>WPCH01156981.1_pt1 | contig 38960 bp, 38 predicted proteins | sample 5399881 | NCBI WGS metagenome assembly WPCH01 (sample SAMN12869468, study PRJNA574797) | sludge metagenome | isolation source: wastewater treatment of pH5 | place: China:Beijing | collected 2019-05-20
CTTCCTCATAATCTACGGTAATATGGACTTGAGACATGTTTCTTCACCTCCGGTTTGTGTTGTGTCGTAACTACATTGTAACCGAACGGAGAGACATGTTCTCTTTTTTTCTAATTTACACCATTATACGGGCACAACCTGTCCGCATCGAAAACAATGCATACAACTTGCAAATTTGTCCCTCAACTCAGTAAATCGGAATTTATGGTATAATATCTGCAGAATCAAGGGGTGCAGATATCATACATTTAGTGCCCTGCGAGAATTTCGGCAGACAAGGAGCCGAAAACGCAGATGGCTGATTATACCAGAATTGCTCGGTAATTATGGTATAATCAATATAAACACGAAAGCGAAACCATACTGGAGAAAGCAGGTAAACTGGTGGAAAAGCAGCAGATGACTGAAGTAGTAGCGGCGCTTATATGGGGAAAGAATAAATTTATGATCTGCCAGCGCCCGGCTCACAAAGCCCGAGGACTTTTATGGGAATTTGTCGGCGGCAAAACAGAGCCCGGCGAGACGAAGGAGCAGGCTCTGATCCGTGAGTGCCAGGAAGAACTGGCCGTTACGCTTTCCGTAGGCGATGTATTTATGGAGGTGACCCACGAATATCCGGATCTTTTGGTGCATCTGACGCTGTTTCACGCAACCATTGCCCAGGGCACTCCGCAAATGCTGGAACACAACGATATCCGCTGGATTTCCGTTGAGGAGATCCCCGATTACCAATTCTGCCCGGCGGATACGGAGATACTTGAAAGGCTTCAGGAGGAGTATGGAGGGTAAGGGAATGTTGGATCACAAGGAATGGCTGCGAATCAATGACATTGTTCTTATTATCCACAGCACGGAGAATATTGACGCAATGTGTAAGTATTTTTTTGAAGCGGCTAAACTGCTGATTCCTTATGAGAAAGCGATGTTTTATTTGCTGAAAGAGGAAAGGGATAAAGTAAAACTTTGCAATCCGGTGTATACGAATGTGGATGCTGATTTTGCAAAAGAATATGAAACTACTTTTGAAGAAGCGCAGTATGGCAAAGTAGCGGTCAATGCCCGGCAATCCATGGCTTATCGTGATACGGACCTCATGTCTGAGGCCGTCCGAGTCAACACCGATGCTTACCAATCTTTCATGCTTCCCCATGGCATCCCATATGGAGGAGGTATTATTATCGCCAACAAAGGAAGTCTTCTTGCTGAAATTACGTTTTTCAGGACGGAAACTCAGGGGAATTTTACGGATAAGGAATTATATATTCTGGACATTTTGAAAAAACATCTGGAAATCAGATTGTTCATCCAAAACAATACGGACGGTGAAACGCGGGGCTCGTTAACAGATCATAAATCGTTAAAACTTATTGCATCCGGGTTGACGAACCGGGAAATTGAGATTGTAAGCCTTATTGCAAAGGGCTTGAATACCAGCCAAATCAGCGAACAATTGAGCATCAGCGTGTATACGGCTAAAAAGCATGTCAACAATATCTTTCGCAAACTGAAAATCAACAGCAGGCTTCAGTTGATTAAGCTCTTCTCTGAGCTTTGATCCATTTAAGGACAGAAAGTTGTACTAAAAGTGTAGAAAAGTTGTAGTGGTGTTTAGAAAAATAACAACTCTGAGTAATTGCTCTTCCATTCTGACCTCATTATAATAAACGTAAAATTCAGAATTATTATGAGGGAGGCGGAAGATTTGAAAAAGTATTACCCTATAGATTCTCTAAAAGCGCCGAAATTTTGCGGTATAAGAACCTTTATGAGGTTACCCTATGTGCAGACTACCGAAGATGTGGATATGGCTTTTATTGGGATTCCTTTTGACACGGCCGGAAGCTATCGTACCGGGCAGCGGTTTGGGCCTGCCGCCATCAGAGACGCGTCCGTTATGGTCCGAAGGTATAATCCCATCATGAAAATTAATATTTTCGATCACATATCCGGCGTCGATTATGGAGACCTGCCGGTTGTCCCGGGAAATATTGAAGAGACCTATCGATTGATAGAGGAAGGATTGCAGCCCGTTATAGACGAGGGAATCATCCCCGTTTGTCTGGGAGGGGATCACTCCATCACATTGGGAGAACTCAGAGCGGTAGCGAAGAAGTACGGGCCGGTGGCACTTGTACATTTTGATTCACACGCGGACACGGATGACGAACCCTTTGGATTAAAATACAATCATGGAACGCCTTTCCGCTGGGCTGTCAAAGAAGGTCTGTTGGATACCGCCCATTCTATTTCCGTGGGTATCAGGGGCTCCATGTATCATCCCGATGAAGTTCAGGATTCTCTGGACTTGGGCCTTGAAGTTATCACGGCGGAGCAAATGAGAGAGCTGGGATTAAAAGAGGTTGCCAAAAGGATCAAGGAGAGGGTAGGAGATAAGCTGGTGTTCTTTACCTTCGATATTGATTTTGTGGATCCGGCTTATGCGCCGGGTACGGGAACCATTGAGGTGGAGGGCTTTACCAGTCATGAAACCCTGTCTCTGATACGGGATATTAAAGAGCTTAATTATATAGGCTTTGATATCGTTGAGGTTCTGCCTGAATTCGATCCTACTCAGATAACGGCTAACCTGGCGTCTCACGTAGGATATGAATTCGCCTCCATCATTGCCACGCATAAAAAGAATAACTCACCTTACTTAAGCGACTGTAGGAAGTTTTTGATTGCCTCCGATTAGTTGAGGTTAAACATAAACCTTATTGTCAGGACGAAATAGAGGTAGGGGATATCCTTGAGTTTGAAGTGTACTATGAGACCATGCTCATTTTGTCGCTGTCTCCTAATATTAATGTTTTGTTTAAATAAAACATCCAATGGATTTAAAACGTTAAATGATCTGCCATATTCCTGCCTTTATAAAGTATTCGTCTAACTTCCATTACATTGTCAATGACAACGTAATAGACGGTAAAGTTGTCTACATAAATAGGATAATACTGATGTTTTCTTTTTCGGTTGCTCGGGAATGGCTGAAAAGACAGAGGGTAATTTAATCTGTCCGTAATCGCTTTATCAATTTTATCGATTAGTTTAAAAGCCGCATCGGGGTTATTGAGTTTAACCGCGATATATTCGATTATTTCATGGAGGTCGGTCTCAAAGCCGGGAATGTATCTGAGAGAGTATTTATCTGTCTCCATCTATTTTGACCCTCGCTCTCGAAAAGACTTCTTCGTGACCGTATCTTACATCGGTTGTTTCTGCCTCTTTGTCTGCTTCGTCAAGTTTTATCTCTACATCGTCAGTTAACGCGGCGTATTGCTCGAGGCTTAAAACGACCATCGTACCGCGACCATTTTTCGTCAAATAAACCGGCTGCTTTTCCTTTACAACCAATTCTTCTATTTCGGGGAATTTGTTTCTTAAATCGGATACGGGTCTTATTTTAATCATCTCAAAACCTCTCTTAATTTTATTGGTATTATATCAATATTTTATCATAATGTTAACAGATATCAATGACGAATTGAAATAAAAGCGTATAATATCGCAGGGGTTTAAATTATGAGGAGGAGAATGCTTGCAATGTAAATTTCACAGAGCACATGCTATTTTCGCACTCATTGTCATTCTGTAGGGGGCGACGCTCACGTCGCCCCGTGCCATTGTCATCCTGAGTGAAGCGAAGGATGACAGAGGAATATGGTTCAAAGCGACAGAGAGGCGGAGTCAGGATGGCAGAGTGGTAGGGTTCAAAATGATACAAGTTTATGGTTTAAGATGACAGTGGGGGAGCGACGCTCACGTCGCCCCCCCCCACGTCACATAGTAATCTATAGTTTATATCGGGCTATTTTCGGTTTTCGGCATAGATTTTCATAGCTTCGGATAAAAACTTAGACAGGCCGTCGCCGTATTTGTCTACATTTACAGTGAATCTTTCGTCAGTAGCATACATTTGTCCGACCCCGGCAAAAGCCTCCAGAGAATACTGGAAGCCAAAGTTGGCATTGAAGTGGTTGTACATTTTATCCATAGCTGCTTGCGCTGTTGCAGAGCCTGGGTCCACATTTCTGATTTTGGCCAATTCAGCAAACAAATCATCCATCCCTTTTGCGATTGCTTCCTGTTCATTTTGCGATAGTGATTTTATGTGGGCATTACTTTCATCGACAACCTTGTCGCCCCATAAACGTCTGGCTTCCTCTTCATATGGATTATTTGTAAAGTCAAATCCATGAAACTTGTCTTTCATACTCATTGTCATCTTTCCTTTCATATTTTGTACTGATTTCTCAAGGGTTTCAAGCATCGATTCAATACGTTTTTTTTCATGCAGAAGAAATTTCTTCTGTAAATCGAAGGCCTTTTCTCTATCAAAACCCGGACTGCTTAAAAGTTCCTTGATTTGCGCAAGGGAGAAGCCGCATTCTTTAAAGAATAGGATTTGCTGTAACCTATCCATATCATCCTCTGTATATTCGCGATAACCGTTTTCCGGATTACGGCCCGGACTAAGGATTGAAATTGTGTCGTAATGATGAAGCGTGCGCACACTTACACCGGTTATTTTTGCTACTTCTTTCGCATTCATTGCTTCACTCTCCTTTGCAAATACTATCGTAAACTATAACGCAACGTAATAGTCAAGGCTTTTTTAGTATTTGCATAAGCATCTAAAAAAACAGTTACAGTTCATACCGTGTTTTCACACCATAAGAGGATAAAAGACGGTAGCTTTTTCTCACGGATTAAAATGGGCAATCGCGGCTTGGGCCTCCAGTGGTTGTCTATATTAGAGGCTGAAAGTAGACAAACTCAATTTCAGCCTCCAATGCCTGTTTATTTCGGAGGGCGAATGTAGACAATGCACTGTCCTGTCTTGGGAGCTCATCTATTTTAGGGTCAGAATATAGACGAGGTACTGGCCTGCTTTAGGAGGTTGTCTATTTCAAAGGGTGAATGTAGACAAGGTCATGTCCTGAGTTCCCTGCTTGTCTATATTAGAGGCTGAAAATAGACAATCACAGCTTGGCCCTCCAGGGCTTGTCTATCTGGGAGGCAGAATGTAAACAAGACTGTGCCCAGGGCTCCATTCTTGTCTATAGCAGAGACTGGAGATAGACAAGCTCCAAGTACAAGCCCGGTTTCTTGTTTGCAGGCCTTTTGACGATAGGGCGATAGAATGTGCAGAATACTATTCAATCATGGCATGGAGTGTAAAAAAACAATTTAGATCAAATAAAAACGGCTGCCGTGTGTACCGCGACAGCCGTTTGGACGTTTGGGTCTTTGATGAGGCTACCGCAGAGCGAGATAATCGTCATCGGATTCTATTGCGGCCTCCAGCTTGAACTTGCCAACCTCCTGGCGCAGGGTGACGGCCTGAGCGGACATCTCCTGGCTGGTAGCGGAGTTTTCCTCTGCCGTAGCAGCGTTCGTCTGCACCACGGCGGAAACTTGAGAAAGACCGAGGTTGATCTGTTCGATGCTTGCCGTCTGCTGTGAAGAGGCTTGTTCGATTTTGGAAAAGCTTTCGGTGATTTCCAGGGCGTTTTCCGCAACCTGATTGAGAATCTCCGCCGTCTGGGCGGTGATCCCGGTACCCTTGGAAATGGTTTCGACGGAGCTGGCGATCAGCTCTGCGGTTTGATTGGCTGCCTGAGCTGATTTCACAGCAAGGTTGCGCACTTCGTCAGCGACTACGGCGAAGCCTTTTCCGGCGTTGCCGGCGCGGGCGGCCTCGATGGCGGCGTTGAGGGCTAAAATGTTGGTCTGGAAAGCAATGTCTTCGATGGCTTTCGTGATGTTAACAATTTCATTGGAAGCCTGCCCTATTTCCTCCATAGACTGAGTGAGCTGTTCCATCTGCTTGTTGCCGGAACGGATGCTTTCTTCCGCTTTATTAACGTGCTCGGTAGCAGTTTTCACATTGGAGGCGTTATCCCGCGCCTGTTCGGCGATCTCGGTAATCAGACTGCTCAGTTGCTGGATAGAAGCTGCCTGCTGGGCGGAGCCCGACGCCAAAGCCTGGGCGCCGCTCGCCACCTGTTCCGCGCCTACGCTGACCTGCTCAGTGGACGCGTTGAAAGTCATCAGCGTATCTTTAAGAGATTTGGAAATGTGCTCCAGAGCATTCCGAATAGGGATAAACTCGCCCTTATATGTTACGTCGCTGGTGACAGTAAGGTCATTGCTGGCCATAGCGGACAGCATATCGGAGATGTCCCCTATGTAACTTTTCAGTTCAGTTACTGTTACTCCCAAAGCGGTGGACAGGCGGGCTAACTCATCCTTTCCTCTGACCTCGGGAATCGGCGAGCTCAGATCACCCTGGGCCAGCAATTCCAGACGCTGTGTGGCTGTGATGATGGGTCTTGTGATGGAGTGGGCAAATCTCAGGGCAACCAAAATGCCCACCAGTAGCAGCACGGCTACAGCAACAAGAGAGAGGGCTATGGTACGATAAATGCCGCCGGTGATTTGACTTGCCGGTACCGAGACGGCGATAGACCATCCCTCCGCGATGTCCACAGGAGTAAAGGCATAGATGCGGTTTTCCCCGTTAAAATCCGCAAAGTCCACACCGTTTTCTCCATTGACCATACGACTCAGTACGCTGGCAAGATCACGATAGGAGCTGTCCTCCTGAGCGATATCAATGTAGTTGCTCATTTCCTCCACCATTGTGGCATCCGGATGAGCCACGACGGTGCCGGTGTTGTCCACCACAAAAGCGTAGCCGCCCTCTCCGATTTGAATATTGTCGATGACCCGGCTGAAAATATCGTAAGGTATACCGCCGTATAAGACCTTGTAATTCCACGTGCCGGCGGCGACAGGGGTAGCCATCATAATGGTTATGCTGCCATCCACCATGTTTACAAGGGGGCTGGACATGTAAGTGTGGCCTCCGAGAGCTTTCTGAAAATATTCCCGCTGGGAGATATTACTGTCTCTTGTGGTCAGACCGCCGCCGTCCGCCAAAGCAAGATACTGAAATCCGGTGACGTAGGCAAGCCGTGCCAGCGCGGCGTCACGTACGCTTAAATCCTCGCTGGTGATTCCTTCTACAGAAGCCGCTATCTCTATCTCATTTCGAAAGCCCTGTATCTGCTGCTGGATAGCCAGACTATAGGCGGTGGCAAGGGCCTGGGCATCCTCTTCTAACTGTGTAAGGGTATTTCTGTAAGAAAAAAACAGAGTCAGGGATGTTATCAAGAGGGATGTGGCAAAAATAAGTATAATAATAAAAATGCCGATTTTTTTCTGAATAGACTTCATATTTAAATTCTCCTTTAGATAGTCGCCGGCAGATAATCGCCGGATCGACTTTTTTTCGCATGTTAAGTGCAGTCACTTTATACTTCGGCAGAACTATACGAGCACTTTAGGGAAATGGAAATTTTCTGGAAAAATAGTTATAATTTTGTTAAAAATTTGCCGATGAAGAGAATCGGAGAAACTTCTTTCATGGTCATGTTTTTCTTCCTGATTTTTATTCAGCAGAAGACGGTTGGCGGCAACCGGATATAATGGATTGACACCTCAGGTGACATATTGCAACAAATGGACTATTTCAACGAAGGATAATGGTATATACTATAGACGGTAACGAAAAGGTGACGGATTTTTTCAATAATATTCCATTTGATGATTAGGTAGGAAGCATATGGGCAAGGTTGTAGTGATGTATCAGTCGAAATACGGGGCGGCTAAGAGGTATGCGGAATGGCTGGCGGAAACATTGGACTGTGCTTTGCTTGAGACAAAGAAGGCTGTTTTCGAGGAAATAAAAGAGTATGATACGATTATTTTAGGAGGGGGCATTTACGCGTCCGGTATCGCAGGCGTCTCTTTTTTAAAGAAACACTATCCGAAATTAAAGGATAAAAAAGTGTTGGTATTCGCCGTAGGCGCTTCGCCTTATGATGAAAACGCTATGGAAGAATTAAAAAAACGCAACTTGTCAGGGGCGCTGGCCCAGATCCCTCTGTTTTATTGCAGAGGAGCCTGGAAGGAAAGCGATATGTCCTGGAAGGATCGCGCGCTTTGCGGTGTGCTTAAAAAAGCCGTATCCAAAAAAGACCCGGCTGATTTCGAACCCTGGGAGGCGGCTTTGATGGAGTCTATCCGTTCGGATTGCGATTGGACCGACAAGAAAAACCTTGAGCCGATTATTGCGTACATACAGTGAAACCCTTCCGGCTTAATGGAATCTTAAGGATTTCGTAAGGAGAAACCCTTCAACGTGTCTGGATTCTTTGATATGATGATATACAAAGGGGTTTCTATAATATAAAAAGGGTTTCTATAATACAAAAGAGCAGAAGGAAGGCAGTATGACAGCAAACATTCTAGTGGTAGATGATGAGCAGGCCATTGCGGATCTGATCGAGGTATATCTGAGAAACGAAGATTACAATGTCTTCAAGTTCTATAACGGAAATGACGCTCTGCAATGTGTTGAAGATGAAAGCATTGATTTAGCCATTTTGGATGTCATGCTTCCCGATGTAAACGGCTTCTCACTCTGCCGGCAGATCAGGGAGAAGCATAATTTCCCCGTCATCATGCTGACGGCAAAGGATGAGGAAATCGATAAAATTACCGGGCTTACCCTGGGGGCCGACGACTATATTACAAAGCCTTTTCGCCCTCTGGAAATGGTGGCCCGGGTAAAGGCGCAATTACGGAGATTCACCAGATATAATGCCTCAGAGCCCGTTCAGGAAGATGAAAACCTCATCGCCTTTTCCGGCCTTGTGCTGGACAAAAACAAACACGAATGCAGGCTGGACGAAAAACCGCTGTCCCTTACCCCAACGGAATTCTCAATTTTATGGGTCCTTGCTTCCAATCGGGGGCGCGTAGTCAGCTCGGAAGAGCTGTTTCAGGAGGTATGGGGAGAAAAGTATTTTTCCAACAGCAATAACACGGTGATGGTTCATATCCGGCACTTACGGGAGAAAATGCGCGACAGTGCGGAGCATCCCAAATACATTAAGACGGTATGGGGAGTTGGTTATAAAATTGAAAAGTAAGCGATTTCGTTCAAATTTCATGCGGAAAATTCTCCTTCGCTGCGCGGCGGTAGTAAGCGCCGCGACGGTATTGTACGCAGTCGCTATCGTAATAGTCATGGCTATAGGGTTTCGGATCAACTGGCATCCGTCGCCTCTCTATTATTTCCTGCAGATCATCCTGGACTATGCTACACTGCTGATTCCGCTGGCATGGCTTCTTATGGTGCTGGTCATCATCTATATCTATTGGCATAAAACCGTAGGCTATATTGAAGATATCGCGGCGGCCAGCATAGCTCTGGTCCACCCGGATGACGAGGATATCCGCCTCCCGGAGGAACTCCGTGAAATCGAGGACAGGATGAACCAGATCAAGAGAACGGCGCTGCAGAATGAACGGGACGCGAGAGAGGCGGAACGGCGGAAAAACGACCTTGTGGTGAACCTGGCTCACGACATCCGAACCCCCCTGGCCTCCGTAATTGGATATTTGAGTCTTTTGGAGGAAGCTCCGGATATGCCTGTGGAACAGCGGGCCAGGTATACCGGCGTCACTCTGGAAAAGGCCTTTCGTCTGGAAAGGCTGATCGATGAATTCTTTGAGATTACCCGTTTTAATCTGAGTTCTATCGTACTGAACAAGGGAAAGGTTCAGCTTGCTTTCATGCTTCGGCAAATGGCGGATGAATTCTATCCTATGATGTCGCCGCAAAACAAACAGGCGGTAGTTCACGCGCCGGAGGATCTGGTAATATGGGCGGACGCGGATAAGCTTTCCCGGGTGTTTAATAATATTCTGAAGAACGCTATTGCCTATAGTTATGATGACAGCGTCATCGGCATATCAGTGTTTCAATCGAAAGAGAATACGATCATTAAATTCACCAACACCGGCGATCCTATTCCGCCGCAAAAGCTGGAGACCATCTTTGAACGGTTTTTCCGCCTGGACACGGCGCGTTCTTCCCGGACGGGGGGCGCGGGATTGGGCCTCGCCATCGCCGACGAGATCGTCAAAGCCCATGGCGGCACAATTTCCGCCCAATGCGAAGGCAACAAAACCACCTTTACAGTTGTTCTTCCTACCGGAAATCCGGATCCCGATGAGGAGAAAGAACCTCCGCAAAGTGAACCCTCGGAAGAGAAATAAGTTCTCCATAAGCTTTTCTTAAGACTTCGATAAGTTAAAAATCCAATACTGACTGCCCGGCTCCGATAAGATACAAATATCGGACCGGGCAGTTTTATTTTTTAACGTTTGGGCAGACACAACCAGACACGGGGACAGACCCTCTGTCTGGTCCCGGCAGAGCACGATCCCGTACCATTTACTTTATTCAGAAAGGATTGATGTAAATTTGAAAAGAAAGCGAATCACTCAGATATTTCCTTTTCTCCTGCCGATTCGCGTGGCTCAGAGAAAATTCTTTTTTTATACGAAGATGTTTTTTGACAGAAACCGCTATGCGAGAACAAAGCCGGCGGAAGTCCTTCCTAATTGCGTCTATGAAGCCAGGACGCAGCTGCTTAACGAAAATACGGGCTTTGATATGAAATATCAGGAAAATAAAGTGTTTAATCTGCGTCTTGCCGCGGATCCCGTAGACGGCATATTGATCCGTCCCGGAGAGACATTTTCCTTCTGGCAGCTCGTACGCCACGCGGAGAAAAAGGGTCGCTACAGAAAAGGGCTTGCCATGCAGAACGGAGAATTGGTTGCGGTGGCCGGAGGAGGCTTGTGCCATTTAAGCAACTTCCTCTTTTGGATGTTCCTTCATACCCCTTTAAAGATCGCAGAACGTCACCCGCATCAAGCTAAGAAGTTTCCCTCTGCCGATGAAAGCGAACCGGACGGAGTGGACGCTACGGTCAGCGAGGGCTGGCTGGATTTGAAAATGAAGAACGACACCGTCATGACCTTCCAAATTGAATTGAAATTTGAAGAGCCCTACATGTACGGCCGAATTCTCGCGGATCGGGCGGTGAGAAGCCGTTATCGCATTCTGAACAGGGACAAGCAATTTTACAAAAAGGCCGGAAGCATCTATGAGAAGGTTGCGGTACACAAGCAGATGATCGATTCGGAGACAGAGCGGGTGCAGGCGGACATCCTTCTTTACAGAGATGTTTTCAGAATTGAGTATCCACTTCCCGAAGAAATAAACGTAATGGAAAGAGAGGTTTGAGAATATGGAAAAAATCACAGTAGCCGTTTTGTTTGGCGGAAATTCCACCGAGTATAAAATATCCCTGCAGTCGGCCTGTTCCGTGATAGAGAGCCTTGACCCGGAAAAGTATGAGGTTATCATGCTTGGAATTACCCGAAGGGGAGAATGGTTCAGGTACAGCGGCAGCACCGAGCTGATCCGAAAGGATACATGGAGCCAGAGCGAGTTTTGCGTTCCCGCTGTCATTTCGCCGGATCGCTACACCAGGGGCATCCTTGTTTTGGACAAAGATAAAGTGACAAGGATTCCTGTTGACGCGGCCTTCCCCGTGCTTCACGGCAAAAACGGCGAGGACGGCACTGTACAGGGCCTGCTTGAAATGGCGGATATACCCTGCGTCGGCTGCGGAACCTTCAGCTCGGCTCTGTGCATGGATAAGGACGCCGCCCACCGGCTGGTGGAGTCGGCGGGAATAAAAGCGCCCAGGGCCGCTGTTGTATATTCCCCAATATCCGAGGAGGACCTGTTGGAACGTACAGGTGATCTGGCATATCCCCTGTTTGTGAAACCTGTAAATTCCGGGTCGTCCATCGGCATTACAGAGGTTTTTGATCAGATGGATTTGGCCAGGGCCGTACGCATGGCTTTCCTGCACGACCGAAAGGTGATAATAGAAGAGGCTGTTCCCGGGTTTGAGGTGGGATGCGCGGTGATGGGAAATGAAATCCTTACTATAGGGGATGTGGATGAGATCGAGTTATCTCACGGATTCTTTGATTTCAATGAAAAATACACGCAGAAAACCTCCAAGATTCATATGCCGGCCCGCATCGACAGGGAAACGGCAGATCGTATTCGGCAGGCGGCGGCTGTCATATACCGAACCCTTGGCTGTACAGGTTTTGCCCGGGTGGATATGTTTCTGACCCCGGATAAGGAAATCGTTTTTAATGAAGTAAATACTATTCCGGGACTCACCACTCTCAGCCGTTTCCCCAAGATGCTGAAAGGGGCCGGTATGACCTTTCCACAGATTACAGATGAGCTGATAAGGCTGGCGATACAGCTATGAAGACTCTGCGGTTTGGAATAGAGGATGTGGGGAAGGGGAATTTGATTCTCGTCAATTCCCACCGTCCGCTGAAAAATGATATACCCAGGGACCGACTTTTCCCTGTCATGTCATGCGTCGATGCTATTTTCATGGAGAGGCAGGCGGCGAAAATGCTGGAGGAAATCACCACTTTTTTATTCGGTAGAAGGCATTGCTCAGAGATTGTTCCGGTAAGCGGTTATCGGGACATGGAGGAACAATGGAAGATCTATGCGGATTCCCTGAGAGAGAACGGGGAGGAATTTACCAGAAAATACGTGGCCATTCCCGGGCACAGCGAACATCAGACGGGGCTTGCCATCGACCTTGCAAAAAATCAGGAGGAGATTGATTTTATTCGTCCGAACTTCCCCTACACCGGCATTTTCGGGCATTTTCGCCGGTTGGCTCCGCAGTATGGCTTTATTGAGCGCTATCCCGCCGGCCGGGAACATATCACGGGTATTGCCCACGAGCCATGGCATTTCCGCTATGTGGGCTATCCCCACTCGGAACTGATAAAAGAAGAAGGGTTTACTTTGGAAGAGTACACGGATTACCTCCGGCAGTTTCCCTATGGGAGAGAGCATCTGCATTTTCAAAGCCGCCAGCGGGATTTTGAGCTTTTCCATGTTCCGGTCAGGGAGGGAGAGACGTCTGTGGCAGAGATCTCCGGCGATGCTCCCTATCAGATTTCAGGCAACAACGTGGACGGCGTTATCTTGACACTGTGGAAGGGAAGGGCGTAACTTTTTCAAATACAACCCGTTGAAAACCTGCAGGAAATCGGAATTAGCTGAAAATCCTTGCTTTAGAACCTCCGCACATGTTAATAATAGGTGTGGAGGTTTTCGGTTCAGCAGAGAGTATTGTTTCCTGATACTCAAAACATATGAAAATCTCCGCGCCGGTGAAACAATAGTTACGCAGATGAAAGGATTCTACAAAATGTATCAGGCAGTGATCTTTGATATGGACGGAGTAATCATAGACAGCGAACCCATACACTTTCGAATGATGAGCGGTTATGCCGAAGAGCTGGGGATTAGAATTACCGAAGAGGAATGGAACGTATATACGGGGATGGCAAACCGGGAGATATTTACTTCTTTGAAAGAAAAACACGGATTGCAGAAGACCGCCGAGGAGATGACCACAGCCTATATGAAAGGGTATATGGATTTTATCATGTCCTCCGCCGATATTGAACCCATTCGGGGAGTAGACGTCCTGATAAAACACATTCATGAGGCCGGATTTCCCCTTGCTTTGGCTTCATCGGCCTCGCTGGAAAATATCACCGGCGTGCTGAGAAAATTCCGGCTGGAAAAGTATTTTCGGGTTACGGTAAGCGGCACTGAAATGGCAAGGTCCAAGCCTGCTCCGGATGTCTATCTTTGTGCAGCGGAACTGCTAAAGACCGATCCCGCCCAATGCATCGTCATAGAGGACTCAACCAATGGATTGAAGGCGGCGAAGGCGGCGGGTATGAAGGCCATTGCCTATAAGAATCTCAGTTCGGGGGAGCAGGATTTGTCTTTGGGGGATATTGTGATCGATGATTTCGAAGGAATCGATTTTATGAAATTGATCGGTCGGATCTGATTGGAATTAAAAACCGGAATCTCTGCCTGGGCGGAGGTTCCGGTCTTCGATTTTTCGTTTCGGGTCAGGATATGGAGATCTTATTTCTGCCTTCTGCCCTTGCCGGTCAGGTCTTTTATTTCTATTTTTACGATATCCGCGCTGGAACCGGCGCTGGCTATGTATTTTTCTCCTTCGGATAAAAAGTCCGGACTGTATTTGTAGAGGAATTCCCGGAATGCCTCCAATCTTTTAGTTTCGTCTTTTACAACTTCGGCCTCGCCGAAAGCAATTGCGCTTTCATAAAGAGTCGCGAATTGATCGGGCAGAACTTCCGTATTCATGACGACAGTGAAGCTGACCTTTTTGTTATGTAGAATATTATCGTATTTACTGCCGCCCTGGTTTGTCGCGTGAAAATAGATGCAGTTATCTTTCACAACATAGCTCAATGGCACGCCATAGGGCTGTTCGTCGCTGCCAATAGTGGACAGGATTCCGTATTCACCTTTTTCAAGGATGTTCATAGCGTCTTCCCGATCCAGCAATCTGTCTTTTCTCCTCATTTCTTTCATCTCATTGACTCCTTTTCATAATCAAGCCGTCTATTAAATAAGTTTTTTGCAACCATATGCAACCATATTTATTATTATACTAGGAGTTATCGTGAAAAGAAAGAGAGCTCGCCTCAAAAATCCTCTGAAGAGGCCGGCCATCTCTACAGCAGACAGTTCTTGAAGCTGACGGATATTTTGTGGGTCAATCCAATACAGCCGGTTCATAGGGGCCGGCATCCTTAAGATAGGAATTGAAAAACTTCAGGTAGCTTTCATTTAACGCTTCGATATGTTCCTCAGACTTCCAGAACATATCCTGGCCGAAAATCAGGCAAAGGGTAGGCGTGGTATAGGCAAGATCTGTCAGGGACATATGCCCGGCTCCCCTGACATAGATGTCATGGGTTGTATCAAGGTCATCCTTTAAAACCGCATAGTTTTGCGCGTATTGAGGCGAATTCGGCAGAAGCCTCCAGGCGGAATCAGTGTAGACGCTCAGCAAAGGCAAAGGATAGGGGGAGGCCTCGAAGATGAAATCTCCGTCCTCCACGCCGAGCACATCATACATGAAGGGGGATTCCAGGGCAATGACCGCATGGACGTCCTGCCGTATACGCCCGATGCCCAGGGCGGCAGCCCCTCCCATGGAATGGCCCATGACGCCAACCCTTGACCCGTCAATCAGGTTGTATACTTGACTTTCCCCATGATTCGCATTGGCGGACAGGAGAATCCTGTCCAGCACAAAGCCCATATCCCCCATGAAAACGTCCATCCATTGGGAGAATAGCTCATAGAGCTCTCTGCGATTTTTCTCATTTGAATCCCTTGCGCCTGCTACCTGCCGCAGAAAGGCGCTGTCGCCTTTGACCTTTTTCCCGTCAGGGGCGGTGGTATAAAGAGAATAGTAGGTGTGATCAATGGAGGCGACGACATAACCGTGGCTTGCAAGCTCCCGATATAAAGACTCGTTGCTGCTTCTTATACCAAAGGCCCCGTGTGAAAAAACCACGAGAGGAAACAGCTCTACCTTCCCGGATTCGATTTGCGGATACCAGAATTGGACGTTGACCCATCTGTTCGCTTCATCGCCTTCCCGAGGTTCCACGCGGTTTTCATCGACATAGGTCTCCGTAACGGACGCAATCCCGTAGGCCCCTGTTGTCTCGGGGTAATCCCAGGATGGAAAGGACCACAGATACAGGAGAACAATGATCAGGATCAATGACCCGCCAATGCGCAAGGTCTTCCTGTTTTTCAGCCCCCTCCTTCTGAAAATGCTGATCAGAAAGAAGGCAAAGATCAAGATGACTAAAGTTAAAAAAAATAAGTTTCTCATGATGTGCCCCTAAATCCAATCCATTCAATGTCAGCCGGCGTTACTTCTATTAGACCGGCGCTTTCGATAGGTTCGATGCAATAGAAAAGCTGTCGTACTGATGGTAACTCCAATCAGTATCGGAACTAAAAACTCCGGGCTAAGGGGATTCATGATTGCCCTGCCTGCGACAACATAGGGTAGCATGCTTCCGCTCAATCCTAAAAGTGAAAACACTAAATAACTGCCAAAAGAGAATCCTGACGCACCGAAAAACATACTGACCACATCCGTGGGCAGGGGCAGGGGTATCAATCTGGCAATGAAACAGGATGTTTGGAGATTTTGTGTGAGTATATCATAGAAAGCTTCCGCTTTGGGACTTTTTTGGACCAGGGGTTGTATGCGTTCCTTGCCGAGTTTCCTGCCGATGAAAAAACCTATGCTTATCTCAAAGGTCAAGCCTATGTATGCGACAATAATTCCCCATACGGAGCCGAAGAGCATACCGCAGACGATATACAGGCCCGTCAGCGGAATGGCAACCAATACATTTTTTATACAAAAAATGCCGATTACCACTAAAGCCGACATAAAGATGTTTTCTGACGTAATATGCAAAATGGTTTCCGGATCGATTCGAGAAGCCGGCGGAAGCAGCGCGACAATGACAATGGCAGCAATGACCATCAGCAATCTGTTTATCTTTTTCCTGTTTGTCATATTAACCGCAATGCCTCAATGTGTAATACCCCGTTCCGTTATATCAGATTTGAAAGCACAGGGAACATAAAGGAGCCATCCCTCTGTGTTTCGATTATATAATAGACTCGCAGATATCATACCATAAATATGAAGCAATTTGGTATAATCAGTTCTCAGTTTCTCCTGGAACCCCTCAAATAATCTATAATACCTTCTGAAAAGTAGTCGCCGATGACCGAACTAAAGGAGAGCAGCCTGCCAAACACATCCACGTTTTTGTTAAAATCTTCTGTTAAAAGAGTCATGGAATTTTCAAACAGAAGGTGGTTGTAATGATGTAACAGACTCCTCCAGGTTTCCTCTTCCCAGTATGGATTGAGCCGGGCAAGAAATGCGGCTTGCTGATCCAGATTCCTGTAAAGCCTTCGCGCAAGCTCGCTGACAGTGTCGCCGTCCCCTTCCAGTTGAGCGTGAAACAAGCTCTGCAAAATGACAATATAGGTGGAGACAAGGTTAACGTATTCCGTCGTGGCGGCATCTCCGAATACCAGCCTGAGAAGATTGTCGTATTCCTGAGGCAAGTCATACAGCTTTTGCCGAAGAGCATCCTGATTAGGGTAATTGCCGTATGTGCTCACCAAATAAATAGTCATCCAGGTGGCCAAATCTCTCCAAAGCATTCTTGCCCTGAAGATCAGATTCATCTCTCCGGACATAAGCCCGCTTCGTTGAGATCCATTTTCGCCCGTCATAAATAACCTCTCTTTACATATAGCATTATAGCGGATAATTCCCTGGCTTTGCTTACAGTATATTAAGAGGGGTGAGGCTTTGTTAAGAATTGCATCGAAATGGCGGTGAAAACTTTTTTCCAGGTGTGCTATCACACTTCCAAAGGGTGCAAAAAATTCGGTTGTCTTCGATATTAGAACTGCGGGCTTCCGTAAATCGAGGTCAAGTGAGCAAAAATTGCGTTTATATGCCGATTTGTCCCCTTATATCAGTACACAAACGAAAATTCCGCTCAGCCAGAGGCTGAAAAGCGGTGGTAGAATAAACAAAGCTTTGGATAAACGAAGATTTTGCTCAAATTTCTTCATAATTAGGGTTGCAGGCCCTTGACGGCATTAGGGTTGCAGGCCCCTGACCTCCAGGCTTGATTTTTGGAAAAAATCTGTTATAATAATAACAAATTGGTTAGCAAGAGCTAACCGACCTGTTTGTTTGGAGGTGCCTTATGGATTGCATTCAAAATATAACCCCTGATATTTACTGGGTGGGGGGAAGCGACCGCCGTCTGGCGTTGTTTGAGAATATGTTTCCGCTGGACAACGGTGTAACTTATAATGCCTATGTGATTCTTGATGAGAAGACAGCCCTGATAGATACTGTGGACGACGCGATTCGTCAGCAGTTTTTTGAGAATTTACATGCCGCGTTAGGAGAGCGGCCGCTGGACTATCTGGTAATTAACCATATGGAGCCGGATCATTGCGCCCATATCGCGGATATTTGCCGCATGTGGCCGGGGGTGAAGATAGTCGGTAATCCGAAAACCTTTCAGATGATTCGGCAGTTTTATGACATGGATCTGGAAGGGCACACCCTTGAGGTGAAGGAAGGGGACGAGCTCTCTCTGGGCCGGCATAACCTGCGCTTTTATATGGCGCCCATGGTCCACTGGCCTGAGGTAATGCTCACCTGTGAAACGACAGAAGGAATCTTGTTCTCTGCTGACGCTTTCGGTACTTTTGGCGGATTTACCGGCAACTTGTTTAGCGACGAGGTAGATTATCAGGCGGTTTACATGGACGAATTCCGTCGGTATTATACCAATATTGTGGGCAAGTACGGTCCCCAGGTTCTGGCGGCTTTAAATAAACTCAGCTGTGAGAACATTTCGATGATCTGCCCTCTGCACGGACCTGTATTGCGCGGCGGTGATATTCCTGCTGTAATGGGCAAATATACGCGATGGGCGTCCTACCGGCCGGAAAAGCAGGGAGTCGTGCTGGCATATGCTTCCATGTACGGAAATACGGAGGCGGTTGTTCATCGTCTGGCAGGTCTGCTGTCACAAAAGGGCGTAGGGGATCTCCGCATGTATGACGTTTCGAAAACCCATTATTCCCACATCATCGCCAGGGCTTTCGAATACAGCCATCTGGTTCTGGCGTCCCCCACCTACAATATGCATTTGTATATGGCGATGGACCTTCTTGTCAGCGATATGGCCAATTTGAATCTTAAAAACCGCGGGGTGGCGATCATCGGCAACGGTTCATGGAGCCCTGCCGCCCATACGATCCTGCAAAAAAAGGTAGAGGAAATGAAGAATATGAATCTGGTGGCCGAGCCCCTTGTTATCCGTTCTGCCATGAAACCGGGGCAGGAAGCGGAGTTGGAGGATATGGCCGAAAAGCTGGCTGTGTCTGTAAAGCAGGGAGATTTATAAAAATTATACCTTTGACGCCTCTGATGTGGTTGCTGATTCTGCTTCCAATGCGGTCAGTGCGGCTTCAAGGGTGTGCCAGGGCATGGTGGCGCATTTAACTCTTGCGGGCATATTGGACACGCCCGCCAAGGCGGCGGCTTCCTCTAATTTCTCCGTTTCCTCTTCAGAGAGGGGATCTCTGCGGATCATGCTCAGAAAAAGGCGGCATAGCGCTTTCACCTCCTCGGGGGTCTTCCCGCGTACCAGATCGATCATAATCGAAACCGAAGCCTGGGAGATGGCACAGCCCACGCCGGTGTAGGAGGCATCCTCAATGACGCCGTTCTTAAGCTTTAAAAAAAGCTCCAGCTCGTCTCCGCAGCTTGGGTTTTTCCCCGGCATGGACACGCTGGCATCCTCCAGCTTATGTTTGTTATGACGGGAGAGATTATGCTCCTTTATAACCTCAGAATACAATTCATTAAGATTCAAGACCGAGCACCTCCTTTACGGTTCCCAACGCCTTGACGAGGCGGTCAATATCCTCCCGGGTGTTGTAAAAATACAGGCTCATCCGGCAGGTGGCGTTTTGCCCTAAATGGCTCATCAGCGGCTGGGCACAGTGATGTCCGGCTCGCACGGCTACGTTGTGGGCAGCTAAAATTGTAGCGGTATCGTGAGGGTGGACGCCTGTAATGTTGAAAGAGAGAGTCCCGGTTCGGTGCGCCTGTCCCGCAACTCCGTACAGCTCAATTCCCGGAATGCCCGAAAGTCTTTCGATGGCATAACTTGTAAGGCGGCTTTCCATATCATGAATATTTCCCATACCCACTGCCTCTAAATAATCGATGGCGGAGCCCAGCCCGATAACGCCTTCGACGTTCTGGGTGCCCGCCTCAAACTTCCAGGGAGGGTCCAGATAGCGCACTGTGTGCCGGGTGACTTCTTCCACGATGCCGCCGCCCAGACGAAGGGGTTCCATCCGTTCAAGCAACTCTTTTTTTGCATACAGAACTCCGACGCCTGCGGGAGCGAGCATTTTATGGCCCGAGAAAGCCATAAAGTCTACTCCCAACTCTTGCGCGTCAACGGGAAGATGAGGTACGCTCTGGGCGGCGTCGAGCAGGACCACGGCTCCCTTTTCGTGGGCCAGGGCAGCAATCTTACGGACAGGATTTACGCTGCCCAGCACGTTGGATACATGGGTGATAGCGACAATTCTGGTTTTGGAAGTGATTTTCCCAGTGGCCTCTTCTATGGAGATACATCCGTTTTCATCGGGTATAAGGTACTTCAGCGTAGCTTCCCTGCGTCGGGCGAGACGCTGCCAGGGCAACAAATTGCTATGATGCTCTAAAAGGGAGATCAGAATTTCATCCCCCGGGCCCACCGCCTGCTCCCCATAGCTCATGGCGGTCAGGTTAATGGAGTCGGTGGTTCCAAAAGTGAAAATGATTTCTTCCGGGTCATGGACGCCGATGAAGCCCGCGACTTTGCCCCGAACCTCTTCGAAAGCTTCCGTAGCTTTAACGCTGATGGAATAGGCTCCCCGATGGGGATTGGCATTGAAGGTCGCGTAATAAGCGCGCACCGCATGGATGACCTGTGTTGGTTTTTGCGTGGTGGCTGCATTATCGAGATATACCAGGGGGCGTCCCTCCGCGTCCTTTTGCAGGAGAAGGGGGAAGTCCTGTTTATATCTATTATAGTTATACTCAGTTTTCATGGTGCACCGCCTTTCGGATCCGTTCGTAAACCGCGTCTCGAAGCGCAATCGAAGGAAGTTTGTTCAAAACAGGAGTGAAAGAAGCCTCCACTATAAGTTGCTTCGCTTCTTTCTCAGAGAGGCCGCGGCTCATAAGGTAGTAAAGCTTCCCGGGGCTGGGCCTTCCGCTTGAGGTGGCGTGGACCCCTTCCACATTGGCTTCGCCGCATAAGAGCAACGGCGTCGAGAGGTTGACGGCCCGGTCGCTCAAAGTGAGGACGGATTCCTCCTCGCGGCCTTTGGCGCCGGACGCGCCCCGGATAAAGTCTAAGGTGCTTTTCAGAACCTTTTTCGCCCTGTCTGTGAGAGCGCCTTTCACCGAGATTTCCCCTTCGGACGCCGGGCCTCTGAGTTCCATCCGATAATTGAAGTCCTGCTTTCTCCCTCCGCTGCCAAGGTAGAGGGTATCCAGTTCTCCGCGGCTTTCGGAGCCGGTGAGAGAAACATTGCAGCCGGACACTACCCGTCCGCCGCCAAGCTCGCAGAACAGGGCGCCGCCCTGGGCGCCGGCCCCAATGAGGAGGGAAGTTCCGTCCAGATGGGCATCGTCCTCGCCGAGGGACTGGATTTTGATCAGACGTGCCTGAGAGCCGGATTCCGCCTCCAGGAAGGCAAAGCCGCTGTGAAAATATTTCCCTTCGCCGCAGGCCCGGTAGCGTACTACGATATCCGCCCTGCTGTTTGCCTTCGCGTGAATAAGCAGAAAATCAAAGAGGGCGGGGTAGCTTTCGTCCAGCAGGAAGTCGAGGATAACAGGCTGATCACACTGAACTCCTTCGGGGATAGTTATGGTCAGGCCGTAGTTTTGATTCTTGAAGACGAATTCCTGCAGGCGCTTCATATCATCGGGCAGGTTGGGGATTTCCAATGGCTCCGCGCTATGCTCGATTTTCACCTGTCGGGTTCCCGTCAGCACGCCGCCCCAATATGTTATATCTAACGCCGCATCTACATCGAGCTCCGCGGCGTTCATGTTCAGCCATCGCCAGGTGGGCATTTGCAGTTCGTTTAATTTTGTAAATTTCATGGCTTTCTCCTTACCCTATGGAGCCTTCCAGTTCAAGCCCCACCAACCGGTTCATTTCCACTGCGTATTCCAGAGGAAGCTCCTTGGTGACCGGCTCTACAAAGCCCCGGACGATCATGGCTTTTGCATCCTCCTCGCTCAGGCCCCGGCTCATCAGATAGTAGATGGATCCTTCGCTGATACGGCCGATACGAGCTTCGTGGCCGATATCTACCTCGTCGTTCCGGATGTCCATGCTGGGAATCGTATCGGAGCGGGACAGGCTATCCATCATCAGAGCTTCACAGATGACACTGGATCTGCTGCCTTTTGCTTCGGGCAGCACCGTCACCGAGGTGCGGGTGGTGGTGTTTCCGCCATCTTTGGAAATGGATTTGGAGGACATGGTGGAGGAGGTGTTGGGCGCGGCATGGACTACTTTGCAGCCGGTATCCAAAAATTGCTCCGTGCTTGCGAAACTTACGCCGGTGTATTCACTGCGGGCGCGTTCTCCTTTTAAAATGCTGCTGGGGTAGAGCATGGTGATGTGGGAACCGAAGGTGCCCGAGATCCACTCGATGGCGCCGTCCTTTTCCACAAGGGCCCGCTTGGAGTTCAGGTTCAGCATGTTTCTGGACCAGTTTTCAATAGTGGAATAGCGCAATTCCGCGGCCTCGCGCACATACAGCTCCACCCCGCCGGCATGGAGGTTGAGCACGTTGTATTTGGGAGCTGAACAACCCTCGATAAAGTGGAGCTTCGATCCCTTTTCACAGATGATGAGGGTGTGTTCAAACTGGCCGGCTCCCGGAGCGTTTAAACGGAAATAGGACTGAAGAGGCAATTCCACCTCTATGCCCTCCGGCACGTAGACGAAAGAGCCTCCGGACCAGACCGCGCCGTGCAGAGCCATAAATTTATGCTCTCCCGGAGGGAGCAGCTTCATGAAATGCTCCTTTACGAGACTTTCATGCTGGCTCAGAGCCGTCTGCATATCCGTATAGATGACGCCCTGGGACCGCATCTGTTCCTTCATATTGTGGTAAACAACCTCGGAGTCATATTGAGCTCCCACCCCGGAGAGCGCCTCCTGCTCCGCCTTGGGGATGCCCAGACGGTCAAAGGTCTGCCGTATATCCTGGGGGAGTTCCCTCCAGTTGTCTGTCATATCGGCTTTGGGCCGGACATAGGTGACAATCTGATCCATATCCAGTTCGTGCAGTGAGGGCCCCCATACAGGCATATTTGAATCCTTAAAGATTTCAAAGCTCTTGAGACGAAGCTTTAACATCCATTCCGGCTCTTTCTGGCCGGCGGAGATTTCCCGTACAATCTCTTCTGTGAGGCCCGGCGCTACTTGATAACCGGGGTCGTTCACGTCGAGTATGTCATACAGATCGCGGCGGATTTCCTCAACACGTGTTTTTTGATGTTCCATGGGTTACCTCGTTTCCGCCTGGACAAACCGGGCAAATCCGTTTGAACTGATCTCATGGATCAGACTCCGGCCGCCGGAATGAACGAAACGGCCTTGTGACAGAATATGGACGCAATCCACAGGCAACGCATCGAGCAGTCGGGTGCTGTGGGAGATGATAAGAAGAGAGTTGTCTGCGCTTTTATAGCGCAGGATTCCCTCTGTCACCACCCGGACAGCGTCTACGTCAAGACCGGAATCGGTCTCGTCTAAAATGGCCAGTTTCGGGTTCAGCATGAGCAGTTGCAAAATCTCGCTTTTTTTCTTCTCTCCGCCGGAAAAACCTACGTTCAGATAACGCTCGGCGTAGGAATCGTCAAGCTGTAAATCGCGAAGCGCTTCCTGCAACTGTCTTTTAAATTCCAAAAGCCTCCGAGGCCTTCCCCGAAGGGACGTCTCGACTGTTCTCAAAAAGTCGGACAGGGTAATGCCGTCGATTTCCTCAGGGGTTTGGAAAGCCATAAAAACACCTTTCTTTGCACGGGCATCTACGGCGATTTCTGTGATGTTTTCCCCGTCAAATTTGATTTCACCGCCCGTGACCTGATAGACAGGGCTGCCCATAATCGTGTTGGCGAGAGTGGATTTTCCGGAGCCGTTAGGCCCCATAATCACATGGATTTCTCCCTTTTGAATATTTAAATTTACGCCGCGGAGAACTTCTTCTCCGGTTTCAAGCCTGGCCCGGAGGTCGCGTACATGTAACAATGGTTGTTTCATCATGGTTTATCTCCTCGCTGCTCTCATTTTCTCTCTCGCAGTCACAGGGAAATTCACAAAAGGGAACGCATTCCTTCACGCATTCGAGAAAGAGAAAAATAGCATTCGCCTCCCTGGGATCCAGAGCGGCGATAAAATCGCAAAGCTTTCGATTGGCCTCTTTATGAAAAAGCTGGTGCCCCTCTGTTGTCGTCATGCCTTTATTGGTCAGCCGGAAGTACTTTTCTTTTTTATTCCCCTCCCGCTTTATCTCTTCTAAAAGCCCCTTTTGACATAGCTTCGCCACCATCTGGGTGATTGCGCCTTTCGTAATTCCGAGACGCTTCGACAGGGCGCTGACATTTTCGTGGGGATAGCGGGTGATTGTCTCTAAAAGCGTAACCTCTGCATGGCCGAGGGACACTCCGCTGCCATAATCCTTTTGCTTCTTTCTTTCCTCTTCCAAAAGGCGGATTATGTTAAATATTTTATCAGTCACTCTGCAATACATCTGCGGCCACACCCTTTCTTCATCACTCTTTAAAGATTAATCCTAACAATAGTAAGATAGCATACATTTTGTTTAGAAACTAAACAATTATATTATAGATCGGTTTTGAAGATTTGTAAATAGCCTTTCTCCATTAAAACGTTCAACTGCGCCCTCCGCTAAAACAGACTCTATGGAACATGTGAAATAAAGTGCTTGACAAATATTTTACTACCTCTTAAACTGGTAATCAGATTATTGATAATCGGATTATCGATCAAGAGGAAGTGAGGTAAACAGATGGCGAAGCCGGATCGTTCCATCGACCCGAGGATTCTGGAAAGCGCCAAAAAGGAGTTTCTTGCCCACGGCTTTGAAAAGGCTTCTTTAAAGGTGATTTGCGAGGAGGCGGGGGTTACCACGGGAGCCTTGTACAAAAGATACAGGGGAAAAGAAGATTTGTTCTGCGCCGTGGTGGCGGATACGGTTGCGGCGCTGAGAGCTTTTGTGGAAAAGAGGAGTGCCGCTCAGGCCTGCGATCTGTCCGATGAAGTCCTGATTGACGCCTGGAAAATGGACGAAAGCATGCTGGCATGGTATCGGTTCCTCTACCAATACTACGACGGCTTTGTACTGTTAATTTCCGGCGCGGCGGGAACCCGGTATGCCAATTTCCAGCATGACTTTGTGGAAGCAATGACTGCAAAAACCTATGAATACTTTCTGGAGGCCAGAAAGAGGAGATTGACACGGGTAGACATTTCCATGGAGGAAATGCACATCCTTCTCTCCGCATTCTGGACCACTATTTACGAACCCTTTGTTCATGGCTATACATGGGAGCAGATGGAAGCGCATAGCGGGCTGGTCTGCGGCTTGTTCAACTGGACCCGGGTTCTGGGATTTGATGTATCTGCTTAAAAATTCCCTTTGGAAAAGGGGGTTTTATTTGGTCGATGGTTAGCGTAAGCTAACCGAGTCGATGGGTTCATGCTTATTAGGGTTTCTGTTCTTTTGTGCCAAGCTGTTTCTTTAAAAAGGAGGGTCTCATTTTGTTTAAAAAAATACTGGAATATGCCGGAGAGCACCGCAAAACGACCTATGCTGCCGTTGCCGCTATGGTGGTGGGAATGGTCATGCAGGTGCTGCCATTTTGGTTCATCTATCAAATTATCCGGCCGCTTCTTATGCGTGAGCCGATAACGGCGGGATATATCATGTGGAATATTGCCGCCATTACGGTCTGTTCGGTATTGTATGCAGTGTTTTATATATGGGGGCTCTCCCTGTCCCATAACGCGGCGTACAATACGCTGAAAAACCTGCGCATTTCTCTTCAGGGCAAGCTTGAGGGACTGCCTCTGGGGGTCATTCAGGAGAAGGGCGTCGGCTCTATTAAAAAAACCTTCATTGATGATATCGAAACCATTGAACTGCCCCTGGCTCACGCCATACCGGAGGGGATTTCAAATGTGATCATCCCTGTCCTGGTATTCATCGGCATGTTTCTCACCGATTGGAAGATGGCACTCCTGGCTCTTGCTTCTTTACCCTTGGGGGCGCTGTCTATGATGGTGATGTATAAAGCGGGCATGAGCAAGATGGCAAACTATTATGCCGCGGCTCAGAAGATGAACAGAACCATCGTGGAGTATATCAACGGTATGGAGGTGGTCAAGGTTTTTAACCGGGATGGGGAATCCTACCACCGCTATGAGAGCGACATTAAAAGCTATCGGGATTTTACTCTGGCATGGTACAGGGCTTGCTGGCCATGGATGGCCATTTACAACAGCCTGGTCCCCTGTGTGGCTCTCTTTGTGCTGCCGGTGGGCGCGTATTTTGTTTTGCAGGGGTATTCCACCTTGCCGAATCTGGCGCTGGCGCTCTGTATGTCTTTCGGCATCAGCGCGCCCCTTCTGCGGGTGATGAGCTTTTTCCCCACCATAGCTCGAATCAACTATGCTGTCTCTAATCTGGAGCAAATGATGAGTGAGGAACCCCTTGTCCAGTCCGGGAATTCTTTTACCGGTAAGGATTACGGGGTGCGGTTTGAGGATGTACGATTTGCTTACAAGGAGACGGAGGTAATCCGCGGCGTGACGCTGGACATTGCCGAAGGCAGTCTTACGGCCCTCGTGGGTGAATCGGGCAGCGGAAAAAGTACTCTTGCCAAGCTGCTGGTACATTTTTACGATGTGAGCGGCGGCGCGGTAAAACTCGGCGGGCAGGATGTACGGGATATGAGTTTGGAGGCGCTAAATAACCAAATCTCTTACGTAGCCCAGGAGCAGTTTCTCTTCAATATGAGTCTTTTGGAAAATATTCGTCTGGGCAGACCCGAAGCTACGGACGCAGAAGTAATGGCCGCTGCCGAAAAGGCGCAATGCGGCGAGTTCCTGGCCCGTTTGGAAAAGGGTATCCACACCATGGCGGGGGACGGCGGCAAACAGCTTTCCGGAGGAGAGCGACAGCGAATTTCTCTGGCCCGGGCCATTCTGAAAGACGCTCCTATCGTGGTGCTTGACGAGGCCACGGCGTTTATGGATCCGGAAAATGAAGAAAAGATGAACGAGGCCATAGCTGAGGTCATCCGAAATAAGACAGTTATCGTCATCGCTCACCGGCTGCATTCCATCGTGAACGCCGATCAGATTTGCGTATTGGAAGGGGGGAATCTGGCCGCTGCAGGAACACATGAGCAGCTGCTTACAGGTTGTCCGGCTTATCAAAAGCTCTGGAAGGCTGCCGAGAGCAGTGTTCAGTGGAAAGTCAGCACTGCGAAAGGAGGAGAAATCATATGACAGTATTAATGAAACGAATTTTTGACGCTTCCGGAAAATACAAGGGGAGAATCGCATTGGCTTTCGTGTTTTCCTTCTTAAAAGGTGTTTTGAAAAATGCCCCCATCGGCCTTGGCTTTTTTACTCTGGCCGCTTTTTACCGCGGTACGGCGACTCCTGAGTTCTGCCTGAAGATCGGTATTACCATGGCAGCGATGCTGCTGCTTCAAATACTGTTCCACAATATTTCAGATCGTCTGCAGTCGGCGGCGGGCTACCTTCTCTTTGCCGACAAGCGCATGGAGCTGGGGGCCCATCTGCGTAAAATGCCTATGGGCTACTTTACTGAGGGTAACATTGGAAAGATCAGCTCTGTGCTCTCCACAGATATGGTGTTCATTGAGGAAAACTGCATGACCGTGCTGGCTGATATGATGAGCTACCTTTTTTCACAGATCATTTTGCTAATGTTCCTCTTTTTCTTAAGCCCATGGATCGGGCTTGCGGGGATCTGTGTAACCTTGTTGATTTTCTGGCTGGCCCGAGGCCTGAAAAAAGAGGCTCTGGAGGATTCCTCCGCCCGGCAGGAACAGCTTGAGGACCTGACAGAAGCTGTTTTGGACTTCACGGAAGGCATCGGCATTATCAAAACCTACAATTTGTTAGGTGAAAAATCCAAAACTCTCTCCGACAGCTTCAGGGAAACCTGTCGTACCAGCCTTGAGTTTGAGGAGAACCATACCCCCTGGCAGCGGGGGCTCAACTTAGTTTACGGACTTGGCACCGCCCTTGTGATTGCCTTAACTGTATTTCTGTATTTTAAAGGTGTGGTGGATGTAACCTATCTGGTGGGGATCATGCTCTTTGTATTTGACCTCTTTGGTCCCCTTAAGGCGCTTTACGGTCAAAGCGCGCGGCTCACGGTGATGAACAGCTGCATGGACCGTATTGAGGAAGTTTTTGCGGAGAAGGAACTGCCGGATACCGGCGTCGGTACGATACCCGGACATAGAGATGGTCCCGAGGTGATGTTTGAGAACGTCAGCTTTGCTTACGGGGAAAAGAATGTGCTTGAAAATATTTCATTTAACCTGGAAAAGAACCAAATGCTGGCGTTGGTCGGCCCCTCAGGCGGAGGTAAATCTACTATTGCCAACCTTTTAGCTCGCTTTTGGGATGTAAAATACGGGAGGATTCTGGTGCGTGGTCAGGATGTTCGGGAGGTCCCCCTCAGCGAACTGATGAATCACATCAGCATGGTTTTTCAGCGCGTATACCTGTTTCAGGATACCATTTACAATAATATCAGCATGGGCAGACCCGACGCCGGCCGTGAGGAAGTGATGGAGGCCGCGAAAAAGGCCCGGTGCTACGATTTCATTATGGAGTTGCCCGATGGCTTTGACACCGTGGTAGGAGAGGGAGGAGCCAGCCTTTCCGGCGGCGAGCAGCAGCGCATTTCCATTGCCCGCTGCATTCTGAAGGACGCACCTATCGTTATCCTGGACGAGGCTACCGCCAGCGTGGACGCGGACAACGAAATCTACATTCAGCAGGCTATCAGCGAGCTTTGCGTAGGGAAGACTCTGCTGGTTATTGCTCACCGTCTGAATACCATCCGTCATGCCGATAAAATACTGGTCATCGCCGACGGCGGCGTCGCTCAGCAGGGAACTCATGAAGAACTGATGAAGCAGGAGGGAATTTACAAAAGCTTTGTAACCGCCAGAGAGCACAGCCGGGGTTGGAGCAGGAAAGGAGAAAGAGCATGAGCAATGAAATTGACGCAAAGGGACGGGAAAAACGATTTATTCTCACCGGAGGGCTGTGGAAGGTTATGGCCCGGCTTTCGTGGCCCGCCGTAGTAGCCATGGTGCTGTATGGCTTCAATACCGTGCTGGACGCCATCTTTGTAGGACAGTTCGTAAACGACACCGCTCTCGCCGGGGTATCCCTTGCCTATCCTCTTTCACAGATCAGTACGGCTTTGGGTTCTTTGATCGGCGTAGGCGCCGGTTCGGTACTGAGTATTGCCATTGGAGCAAAAGACGTACAAACTCAGAAGAATCTGTTTGGAGTTGTGAACCGCCTGGCGATTGTATGTACCATCCTGTACATAGCGGTAGCCTTTACCCTGGCTGAGCACCTCATTGCCATGATGGGAGGAAGAGGGGAGGCGCTGGCCTATGGCGTTACTTATTTTCGAATCTGTACGCTGGGGGCTTTTTTCTGGATTTACGGTCTTGCGGGCAATATGATTATCCGCGCCGAGGGCAGAATGAAAACGGCTGCCTGGATGATGGGGATAGGGCTTGCTGTAAACGCTGTGTGCAATTACATTTTCATGGGGATTTTTGATATGGGCGTGGCAGGAGCCGCATGGGGGACCAATGTGGGAATGTTCGCTTATACCCTCATGGGCTGGCTCTATTTCGGCAGAGGCAAGGCTACTTTTCAGAGCCAACTGCTCTCCCTGAAGGGAGACACAAGGATTACAACTTCCGTTGTGCGCCTGGGAATGCCCTCCCTCATGATGAGTATTATGAGCTTGATTCAAGGTGTTGTTGTCTTTAACGCCCTGGCGCGGTATGGAACAACTGCGGACATTGCATTTTACGGTGTGGTTTACCGGGTATTTCAATTCCTGCTGACTCCCATCTTCGGTCTGATGCGCGCGCTCCAGCCTGTCATCGGCATCAACTATGGAGCAAAGCAGTATGATCGGGTAATTCAAGCCTATAAGGTTTTTGCTGTGGCGGCCCTTCTGCTGACGCTCCCGTTCTGGTTTGTCTCCCTTGTCTCTCCCGGCGCTATCCTCGGTATGATGCTGAAAGAGCAGGTGTTTACAGGAGTGGACTTCCTCTATTTCAGAGTGTATATGGCAATCCTGCCGGCCCTCTCCTTTATCTTTATGGCTATGACTCTGTTCCCTGCCATAGACAAGGGCAAGCCTGCTATGATCATCGGCATGGCCAGACAGTTTGTATTTTACATTCCGGTAATGCTTCTTCTTCCGAAATTTATCGGTGTAGGAGGAGTGTATTACGGATCTCTTGCTATCGATGGGATCATCGTTCTATGGACTATGCTGCTGGTGAAAAAAGAGTTCAACGGTCTGAGGCGCAGGCAGGCGGAAGAGCCGAAACTCCACCTTGTGGACTGAGGGTAAGAATTCATCAAACTGGATATTGACAAGGGGGAAGTATTAGAGTAATCTTGTTGTAGTTAGCAATTGCTAACTACAACAAGATTACTCTTTCCGACAGTCGGCGGCTTGCCGAAAGCTCTTTGATTTCATGGATATATGCGTGTCCATATATTTTTAAATTCAAGTTAGCATAAGCTAACTAATCTGGCATTCAGGAGGTATGAACTTGCGGCAGTATGTGCAGAAACGACTTTTGGGCTTTTTGATCGTTTTGATAGGAGTCAGCGTTTTAAGCTTCCTTCTTCTGGCTTTTTCCGGCAAAGATCCGGCGGAAGTAGTGGCGCGCCGCGCGGACATCAACGCGTCTGCGGAATTGATTCAGACGGTGCAAATCGAAATGGGTCTTGATAAGCCGCTGCCCCTGCGCTATGTCAATTGGGTGAAAGGCTTTTTTACCGGTGATTTGGGAATGTCGATTTATTCATCCAGAGCAATATCCAAAGATCTTGCGGAGTATTTTCCTGTTACCCTAAAGCTTGTGGGCATGTCCGTTTTATGGATTGTTCTCCTGGGAATTCCCGTAAGCCTGCTGTGCGCCCGTTTCCGTAACGGCTTCATTGACCATGCTGTACGGGGCGTAACTATGGTCGGCATCTGCACACCTCCTTTTTGGCTGGGTTTTCTGTTGCTGTTGGCCTTTGCCGTTGAAATTCCGCTTTTCAAGGTGCTGCCTGAGCCGGGAATCAAGGGATACATACTTCCTTCTTTTGCGTTGGCCTTTCCTGTAGTCTGCGGACTGGTGCGCCTCTTTCGCTCCGCGCTGCTTTCGGAGCTTTCAAGAGATTATGTGCGGTATGCCAGAGCCCGGGGCCTTTCTTCGGGACGTATACTCACAGGCCACGTGACGCGCAATTCTCTGCCTCCCATTGTAACAATGTTTTGCCAGTACCTGGGATATCTCATCGCCGGCAGCGCTGTGGTGGAAAGCGTATTTTCCATAAAAGGGATCGGATCCTATCTGATTGCCTGTGTTATAGCGGCGGACGCCGCCAGCGTGGCCACCTGCATCGTTATCATTGCAGCGATTTTTTCCCTGGCTAATTTAGCCGGAGACATCGTTAATCGGCTGCTGTGTCCCTGGATGGTGAGGGAGAGCAATGTTTAAAAGCGTACTGAAGAGGCCCCAGGCCGTCATAGGACTTACTTTGATCATCGTCGTCGTGCTGACGGCGCTGTTTGCGCCATTTCTGGCGCCCCATGACCCTGAGCTGATAGATTTGACGAAGAAATTTCTTCCCGCCTCGGCGGAACATCCTCTGGGTACTGATGAACTGGGGCGCTGTGAGCTGTCCAGGCTGCTTTATGGAGCCCGGTATTCTCTTGCTGTCAGCTTGCCGACCCTGTGCGTACTGGCCTTTATCGGCCTGGTGCTGGGAACCCTCAGCGCCTGTGCCGGTCAGCGGCTGGACAGGGTGATGACGGTGATATGCGACACTTTTATCTCCTTCCCGGCACTCATTATCGCTGTGGCCGTCATCGGGGTGCTGGGGAACGGATTGCAGAATATTGCTATCGCCGTGGTGGTGGCTATGTGGGCCTGGTTTACAAGGTCTGTACGCGCCTATGCTCTTGTTGAAATGGGAAGGGATTATATTCCTGCCGCTCGTATCAGCGGCTGCGGTACGGCAAAGCTTATCCTGCGGCATTTAATTCCCAATATTCTGCCTCAGCTTTTCGTCTATCTCAGCACCAGCGTGGCATCATCGATTTTAATGGTTTCCGGCTTCGCCTTTCTGGGGCTGGGCCTGCCCCCGGGGACGGCGGAGTGGGGCGCTATGCTCAACGATTCACGAACGAATATCTACAGCCACGCGGAATTCCTGATCTATCCGGGGCTGTGCATTCTGATTACCGCAGCCGGGTTCAACCTCTTTGGAGAGGCCTTGCGGGATATATTGTTACCGGAGGAGGAAAAGATTTGAGAGAACTTCTTACTGTAGAACACCTATATGTGGAGCATAGAAAGACAGGAAAACAGTTGGTCCGGGATGTGTGCTTTTCTGTTTCCCGGGGGGAGTCCCTGACGGTTCTGGGACAATCCGGCAGCGGGAAGACCATGACCTGTCATTCCATTATGGGACTTCTGGATCCGAAGCGTTTCCAGGTAACAGGACGCATTGTCTTTGATGGCAAAGAGGTGCTTTCCATGAGCCGAAAGGAGAGGATGAAGCTCTACGGCGGCGAAATTGCCATGATTCCGCAAAACCCCATGACTGCCTTTAATCCATCGGCAAAAATCGGAAAACAGATGAAAGAGACTTTAGCATTACATACGGACTTCAGGACTGCGGCGCTGGAGGAAAAGAGCAAAGAGGCTCTGGAAAGAGCAGGGCTTTCAGAGGTTGATCGCGTCTATCGCAGCTATCCCCATATGCTGTCCGGCGGCATGCTGCAGCGTGTTATGATCGCCATGGCCCTTATGGTGAACGCACGGCTTGTGGTGGCGGATGAACCTACCACCGCCCTGGATGTGATTCATCGCAACGCCGCGGTAGAGTCTTTCCTGGCACTGCGCAGTCAGGGTACGGCCATCCTCCTGGTTACCCACGATTTTTCCGTGGCAGATCAGCTGGGGGGACCTTTGCTTATTATGAAGGACAGTGAAATCATCGAGAGGGGGAAGACGGAGGAGGTTCTGAAAAACCCCCGGCAGCCCTACACAAAAGCATTGCTGGATGCCTGCCGTCTCTCCGGGTATGATTCGCGGGCCAGGGAGGAGGCAGTATGTTAGAGGCAAGATCTGTCAGTAAAAGCTTTCCGTGCCAAAACCAGGGAGAGCAGAGGGTAGATGCGGTAAAAAGGGTGAGTCTTACCTTGAAAAAAGGAGAGTTCTGTGCCCTCGTGGGAGAAAGCGGCTCCGGGAAAAGCACGCTGTCGCAATTGCTTGCGGGACTGATTCCGCCGACTTCGGGCGATGTTTTGCTGGATGGTAAAAGCATCGTTCCAAAGGGGAGGAAACGAGACAAGGTTTTGTGTTCCCGCCTTCAGCTGGTTTTGCAGGACGGTAAAAGCGCTTTGGACCCGCGTTTTACCGTTTATGAATGTATTGCCGAGCCGATTCGGAACCTGATTAAATGTGGAAGGCGGGAGGAAGAGAGAGAAGTTCTCGCTCTGGCAGAGGAGATTGAGTTGCCGCGGGAATGTCTGAAAAGAAAGCCCTCCGAACTGTCCGGCGGACAGCAGAAGCGTGTGTGTATCGCCAGGGCGTTGGCGGCAGAGCCTGAGATCATCATTTTTGACGAGGCGGTCAGCGGGCTGGACGTGTTGCTGCGTAAAAATATTCTGGAGCTTTTGAAACGTCTTCACAGGGCGCAAAAGGCTGCCTATATGGTGATTACCCATGACATCGACGTGGCCCTGTATCTGGCCGATCGGGTAATGATTATGAAGGACGGACGAATTGTCGAGCAAGTTTGCTATCGGGGAGACACGGGCTGTTTCTCTCACCCTTACTCCCGGCTGTTGCTGGAAGCGACTCTGCCGGGCCAATAAAAAGAGATATGATCGCCTCAGGGCGTTATATACCATACTGACCTCTGCGGCAAGGTAATAGATTTTGTCAACAGAGAGTTAACATCCAAGGAGGATTATAATGAAAAAATTCCGTAAAATTACAGCGATTGTTCTATCTTTGCTCATGTGCTTGGGTCTGGCTGCCTGCGGCCAAAGTCCCGCGGAAGACCAGGATGGGGGCAACGCGGAAAAGGTTATAACCCTTGCTGAAAGCTGGGATTTCTCGGCGGGTATCGTTCCAGTGCTTAACCCCGGCAACTCGCCCAATTACGGTTCCATCTACTGGGGGCGAAATTTCTACGATACGTTGGTCAGTTATAACGAAGAGGGTAAAATCGTTGGAGAACTGGCGGAAGACTGGGAGGTGAGCGAGGACGGAAAGAGCTATACCTTCTATCTCCGTGAAGGCATAAAGTTTTCGGATGGCAGCGCCCTGACCGCTGATGCCGTCAAACTGTCCTTCGAGGCTGCCGTGGTGAATCTGGGCGCCTACGTCGGATCCTTCGGAGGGTTGTCCGCTTTAATTGATAACATTGAGGTCATAGATGAGAGAACTTTGATTATCAACCTGATCCAGCCCTATTACGGCACGCTTAACGATCTGACCATGAGCTGCCCCATGGCAGTGGTTAATCCTGTTGCTTTTGAGGATAGTGAGGACTTGGCCTACGGTGACGTTTTCAAAACAGCCTCTTATGGAACCGGCCCCTATATGTATGCCGGCGACTATAAGGATAATACATATACTTTTGTCCGGAATCCTCACTATTGGGGAAAGGAGCCGGAGGCAGACGGATTTAAGGTAAAGGTAATTGAAGACAACGACGCCAAGCTGTTTGCCCTGCGCAACGGCGAAGTTGACGCGCTCATAGGAACCAACCGGATCAGTTTTGACGGATATGCCGAACTTTCCGCGGGTGCGGCTTTTGGGGCGGGTATGAATGAAAAAGCCGGTGTTACACGCTTTTTAGGTATGAACCTTTCCTCTGAGCCTTTTAACGATGTGCGGGTTCGTCAGGCAGTGGCTTACGCTATGGATCAATCCATGCTGGAAAGTTCCGTTTTTAACGGCTTCGAAACTGCCGCCAAAACGTTGTTTGCGGATACTGTACCTTACTGCGATGTAGTACAGACGACTTATGACACAGATCTTGAGAAAGCGGAGCGTTTGCTGGAGGAGGCCGGATGGATTGACGCGGACGGCGACGGCATCCGTGAAAAAGATGGCACATCCTTTGTTGTTGATCTCAACTACCAAACCAGTCTCGCAAGTGTGGATAACCTTGCTCTTGCCCTTGCCGCGCGGCTTTCCGAAATCGGAATCAAAGTCAACGTGGTGGCAGGGGACATGATGACGTTCTATGCGGCTATGGGAACCAGTCCTCTGGTACTTTCCAGCACCTACGGAGGCGCCTTCGACCCCTTTACCGTCATGACCAACATGAATCCCGCGGTGAGCAGCGATCCTGTCTCTATGCAATTCGGTCCCTTCTTCGAAAACGGCATTCTGGATGAGTTGAATTCCACCAGCAGCGAAGAGAGGGTGCGCCAAATCTATGAACATATCCTGACGACTATTGCAGACCAGTCTCTCCTGGTGCCGCTGTCCCGGGCTCATGAACTAGCTATATGGAACAGTGACAAAATTGCCGGCTATAATTTTTTCACGGATGCGAATTACATCGCGGTAGCCAATTTGTATTTGAAATAGCGGCTGCCGTGCTTCCGGGAAGGGGTGTGGGATTAGGCGCGACTAACTCGTTAAATGACGATAGGCCCTTTACAAAAGTTATATGCGGGATGTGATACTGCATTTTAGGCAGCCTGGATGTGGAAAATGAAAGCGCGGTACAGGCGGCGCTTTCCCATCTGCTGCAAGACAAAACCGTTCTCATTATCGCCCATCGCATGCGCACCGTTGCCGGCGCGGATAAAATTGTGGTCCTGGAAAGGGGACGGGTGGCTGAACAGGGAGCGCCCAGTGAGCTTATGAAAGACGGTAAATCCTTTAAGCGTATGGCAGAACTGAATCGGCAAAGCACTGAATGGACGCTGCAATAGCTAATCAGACACGGAGCAGACACGGGGACAGACCCCTTGTCGACAGGGGGACACATCTAAGCACAGGATGTGTACCTCTGTCTGGTTTTCCAATAGAAAAAAAGGACAATCAAAAATGAGATTGTTTGAGCAATGGAAATACGGACTATCTGTAATTCGTCCGCGCCGGATAGAGTAACAACGTGTAAAAGATTAATGATGGTGTTATTGAAAAAGTGGTCGGCCATCGGGGCCCAGAGAGAACCGGTAATTTTAGTCAGTAAGCAGAATTTCGCACCGGTAACCCCTGTTGTCAGAATAAGCAGGAAAGCAGTCATTACCGCTCCGGGAGGGCTTATCTGTCCATCGATCAGGGAACGCGCAGGCGCTGCAATATGCCAGACCCCAAAGAGCGCAGAGGACAGAATCATAGCCTTCATGAAAGAATATTTCTTTTCCGCCAGTTTAATAAACAGACCGCGGAAAACGCCTTCCTCCATGATCACATTGATGATATTTCCCATAACACAGAAAATGAAAAACATTACTCCGGTTTGCATGATAAGGTTTCCATCAATTGCATAACTGGTTACGTACACTCGCAGCGAAGCATCATTTCCTTTGGACAGCTGCAGAAAAATTTCGATTCCGTAAGCAAATATAAAAGCTATGGCCCCCAGCAGCAAGCCATAAAGCATATTTTTTATCGCTGACTTTCCTGTAAAACCAATTTCTGACCAATGGAAGGAGAAGTATCGTATTGCTAATATCAGCACGCCGATGCCGAGAAGTTTATGAATAAATGCTTCGCCAAATATGCTTTGGTCTGTACGAATTACCATGTACTCAATCCCTCTGAATACGAAACATATTAGATAAATGACGGCGATACTTATAATAGGGTTTTGTTGTTTATCAATTCTCATGCCTGCCTCCGTATTTAATCGAAAAATTGCCCCACAAAATCAGCAGAGCTCAGGTTCTCTTGCACCTGTTTGCTCCAGGCTTCTTTATCGAGAAGGTCTGACAACGGGGTGCCGAAAACCTCTTCGACTTGTTCTCTCCCGAAAGAATAGCTGCTGTCGGGGAAATTATAGGTTATTTTTGCGAGATTATCAACGGCAGCCATGGCTGCAATGGAAGTATAGATTAAATTCCGCTTGAGTTTTTCTTCTGCCACGCCCCCAATGCTATCGGAATAGTTTACAGTCAGGGAACAGGCGTCTGAATCGATTTCAAACTTCTTCGACAGATTGTTCAGCGGTAAAACGCCGAACAAATTAATAGTATTGCTTGCGTCCCCGATATACGGACTCTTGTAATTTTGAACGGCAGAAATATCATGGGTTAAAGCGTCGGTTTGATTGTGTGCGTATTCCTCTTGTTTTGCATTGTCAGCGGGAATAATCCAAAATTGAATCATTCCGAAGAGAATGACGGCAACGGCCAAAAGGCAAAGGATAATTATATTTTTTCTATTCATTTTCATACTCCCTTTTGTCAGTAATTTTGTAAAATTGCTGAAGGTTATGGGAACGATCATCGTGATCAACGGCAGGTAGAAACGTATTGCGATATTTGCCGCCTGATAAGGGCCGTCAATATGAAGCGGTCTCTGAAACCAGAGGTTGCTTCCAAATGTCACTGCCGCCATTGTCCCGATCCATACAGTGAAAAATAATGTCCAGACAATCCAAACAATTTTTCTCCGCCGCTCACTTTCTGAAATAGAAAGAAATGCAACAACATCAGACTGTCGCTTATTCTTTAACAGATAAACAGCGCCTGAAACAATCGTCAGCAAAAGCCCCATGTAACTGAATATGGCGTAATGCCCAAAAAACAGCAGGGGAAAGGAGAAAATCCAAAATATGATACAGTTGAGCAGCACGGTTTGAGAACATTCCGTGTGATATTTCCCTGCATCGGTCAACTGGTTTCCATCTATTAAGTGATCAATAGAGGATAAGCTTTCTTTCACTTTTTCCGTCGCGTCGCTTTCCCCAAAACCCCGCGCTATCAAATCGTCCCGCTTAGCAGTCATATTGCTCAGGACTTCTTCTTTTAAGTCTTTTATTTCAGGCGTCAAATTTTGATGACGGAATAAATCATCAACATATTTTTGCAGCTCTTTCATTGGTCATTACCTCCTGCTTATGGTTAATATGCCTGTCAACCAGTTAGGTCTTTATCCATCATGGAGAAGCTTTGTGATAATTTTTTGCGCGTGAGTCCACTCTGCAAGAGCCTTTGCATAAGCCGTCTTACCACTTTCTGTAATGTGGTAATATTTGCGGCGGCCGCCTTGGGACTCATCTCCCCAATAGCTGTTGATATATTCTTGCTTTTCAAGCCGTTTTAAGCTTGTATACAATGACGGTTCTTTTAATTCGTATTCATTATCGCTATTTACAGAAACAGCTTTCATAATTTCGTAACCGTAATTATCCCCGTTTATCAGGATTCTGAGAATAATGGTATCTATATGGCCGCGAATTAAATCGCTGTTTATATTTTGCTCAGGCATTATCGTCACCTCCATGTTCAGCATATCAGAAATTACTATGTGTGTCAAAGTACTTCGGCATAAATTTATAAATATACAAGTTACGTTCTGCGGATGAAGGGATCTATTGCTTTGCTATCAGAGGGCTGGATAGTCGGGCAGAGGATATCTGAAAAGAGATGTACGGGCGAGAGGACAGGCGCGGGATTTACTCACGAAAGAAGCATTCCGCGCCTAATTCTACAGACATAGCCCATTGAGGAACCGTAAAAAGGCAGGCCAGCTAAAACAGGAGAAATCCGGTCGGCTAAAAAAGAAAAAAATGAAGATTTTAGTCTAAAGTTTTCCTCAAAATGGAGATTCTCCCCCTCATATATCAACAAGGATCGACTAAAAACAAAACAAAAGAGAACTTTAGCCTAGCGGAATCAGAATCTATCGGCTAAAATCCGTTAGAGGTCTAAATTTAGACGATATCGAAAGGTTTGACAGGTCAAGTCCAAAAGAGTGTGTAAATTCGTTCGGCTGATAGTTATGTAAAGGTGCTAAGCAGCTTTTAGTAGTTTGATCTGTTCGTGAGCGATTTTAATAAGGGTTGGTTTGACCTCTTTCATGGCCTCCAGGAATCTG
>WPCH01150546.1_pt1 | contig 38292 bp, 52 predicted proteins | sample 5399881 | NCBI WGS metagenome assembly WPCH01 (sample SAMN12869468, study PRJNA574797) | sludge metagenome | isolation source: wastewater treatment of pH5 | place: China:Beijing | collected 2019-05-20
CCGCGAAGAACATTCTGGCCGCGGGACACGCGGTTCTGGCCGGCGACGGCCAAGCGCTCGTGGAGGGAGAGGTGCAGTCAGGCCGCCCGGTGAAGCGAGAACCCACCGAAGGGGTAGGCCATGCGGCCTAGCCCAGCAGGAGCCCCCCCTTCCCGCAACGCGCGAGCGAAGCGAGAGGGCGGGGAGGATGTCAAAACGTTGCCGGAAGCAGGGGCTGAATGTCGGCAATTAACTGATCGATGACTGGCGTCGCAAAGCGGCCCCCGGAAAAGCGGCCAAGCATCTTCGCGCAGATCTGCCTCACACGCTCGCGCGTGACGCCAAAGCGCATCCCGATCGCCTCGAGCGTTCTATCTTCGCCGTCGCTGCCATACCTCTGGGCGAAAATCCGTGCATTGCGGGCAGTACTCTCCGCGAGCAACAAGGGATTGCACGTTCTTCGACGGGCATTGGGCTCAGCCAACCAGGAACAATCGCAACTATCTCGTCCCGCACGGTCCGGATGTTCCCGCCAGAGTTACGTGCAAGATCGACGATAGGAGCAGCAGGTGCCCCATGAAGTAGGGTTGCTTGCGCGGTCAATGATTCAGAGCCTGATCGCTTCACAGTCGTCGAACCGTCCGTCTTTCGTTGAAGATCTGAGCGGTCGTCTCCAGCGCTCCCCACGAGCCACCTCGCTCGAGATAGGCCCTGAGCCAGTCGGGCTGCTCGCCTTCGCCATCCCACACCATCTGGCGGCTGGCCGGGTGCATGTACTTCGGGCCTGACTGCGTCGCAGGCTGTAGGTCTTCGGATCGTTCGCTTCCGGCAGGTGACGTTGCCACGGTGGTGGGCGCGGAATCCACTGTCTTCCGTTTGCTCGTCTTTGCTTCGGCACGGACCATCTTGCGACGAGCTGCCGCCTCTCGTTGTCGCTTCTCACGCTCGATGAGCTTTATCGCACGCTCGACGTCGAGCAGCAGGGCCTTGAGTTCTGGAATGGTCTTATGTTTCAGGTGTATCGTCATCAAATTCACTGCGGGCAAGATCGCAGCCCAAGATTTACATGCAGATGGCCCTTCCTGATGCCAAGGGCAGGCCTTGCGCAGTCCGGGTTCTCGGTTACCTTCGTTCTCACAGCTGGGAGAATGCCAACATGACCAAGAAGTTCAACTACACCATTGCATCGCACAACATCGAGGTCCATGCAGAGCAGGAAGGTGAGAGCCGGTATATGGTGTGTATGTCGTGCGCGGGAAGGCTCGCCAATGTCCGGATCGGCTACCTCACCGGTGCCGGCCGAAACTGGCTCGCAGAGTTCTTTGGCGCCCGGCCCAGTGTGCCCTGCAAGAGCGCGAAGCAAGCCTGCGAGATCCTCGCCAAAGCGGCTGTGAAGCAACCTGGTCTCGCCCCATTTTTTTTGTCGAAGGAGACATCCCATGCCTGAGAACCTCAGCTCGTACGAGCTTGCGGAAAAACTCGAGCGTCTGAGCAGCAAGGTGGGCGAATTCGCGGGCGACGTTCCGTCGGCGATGCTCCAGGGGGCTACCGCGCTGCGCCGCCAGGCAGCGCTGATCGAAGCCTCGGCTGCGACACCTCGAACGGTCGCCATCCTCTTCAGCAAACAGGGTCGTGCCGCGCAGTCCCCAAAGGTAATCGAGGCCACCGTTTCCTGGTCGGCACAGGACGGTGTCGCCCAGGCGTTCGATGCCAGCGGCCGCATGGTTGCCAAGCTGCACAACGCCCGAATCGACTGGATAGAGGCCGGCGGGGTGCGCATCAGCGGTATGGAGCCGACAGACTCGAGCGAGACAGCGTTCCGCACTCAGGCGTGGCAGATCCGCCTGTGAGCCGCGTGATCAGACTCGCACCCACATCTCGACGAAGCAACGAACAACCCCATTGGCAGCTTCGACACCGAGAGCCCATTTAGTAGAATCTCCTGGTGAATGAAAATGCCGCCTTTGACTCGAAAGGTGAGTGCGCAGGCAGTGCCGGCAATTTAGACGTCTAAACAACGCACCGACCGCTCCCGCCACCTAATCACCCAGACCGACTGAGGCCGAAGGCGCCCCCCCGACCTTCGAAGCCCTCCTGCCCCTTCGCTTGGCGCGTCACGATGCCGGAGGAGCGGGATCGCTGACCGCGCCAATCCACAGGGCGCCACCCCTAGCTGAGCTCCCGACTCGCCGAACGGCTCCGCCTGGACGTCACTACGCGACCGGCCGGCTATGGACGGAGCGCTACGGCGCAACACTGACAGGGCGAACCGGGACCGCTCTCTGTTGCATCCATTCACCGTCCTAGCGCCACACCCCGCACCGATGCCACTGCCGCGACCGACCACCTAAGAGGGGGGGCGCGGAAACATATTCACTACGCCGCAGGCCATGCTAGCGACTGCTCAATGTGTTTAGACGTCTAAACAGACGCTCACGCCTCGTTAGCTTTACCGTCAGCGTCGTCTCCACCGGCAGACACCCCATCACCATCGCCCTGTGGTCCGTCAGCATCTTCGGCAACCGTCGCGAGAAGGGCCTCCAGCCGTGAAGCAAATGCTGCACGCTTTACAGGATCTTTGACAGTCATGAGGACCTCAAAGTCGTGCCCCCGCTGCTTATACACACCGTTGCCGAACTTGACTTGCTTCGAGGAGGCCGGCTGTCTGTGGTGCCGCGGCTCGACCAAGGACTGCACCTGCCCGACAAGCCAAGAGAATGTACGCTCCTCTTCGCAGTACCTGGACGCAAGCTTTGCAGCCTGCTTCACCCCAGCTCGATCAACAACCTTACTAATTTGATAGGACGCACTTGCGCCAAACTTCTTTGGGCTACTGCGTACAATCTCAAGAACGTCCGCGGGAAGTCGCGCAAATGACCTGAAAAACGTCATCTGCGATCTCGAGAAGCCGGCCTGCTTTGCAATCTCCGCCGCTGAATGACCGTTTGCGATCAACTTCTCGTAGAACATCGCCCGATCCAGGTCACAGTGGAGCTCGCGCTCCTCATTTTGCTGATAACCGAACCAAGCGGCGGCTTCGAGGCTCATTCCTTCGTGCACCTCGGCCAGCAGTTCATGCATTACCTGGTGGTCACGACACGACTGCACGCGTGTCCAGCCGTCGCAGATGATGAACCGGCCTGGCTCATCAGGATTTGGAATGACGTGGATCGGATCGTGCTGACCTTGGGTGCGCAACGCTTCGGCACGATCTCGGATCATTTCCGCCGTATAGACCTCACGCGGGGCGAGCGGATTGGGATCAATGAGCGAGACGTCAATCTTCTGGTACTTCCGTTCGCTGGCGTGTGGTTCGGACGCCTGCCCGGCCTTGACCTTCTCGGAAGTATCGGGATGATCGCGAAGAACCTCTTCAAGCGAGCGACTCGGTCCGGATGGCAGGGGAGTCATTACCATGCCGTGCGAAGCGGGCTTCTGAGCGCGTTCAGAACGCAGTTGCGCGTTGAAGTCGTCTTCGGACAGCGACTTTGAGGATCGCGGCTTATCAACCATTATTAGATTACCCCCATTTTCTGCAAAAGCTCGCGGGCAACATCATGGAGCTGCTCCGCGGCACCACCGGTCGGTCGCGCAAGTACAAGTGGAGGCTGCTCCTCGTCTTCGGAAAGCGTCTTCGGAAACTCTTCGCTTCGATGAACCATCACATTGAGAAGAGCCCCTGGGTACTCAGTCGAGAGCTTGCCCACCTGACTGTAGACACGCAGGCGATTCGGGACGTGGAAGTTACCGATCATTACCAGCCGCGGAGAGCGACCAACATCGTCGTGCATGTCCTGTAAGACGGAAGAGAGGTACGACACCGCCTTCGTCGAGTAACGCTCGAGCGATACAGGAGCAATCACGAAGTCTGAAGCCAACAGCGCCCCACGGGTCATGCGGTTCTTCGCCGGCGCGGCATCGAACAGAATCACATCGTACCCGGACAGGTCGAAGTGCGGATTCGAGCCCGCAATCCCCTCAGCGATCAGTGCAGCGATCTTCAGATCCGACTTCTTCCCTTCGATCGCATCGTAGGTGAGGATCGTGTCCAGCCGATCCAGAGTGAGATCCGATGGGATAAGGTGCGGGCCGTTCTCACCGAAGGGCTTCTTGATGACATCGGAGAGTGACGCGCGTCCACCCGGCCAACCCGGAACGAGATGGCCCAGGTGATACTGTACGACCCGCTCCTCGGGCACCCCCGACTCGCGCGCCTCTTCGAGCGTGAGCTCCGAGTCGTACCCGAACGCGAGCGTCAGGTTCGCCTGAAAGTCCAGGTCGATCACCAGCGTCTTGAGCCCCATCAGTGCAAAGATCGACGCAATGTTCGCAGTTAGCGTCGTCTTGCCCACGCCTCCCTTGGGGGCATAGACCGTGCCGATTGCTCGCTTCTTGATCGTGATCTTGGGGCGATGCTCCCGGCGCCACGCTGCCAGATCGAACACGTTCTCGATCGAGAACTGGCGCACCTTTGGACCAGACTCTTGGCGGGCAACCTCCACCCCTGATTCATCGACATACCGGCGAACCGAATCGACGGTGGTGTCGAGCATTCTGGCAACCGCTTGAACCTTGTAAGAAGCCTGCACGACGCACCTCAACCGAAATAGATGGCGCATCTTACTTCTCACATAAAGCTCGCTGCAAGGCGTTTACGACATTAACGGCATTTGTCCTTGCAGCAAAGCTATGACCTGAATGCGATAGACGTGAAGTTGCCTAAAAATGAAGCAGGCTCCTCACTTCCCACGCCGCGCTGCTACAGGCGCATGGTCCAGTGAGATTTCCACAGAAAATGTGGATAACTCTGATCGGTGGTAGTGCGGCTGACCGCGTCGGCGAAAGGGGCAACCTGTGGTGAGGAGCTGTTACGGGAAGCGGTAAAAGAGGACGCCATACCCCTAAAGAAACTCGACCTCATCCGGGTTTCTGCTGTTGCAGCATCAAAAATGACTCGCACGACCCATCGCCGAAACGCTCGCACGTCCTGCACAGCAGCCCACCGGAGAGCCCATGTCCCACGAGCGCCCTGACTCTCTCGCCTTTCCTCTTGCTGTTCAAAACAGGACAACCTGCAAGCCGGTAAGAGAGCACGGAATAAGCAGTGTTTTGCTCGATCGTAATTTCCACCTTCTTCTCCAGTTGGGTGATGTCGTCCGGAACGCTCTTGCATGATCGGCGAGTCCTTGTATTCTGGATCTAAAAATCCACCAAGCCATAGGAGCAGTGTGCATGGGAGTCCTCAGCCAGCCGCAATCCAGCCGTCAATCACCCCGGCCCGCGGGACTGAAGGCCGAGGTTTCCCGCGCAGTAGGATGACCGACCTCGTCATCCAGGCCGACGCATTCGCGGCTGCAGCGCACGCCGCGATCGATCACCGCCGCAAGTACACCGGCGAACCGTACATCGAGCACCCGCGAGAAGTCGCCCGCATCGTCGCGTCGGTGACGGACGATCACGAGGTTATCGCGGCGGCGCTCCTCCACGACACGGTCGAGGACACGCCGGTGACCCTTGAGCAGATCGAGGATCTGTTCGGCGCTCGCGTTGCTTCCCTTGTCGAGCAGCTCACGGATGTGTCCCGTCCGGAGGACGGCAACCGCCGTACTCGCAAGGCTATCGAACTCGCTCACACGGCGACGTCAACGCCCGAGGCGAAGACGGTGAAGCTCGCCGACCTTATCAGCAACACGCGCACGATTGTCGAGTTCGACCCCGATTTCGCCAGAGTGTACCTGGCTGAGAAGGCACGGCTGCTGGAGGTGCTAAAGGAGGGGAACGCAAGCCTGCACGCAATGGCATCGATCCTTCTTGTCCAGTCGAGACAGCGACTGTACGAAGCCAGCGAGCGGTAGCACTCCGCGACATCGGCGCGGCTGCCAACGCGTATATCGAGCGGGAGGGCTGGGCTCCTTGTATAACGCACCAAATGAGGTGTTTTACGAAGCGGTTGGTATCGAATCCCTGCTGCATGATTGGCCTGCCGCATCCCAAGGAGATCAAGGCATGCCTATCGAGCCCCGCTACATCGTCATCAAGCGTCGAGATGCGTACGCCTATCTCACTCTGGAAGAGCAGAACCTGATACACGCGCTGGCGATGAAGGTCGAGCGCATGCGCAAGCTCAGCGGCCGCTCGTGCATGAATGCGCTGGTGATCGAGGAAGACTGGCCCGAGTATCACCAGGTGCGCGACATGCTCACTCAGCGCATCGCCCTGTCTCAACAAGAGCAGCAGGGGCAATCGTGAGTCGAAAAGCCGAAGTTGATGAAGCGCTGGCGCACTGGTCTGAACTTCACAATGCATGGCAGAAAGCGAACACCCCGGAGGCGACTGAAGAACGCCGCCAATACAGGAACGCGATGCGCCGCCATTACTGGCGCAACTGGGAGTTTGGCTTTCCCTTTGTGGCTACCCTGGCGTTCGTGATTGCGTTGCTCTGCGGCATTTCATACATCAATGGGTATCCTGAAGCTGATCTGATCGAAGCGGCTCTTGGCGCATTGCCCGTCACCGGCGTTCAGATCGTTTACCTACTCGCCGCGACCTATCCCTTCGCCGCTGTGAAATAAGCCCTTGCAAGTGCAAGTTTCTCTGAAAGAATTGAACCAAACGAAACGCTTACTCCCGACCGCAACTCAGGCGATCGGGTTCGAAAGGGAAGCCGCCGACCTCCTCGGTATCACCTCAAAGGTCGGCGGCTTCCCTTTCGAATCGGTGTGTAGCGCAGTCCGGTAGCGCGCTTGCTTTGGGAGCAAGATGTCGGGGGTTCGAATCCCTCCACACCGACCATTGTCTGCTCCAAGGAAATCAAATTCCGGCTTATTCAAGCCAATCACCGCAACAAGGAGTTCTGTATGAATACCAAGCTCGTCGCCACCTTCTCGACCGTTACCTGCATCATGCTGGCCACCCTCTCCCCGGCGCACGCCGAGAAGGCGGAGAGTGCCGAGAATAAGTCGAAGGCGGTGCCGACGCAGAAGGCACAGACCCAAGAACACGATGTCGCTCAAACTGCCCGTGATTACAAAGAAGGTAAGATCGTGTGCAAGAAGAGCTCGCGATCGTCCGATTCGGCGGACGTCGGTACCGTCCTGTGGATGTGGGCCAACCACTGCGATTACGTGAAGTAAACGTCCGACGCACGGACACCCGGGGTCAAGCCCGGGCCGCAAACGAAAGCCGTTTATGCCGCGGCTTTCGTTTGCGCAGACCGACCACATGTCAACTACAGTCACCAACAGACCATAAAACGATAATGATCAACAAGCTCCTAGTCGGTGTAATCGCTGCATTCATTGCAACCGGCTGCACCAAGAAGGAAGATGTCCCCAGCGAAAAGTTGTCAGCGGACGTAATTCGGCCAATCGCAGAGAGCTTTCTTCTTCCGGGCACGACGATGACCGACTACAAGCGCGAGAACGGCTGGGTCGATACGCAATCTCCGAACCAGTATATGGTTCGCTATACCTACAACATCACGCTAACGAAGCCGCTTCCGGAGGCGATTCTCGAACTCGCCCAGCAGTACATGAAAGAGCTTGATGAATCCAAGCGAAACCCTGGCCTCATGGGTATCAATAGCATGCAAACCGCGTTCGCCATTACGGCCGGGGGCACCCAATGGGTAAGCGCTCAGGGCGATGCCTTCGCACAGCGGCGCGACGCCCTTCTTGGACAATGTGCTCCGTGCATTTCGTTCTGGAACGGAACCGATGGAGACAAAGACAGTGCGACATATTCGCGCTCGGCTTACTCGCTCGCATGGTCCCAGTACGAGGAGTTGGGCTTTAAGGACACTGCTGCAGTCGGCGATGGCGTGCCACGCCGTGCATGGGCGCCGTTCATGAAGACCGAGAACGGTTGGGCCGCAGTTCAGTAAGGCCCCCTGCATCACCATGCCGCTTCACCTCATCACCGACCTTCGCCCCGGCGAGCCCGACATACTCACACCAGTTCGACACGAGTCACTGGTCGTGCGGGTCAAGGGCCACTCCGCCACGCACGTTCGCATCCCGTCGCCCCCTGGCGGCTGGACCCATGAGGGCCTGATGGAGATCGCCATCGGCGTTCACCTCCCCATCGAAGAGCCGGTGGATGCGTTCCTGGGGGATGTCTGGATCGGCAGCACCGAGCTCTGAGCGTTTCCGGAAACGTCGCATGTCCCAACAGCCCCTTTTCCCGACGGACGAAACTCCTCTCGGCTCGCCGTCCTGCCACGACTGCAAGCTTTGCCAGGTCAGGACCAAGATCGTCTTCCCGACATCCCCGTCCTCGAGCGGCATTCTCGCGATCGGAGAGGCGCCAGGGGCCGAGGAGGATGTCACCGGGGAGGGGTTCATGGGGAAGGCCGGTAAGAAACTCGACGGCCTCATGGCGGCGCACGGCATCGCCCGCAGCAAGTACGGCCGCGCAAACGTCGTGCGCTGCCGACCGCCCGGAAACCGCAAGCCCGACACCGAGGAGAAGGAGGCCTGCTTGCCCAAGCTCGCGGCTGCGATCCTCAAGTTCGAGCCGAAGGTTCTGCTGCTCGTGGGCGGCACGGCCGTCGAAGCCTTTCTGGGCAAGGGGCTTGTGTTCGATCACGTCATGCAATCTCGCCGCTCGCCAGTCTGCGACCTGGGGAAGGCGCACAAGACACTCAGGAACGGATTGCGCCCACTGCTTGAGCGGCAGGAAGGGCTTCTATGCGTACCGATGCCGCACACCTCCGGTCTCGCCTGGAATCGCTACGCCAAGGATGGAAGCCGCTGGTCCGTGCTTGGCGCTGAACAGGTGGCGCTGGCTGTGCGACATGCTCAAGCCGAGCGCACTGGTGATCAGCCGGCCTGCACGCCAGGGATCTCGTCCCAGCTAGTCGTGTAGGCGGGAGACAGGCGCTCTCGCCGCATCTTCCAGCCCGAGGCCTCGCCGGCGGCCGCAAGGGGACGCAGCGTGCCCCGGCCCCATTTGCGGTTGATCGCATCCATTGCTGCCATCAAGGCCGCAGAGCGCGCCATCTCCGCATCAGACCCGAAGAGGCTGGCTTGGCGCCCCGCAACCGGTGTGATCTCGCTGAGCATGATCCCGGCCTTCTTGTACGCATAGCCTGCCCTGAAAACACCTTCGAGCACCGCCATGGCTGCGCCAAGCAAAGTGCGCGTGTCAGCTGATGGTTCGGCAAGTGGTGTTGTCACCGTCCGCTGGTACTGGGGCTCCTCGGGCTTGAAGACGTTCGTGCGCACCATCACCGTCACCGCCCCCGCCTCGCACTGCTGAGCGCGCAGCTTTTCGGCCGCACGGCCCACGTGGTTTGCGATCGCCTCCCTAAGCTCTTCGAGTTCGAACACCGGATTCCCGAAGGATCTCGACGCCATGATCTGCTGCTTGGGCGGCGCCACCTCCTCAAGCGTGAGACACGGCTCGCCGCGCAGCTCGCGCACGGTGCGTTCGAGCACGACGGAGAACTGGGCACGGATCTGGTCAGGATCGGACTGGCGAAGATCCTGCACAGAACGCACCCCCAAGCGCGAGAGCCGCTCCTCGATGCGCCGCCCCACGCCCCACACTTCACCGACCTCAATCTCCGCGCACAGCGCGTCGAGCTCCTGGCCAGAGAGACGGGAGAGGTCGCACACGCCGGCGTAGCCCGAGCGCTTCTTAGCAACGTGGTTGGCGAGCTTGGCCAGCGTCTTCGTGGGTGCGATGCCCACGCACACCGGCAAGCCGAGCCACTGGAGGACGCGGGCGCGGATTTGCTGTCCGTACTGGACAAGGTCGCGCCCCACGAAGCCGGTCAGATCCAGGAAGGACTCGTCGATGCTGTAGACCTCCAGGTTCGGAGTGAAGGCCGAGAGCACCTCGACGACGCGGTTCGAGAGATCCGCGTAGAGGGCGTAGTTGGACGAGAGCGCGACGATGCCGTGCTGCTGGGTCATCTCGCGCAGCTTGAACCAGGGCGCCCCCATGGGCACGCCGATCGCCTTGGCTTCCTTGGAGCGAGCAACCACACAGCCGTCGTTGTTCGAGAGGACCACGAGCGGGCGATCGCGCAGACGCGGATCGAACAACGCCTCGCAGGACGCGTAGAAGTTGTTGCAGTCGACGAGCGCGAACATGCTCAACCCGGAATGCGCTTGGCGAGGCCGATCACCACGCCCCAGATCTCCATCTCTGCGCCTTCTGTGAGCACCAAAGGCGGGTAGGCCTTGTTCTCCGCGAGGAGTGCCACACGGCCGCCACGCCTGTAGAGCCGCTTGACCAGGCGCTCGCCATTCACGAACGCAACGACGATATGCCCGTGGCAGGCCTCGATGCTGCGATCAACGACGAGGACATCCCCATCGAAGATCTGGGCGTCTTGCATCGAGTCCCCGCGCACCTGGAAGAAGAAGGTCGAGACGGGGTTACGGACAAGGTACTGGTTGAGGTCCAGCCCCTTGTCCGCGTAGTCCTCGGCAGGGGAGGGGAAGCCGGCCGAGACGGGAGTCAGCCCAAGAGGCAGGAGCACACAAGGGGGGTTCTCGACAGCACGTAGCGGCGCATCATGGTGATCTGGTGCGGGCAGCATGGGGGGCAGCCAAGACAAAAGGGGCTGTATATTCGTACAGTTTCCACAAAAGCTCAACCAGGTGCGCGGCGCGATACACTTAGACGCATGGCATCGCCCGACCACCGGATTCCGTTCGCTCTGGACAAGCACGGCAACATCGCATCGATCGAAGAGGTTGAACGAATTGCCCGCGCATTCTGTGGGGTTAGGAGGGGGTCAAGCGGGCGGCGTCCGTGAAGACACCAAACAAGGGCTTGATCTGCGAGGTGCCCGTGGTACGTTGGGTGCATGCAGAACGGTTTTCGTTTTCGCCTCTACCCTACGCCCGAGCAGGCATCAAGTCTGTTGCGGTGGATCGGTTGCCAGCGTTTCATCTACAACGCCAAGGTGAGCGAGGACCGCTATTTCCGGACCTTCGCACGCAAGTCGCTCCAGCACGCGGGCCAATTTGCGCCGCAAGACCAGCAGTACAACCGAGGCGACACCGTGGCTGCGGGAAGTGCCCTCGCAAGTGCTCAGAAACGGCGCGGCGCGCTGGAAGCAGGCCTACAGCCGTTACTGGAAGAAGCTCGGAGGTCGGCCCACCCTCCAGAAACGCCATGGCGCTCAGGCGGTGTGGCTCACGAGCGAACTGTTCCGGTTCGAGTCGGTTATTGATCCTGAGACGAGTGCAATCAGCTATCGACTGCAGGTGGGCACCCGAAAGTGCCCGGTGGGCGCGCTGCGCTACGCCGCGCATAGGGTCCATACGGTCCCGGCCTCGATCACGCTCTCGGTCGACGCGGGGCGCTGGTATCTGTCATTCACCAACGACGATGGCGTCCCGGAACCTTCGGACTCGGAGACGGCTGACTGGCTTTCATCTTTCGCCGAGGACGAGCTCAGGGCGCGCACGGTGGGCGTGGATCGCGGTGTCGCGATTCCGTTTGCGTGCTCGAATGGTGCGAACTTCGATCTGATACCAGTGCAGCGGGATCGCATTGCGAAGAAGCAGGCCGCAGCGCGGCGCTGGCAACGCAAGCTCTCGCGTCGCACCAAGGGTGGGGCCAGTCGCCGCAAAGCCGCACATCGCATCGCCTGCCTGCGTCGCTACGAGAAGGACGTAAGGCGCGACTTTGCGCATCAGACGAGCCGTGCGCTCGTTGCCGACCCCAAGGCGCTCCTGATCGTGTTCGAGGCCTTGGGCGTGCAGCGCATGACCCGCAGGCCCAAGGCGAAACAGATCGAATCCGGTCGCTGGGAGAAAAACGGCGCACGCGCCAAGGCAGGGCTCAACCGGTCGATTCTGGGCGCTGCCTGGAGCGCAACCAAGACGTGCACCGAATACAAGGCACGGCGAGCGGGCAAGCTCGTCGTGGAAGTGGCACCTCATCACACGTCGCAGGCGTGCGCCCGCTGCGGGCACACTCACCCGGACAACCGGCGCTCCCAAGCCGAATTCGTCTGCCAACGCTGCGGCAACATCGACAACGCCGACTATAACGCTGCGCAGAACATCGCCCAGCGCGGCGTGAGGCTCCTCCTTTCGGGCGAATTCAAACCGAAGGAGAAGAAGCGTGTGATGCGGATGCGCCAGAAACAACTAGGGGCGGACCGCTCCGAAGTCACGCTTGGGGAGATCACGGTAAGTCGCGGTGCTGGAAACGGCACTGCGCTCAGATCGATGAACCAGGAAACCCCCACCTCAACCGCCGTAGACGGTTAGGTGGCGGGAGTGGTCATCCTAGTGAGAAGGCGCGGCCCGGGCGAGGCGTTCGCACCGGCTCGCCAAGTCACGTTCGAATCGGTGCAACTCGAGAAGACCGAAGGGAACATCCGCCCCGACATCGTCGCCACCGTCGCCGGCAAGACGCTCTATGTCGAAGTCGCCGTCCACAACCCGGTCGACAGGGACAAGCTCGCGAAGATACGCGCACGCGGCAACGCCACCATAGAGATCAGCATCGATCCGAAGACGAGCACGTGGACGCCCGACGAGTTACGGACCTTCGTGCTCGAGAACGCCCGCTCGAAGGCATGGCTTTTCAGCCCTCGCCTGGAGGAGAAAGCAGACCAGGACTACGAAGCCAAGGCCGAGCTTCGGAAGCGGATTGCCAACGATGAGGCCGAGGCGCGGCGTCGCCACGAGGCGTACCTGGAGAAGATCGACGATCAGCGCAGACGGGAGAGAGAGAAGAAGATGGCAGCGCAGCGCGAACTGGCCGTCGCGCGTGCAGCCAAGCTCGAAGAGATCCGTCGCAACGCTGGCACCTTGACCCGTACGGACGGCGCAGGAACCGAAGATCGCAATGGGCTGGAGTTGCCTTCGTGGATGTCCGAGAGCCCGAAGGTCAGCTTTCAGAAAGCGAACGCCTATCGCATCCTGAGTAAGGAAATGCCTTCGCCAACCCACCCCGTACTGGCCCCCGTGCTCTTCCTGGGCTTCGATGGGCTGCTGCGGCCGCAGCAAGAAGGGTTCGATGAGCGAGTGCAAAGGCTGGCTGCAGTGCTGGCAGGGCGCCTTTGCAGCGTCATCGTGACTTCCGAGATACGGCGCAAGTGCAACGCCCATCACGTCGCCGGCATGCTCAAGGAATTGGGAGGCCGTCACATCGGCTTCTCCCCCACACTGGAGGGCGGCGGCCCTCAGCAATGCGTTGCCGAGATCAACGCCTGGATGATGCGAAACCTTAAGCCGACATCAAACATCGTGGTCGCGCACAGCACGGTGCAACCATTCCCCGCAGCGTGGGACGTTATCATCGGCCAATCCGAGAGTGGGTTCTCCGACGCTGATGGATTTCGCCTCATGGACCTCATGGCGAACAAGCGCACCTTGGGGCATTAGCCGGCGATGGATAGCATTGGACGAGGGAAGCGGCGCGATCACCATCTAAGCGTGCCGAATTGCATGCGCATCCTTGCCGATTGGATTTAGAGTTAGACACGAAATGACGAACGAAAAGGCGGCGGCCTGCCTCCAGGCCCTTTGCACCCTGATGCTCGATGCCACAGCCTCCCCATCGGCGGTGTCGAAAACCCTGCGCGGCCGCCTCGGACCGGGGTGGACATCCGTCGCTGCCGTCCAGTGGCTCACCGGCAAAGCTGCCGCCGAGTTCTTCGCTCGCCAGCCGGCCGATGGGTCGATCGCAGGGATTCCGATAACCGCAGTACCGATCTTCCTGGCCATCGCCAATGAGATCTGCGGACAGTTCGGGCGACAACCGCCGTCCGAGGCAGAATTTGCCGAGCAACTGCATGCGTTGGGCAAACAGTTCGGCGTGGACATCCCGCATGTCTGAGATCCGCGTTCGAGGCCACTACCTGGTAGCCGTCTCGGGGTACAAGCTGCGCCAGAGCAGAACCTTCCACGTGTTCTCGACCGACGAAGGGCACATTTCCGTTCCCGACCGCCTGCTGCCGGCGCCGCTGCATGAGCCCGATTCCATGCAGTGGTGGGAGACGATCTGGGTCGTCGGCGACAACCCGCGAGAACGGCTGTGCAAACTCGACCGCGGCAAGCCCTACCTGCGCTTTGCTCGCTTCGGAGACGCCCTCCGCTACGCTGCCGCCCGTCAGAAGCGCTTTCCCCGCCAGGAGCACCAGGTGGTACTGGTCATCCAGGACGAGTACGACAAGCCGACCATGCGCCTTGTCCGTACAGAAGATGAGGCGGCCCGTATCGAGGAGGAGATCTCGGAGAAGCGCAGTGAGGTCGCACGGCTCCAGGCTGAGTACGCCCGGGCGCATGCGGCCGAGCATCCTTACATGCCGGTGCTACGCGGGCACTTCTCTCGATCCCGCGCATGGACCTTGTCCGACCTGGTCGCCCGGATCAAGGAGGAAGGCATCGACGCCGTGCGCGCAAGCGTGCCCAGCTCCACTTGTATAATTCAAAGGTCAAGTTAAATGATCCAGAAAGAGAAAAACCCCCGTATGCCTACGCTTCGCATCACCAACGGCGCCGAAGCCCTCGCCCTTCGCAAGAAGCTGCGGCTAAACCAGACCGTCTTCTGGCTGAAAGTTGGCGTGATGCAATCCACCGGCTGCCGCTACGAAAAGAGGGAGCGGGACATTCCACTTCCCGTCCAGTTTCTGCTGCAACTGACCTATGGCACCGAGAAGCAGTCGTCGTCCCTGCTCAAGTACCTGCGCACTGTCGAATAAGGGCTCATCGGCACTGTTTTACGTAGGGGTACGAAGCTCCGCCCGCGGCTAACCTCTATGGGTTGTTTCGTCTATCTGCTGAGAACATGCCACGACGCAAGAGCCCTCGCATCTACGTCCCGAACGCCTACTCCGGGTGGGAGATAGTGCGTAGCGCCATTTTTTCGCTGTTGCTGGTCGCCTATGCGGGCTACAGCGTTCTCGTGGGCGAGGCCTTTGTCCCGGGGCGACACCAGGGTGGGATGTCAATGACGGGCATAGCGCTGGTTTTCGGGATCGCCGGCATGCTCTGTGGGGCCGCCAACCTGGTCGCATTGATCGTCGACCATTTCGACCGGCGTGATAACGAGGACAGGTACCGCAGATTCCGTTTTCGCACACAGGTGGCGGGTTGGACGCTGTTCCTCGGCGGCATGCTCATCGAAATGAGCGATTAGCGCCCTGCTTTCTCGCGCATCGCCTTCTCGAACCAAGGGGTAAAGGCAACCCGGACCATGGGGCTCTTGAATCCATGCTTGGCATAGGCGGCAAGCACTGCGCGATTCGTTTCAGCGTCGATAAATGCATCGATGATCTCGGTTTGGATCTCCTCAGGTAGAGCATTGAGGTCCGCTTCGATATCAGCCCAGGTCCTACCCATTTCAGCCTGCTGAGCCACGGCTCGCTCCGTACCCTGCGATGCGGCTTGGTAGTCGATGTCAGCCTCTACCGTCTTCGAGACCACCTCATGTGAAGCATCAGAGGGAGCTCCTGTTCGCGCGTAGTCTTTCACCCTGTTTAGCGCATTCAAGAAATAGGCTGGCTTGTTCCGGATCGGGTTCAGGTCACCCCGACGTAGTCGTGCCTCCGTCTCATCCGCGGCCTCCTCAAGCAAAAGCAAATCGTTGACCCGGAGCAGCTTTGAGATCTCGGTCTTCTTGAGTTCAAACGCCTCAAGACGTTTGGAGATGCCGGCCGTGTCAATCAACGGATCATCAGACGCGAGAGAAAGTGACCCCTGGGCGCGCTCCCTGAGGCGGAACTGTAAATCACTGATAGATCGACCATCCTTGAACACCAGGAGCTCGAACTCGTAGTCAAGAACCCGCTCATTGAGCTCCTTCAGGCTCTTGGCCAGAACGTCCCGACCGAAGTACTTGTAGTTCTCGTAGCCAGCGGAATAGTCGCCACCCAGGATCAGATTACGCCACTCCCTCCATGGAAGCTTGACGGTATAGTTCCAGCCATCTGAGCCATTGTTCCCTCTGTACCGAATCAGCTGCTCGTAGAGAGCGAGCGTGTAGGCGCTCTTGATGGTGGCCTGAAGTTGCAGGTTTATCCGAGCATAGACCTCTGGTACAAGAAGACGCTGCTTGACACGTTCATCGAACTTATAACGGACCTGACGAGCGATCGGACTACGCTTGCCATCTTCTGTCAGGCCTCCGATCAACCTCACCGCACCTAGAAGTTGAACCGAGTCCCGGATGGGGATCTCCTGGTCGTTGATCGTCTCGAGGACATCCCACTTCAGGAGTGTTCGCTGCATCTCGTTGAGCGTGGACTCGAGCCTTTTGATGTCATTGGAGTCGTAGCGTATGTCCTTGGCCAGCTCACCGATCTCAATCTCGTACCATTCTCGGTCAGCGCCCTGATCCATAGCGTTTGCCAGGAGCAGGTTAAAGGCCTTGCGACCAACCAAGGTCAGTTTGCCCTGCTGCGGATACGCGTACACGGCATCCACAGCTTTGCGCAACTCACCGCGCCGATATGGCTCAGGCTTCACGTGCGTGATGGATGACTTCTTGGGCTTTTCAGACACAACCAGACCACCGGCAGGGCAATGAAGACGCAATATAGGCCGGTTGGAGAGGTGAGAGCAAGCCACAACTAGCTCACCAAAGAAAAAACTCTTCGCTGATGACCGGAAAGCGCGGCAAGCCCTGGTACTTCAGGCCGGTGAAGGATAGCGCGTTCGACGCAGGCGGTGCCACGGCCCTGGGCACTTCTCGTTGGATGCGGCCAACAGTCGCATCCGCTTTCCCAAGGTGGGCTAGTTGCGCTACCGGGCGAGCCGCCCGATCGAGGGGCGACCGATCGAGGGGCGACCGATCACGGTCACGCTGCGCACCGAGGCCGATGGCTGGTACGTGTCGATCGCCTGTGCGTTCGAGGCCACGGCGCTAGAGAGAGGCCCGAAGGCCTGCGGTATCGATCGTGGGGTGACGACCTTGGCCGCCAGCAATAGGTGAGAGTTTACGGGAGTCGGGCTAAACACCACGCCGTATCAGGGCACTGACTCAACGAAAGGTGAGTGTTTACGGGAGAGGAGGATAGCTGGAGCCGAGCGTAAGGCCGCATCCAATAGGTGAGAGTCTACGGGAGAGCTCTTGCAGCCCTTGCGGCTTCAGTCCTTTGGCCGATGGAAAGGTGAGAGTCTACGGGAGACTTCCCCCGACGCACTTGCCGTTACTGCCCATTGATCGCCTGAAAGGTGAGAACTAGCAGGATACGGCCCACACACTGAGACACGGCCGAGGCCCAAAGGTGAGTGTTTACAGGACTCAGCACTGAGAACCATCCCCTACTGGCATCAATAGGTGAGAGTTTACAGGGGTCCATGCTTGCGACAGGTGAGAGTCTACGGGAGAGAAGGTCAGCGGTGTAGCGTCAAACGAAACTCCGTTAATGGTTCAACGGGATGTTTTATGCTAATGCGCAAAGCACACACATGTGATAGGCGCCGACAGGCCTCCCGATCGCACCATCTTGGTGCATACGCTGCAATCCTATCCCGTAGACTCTCACCTATTCGACGCACTTCTCCTGTAGACCCTCACCTATCAGAGCAAGTAGTCCCGTAGGCTCTCACCTATCGATACGAGATGCCCTGTAAACTCTCACCTGTACGCAATTGATCAGCAAAATCCTGGACTTATCCACAGCTTCATTCCCGTAGACTCTCACCTATCCCAATCCCCATCCCGTAAACGCTCACCTTTCCCCCCGAAAGTTCTCACCTCTCATCCCGTTTGATCTCACCTCTCATCCTGTTATCTCTCACCTGATATCCCGTAAACTCTCACCGATGTACGCTAGAACCCTTTGCCTACGCGGGTTTCAGCTTCATGTAAACGTTAACAAAGCGTTAACAAATGACATATAAAAGAAACACGAACGACCATTGGCGTTTTCTTTGAGAGAGACATGAAAACCCAAACCATCGCAGCTCGACCGCTCACTGTTGCTCCCAAACTGCGCCCCTACTGGACGAGTGGAGAGATCTGCACGACAATGTGGCTGTTATCGGCCTTCGTGCCAAACCGGTAGCTGGCTCCACCGGGCTCAACAGAGCCGAATCCAGCCTTGCGAGTCCGTCCAGGACTTACAAAACACATAGGGAAGCAACGCTCCCTCCACAGGCAAAAGTAAGCTCTTTGCCTGAACATCAAACGATCCCGAACCGGGGCGACTCTCGCCCGGTAACGGGATGGGTTGCCCCTTTTTCATGGAGGCAACCATGCAAGCAGTTCAACAATCCTCAAGCAGTTTCGAAGCTCTCTTCGCCGCAGCAGTTGGGCTCGAGGAGGCCGCGTACTCGTCCTTGGACATAGCGTCCGAAACCAACGAGGAGGCACTCGAGATGGTCCCGGAGGTCATCCAGGCAGTCCCCGAGGATGACACCCCGCCGACCGTCGGCGAGCAGTACAAGGCTCTCTGGGTGCGCTACCGCAATGCACTCGAGAACTGGGCGAATGAGCAGTGCGAAATTCGCAGTGAGGAGCGCCGGATTCTGAATCGCCACCACAACGAGTACATGCGGGCATTTGAGGACATGACGGGCTACGACGTGCGCCGCACGCTCGAGTCGAGGGCCGCGGAGATCCGCAAGATGATGGTCTGGACCGCTGAGAAGGTGTTCGCACCGGAAGGCGTTTCGCTCAAGATCGACGGATACGATATCCACGAGCGGTTCCGGTCCGACGAGGACAACATCGACGCCTTCGACCCGGTCGCGATCTGGTCGTACCTGGAGCAAAAGTACGGTGGTGACTTCGGTGAGAAGCTCGCCTGGCAGCAAGTCGCAAGGGGCTTCAAGTCGAAGTTCAACCTCGATGAGGGCGAAAAGGTCGTGATCAAGAACGGATACATCGTTCTTGATCGATCCGTCTGGCTCGATGACTTCGACAAGAAGCAGTACAAGAAAAACCGCCTCGCGTTCGATTGCGTCGAGTCGATCAGCCAGTCGTTGAACGTGCTGAGCGAGATTGCCCGTTGGTCTGACCGGATTGCACTGAGTCATGATCTGCACAGACTCAACCGAACGTTCAGCGACAGGACCTACGAGGTCCAGTCACGGGCCAAGCATCCGGCCGGCGACAACGGGGAGGTGATCATCGTCACCTATACCAGTCGGTTCGAGTTCCTGATTCGGCAGGATTTCGCTGAACAGCTGCAGGTGTTCCTTGGCACTTACCTCGAGATCGAGCCGTAACGCAGCACAACTACAACCCGGACGGGCCATCCCCCCGTCTGGGGCATGGCGCGCTCTGGGTCATTACGTGGAGAGAACCATGAGTACCAACGAAGAGCAGAAGATCGCAGCCGAGCAGTTTGGCTACCGGATCGAGCAGGGCGAAGAACCGCTCGCCGGGAAGTTCTGGTGGACGCTCTGCCTGGCGGGCCTCGATGTTGAGGTTGGCCCACTGGAGTTCGACACGGAAGAAGAAACCTGGGACGACGCGGTTCGCGCCCACCAGGCTGAACTTGTCGAGATCGAAGCGATCGCTGCCTGAGCATCGAAGGCATCTGCCTCCTGTCCCCCCGGGGGCCAGGGGGAAGGTGTTTTCTGAGGTGCCTCGCACCTTAAACGGTAGCTGGATCCGACCGGGGAGCAATCCCGAACCCAGCCCACTGTCCGCTCAGGATAATCAACCCACCTTTGGGGAAGCCACCTTCTCCAGCCAGGGAGGGTCGTGGTGACCCTGTATTCTGGAGAACCACGATGACCTTACCCACCCCGACGACCGTCGGCGAACTGATGAAGCAGTTGCCGTTCTTTCTGGACGAAGAACTCGCCGAGGACATCACCTCGCTCGATTTCGACTGCCAGGTCGGAAAGGACTGCGCCGAAGTGCTCAAGCGCGCCTCGGCGCTAATTGAGGTCGCCTACGACGTACGCGGGCAGATCGCCGCGGCAACGCTGCGGCAGATGAATGTCTTCTACTACGGCTGAGGCGGACGATGACGATTCGATCCAAGTCTGCCGGCCAGCGTGCGTACGAGCGCGATGTTCAGCGCACGCCGCGGTATCACGATGGGGCGCCTCGCGTGCCCTGGGAAAAGCTCTCGAAGATCGCCCAGCGATCCTGGGAGCAGCCCCCTCGCCAGTAAGCGAGGACGAAACAGCGGGGCCGTGAGGCCTTGAAATCTCACCCTGCGGGGACATGCTTTGTCCCAGCCGGGGACAAGGTGTGTCTCCCGCTTCAACTGGAGCACACCATGTCTTGGTACAACCCTTTGAGGAGCATTCAGTCACGCGGGAGCCAGGCCGACCGGCCGGGTTCGCTGGCGGGGCTGGCTGCAGCTCGCAAAGTGCATCTCGGGCAGTTTTTCACACCCGACGAGATTGCACGCGTGATGTGGCGCATCGTCGAGCCGGCGATGCTGGCCGCCGAGAGCCAATGGAGGAAGCAGTCCATCATGGACAACTCCTGCGGTTCGGGAAGGCTATTGCAGTACGCCGACCCGCAAAAGCACATCCTGCTTGGCGTGGATGTGGATGCCGCACCGCTTGCCCGGTTGGGTGAAGTGGCAGTGGAGGCTGGGTTCGAGTGTGAGTTCGAGCATTGCGGGGTGGAGTCGATCCAGCCACGCAACGTCGACGTCGCGCTCATCAATCCGCCCTTCTCGGTGCATCTCGAGTCACCAACCCTCAAGCCTTACCCCTGCACGACCTACGGGAAGTATGGGCCGGGCACCGCGGCCGTGAGTCATGCCTATGCGCTGGCTCAGGCGGTGGATGCGGCCGATATCGTCGTGGCGCTGCTGCCGCGATCGTTCGTAGACGAGCTCGTCGCAAATCCTACGCTGTACCTGGATGAGCAGATGTGTGGTCTGTTTCATGCCGTGATCGATCTGCCGTCGGGTTCGTTCCGTGAGGAAGGCACCGAAGTGCAGGTGTCGCTCGTGGTCATGGGGCATATGGGCCGGCTGGCAAATCTGGCCCCCCGCGTGAAGCTGCAATCGCTGGACGATCCATTGCCCGAGCTACGCAACTTTCGGCTCTACAACCGAAGCGCTGCGAAGCTGGGCGTGGTGGGGGTCGAGGACGAAGGTCCTTCGATCACGCTGCCGGTCACTGGCAACAACACGGTTCGCATCGTCCGCGACGGACGGCGGATCAAGTTGCGCTACGCTTGCGGGCTCACGATGGCGAAGGTGCACAACGCCATCTTGCGCGAAGCGGTGATGAAGCTGCTTGGGGATGATCAACGTTTCCCCAAGGGGGTGAAGTACGAAGGGCAGGGGGTGCTGGATCTGGAAGTGCACCTTGCTCAGGACGATCCGATGGCTTCGTTCAACGAGTTCGTGGCCGAGGTTCGGAGCGCCGGCGGTTCGCCCGTCGTCGACCCGGGCATTTACGGGTATCTGAAGCGCGCAATAGGAGCAACGTTGCGCCAAAAGACGCCCCTGCGACACGTCATCTATGTCGAGAACGGCGTAGCGGGAGACGCAGATTCGCTCGAGGCACGCCCACGGCGGCCGCAGGTGGCCGATCCGAAGGTGTGGGGTTCGCCCGCACTGTCGATTGATCAGTGCTACCACTTTGCACGGGCTGAGGACGGGCAGTATGCGTTCGAGGTCAAGGGGCGCACGTTCCGGCTCACGCCGGAAGACCTGTACGAGCGCTTCGAAGTGGTCGCCGGCGCAGCCAAGAGCGGCTGGACGGTCGTCCATGAGGGTCTGCCGGCGAAGTATCCCGAGCAGGCTGCGCAATGGCGGTCAAGGGCGGCCCAGATGGGGCTGGACAAGATCCTCTCGTGGGGCTACCAGTACGACGATCTCATCGAACTGGCGATGCAACCGAAAGGGGCAATCGCAGCGTGGGACATGGGTCTGGGCAAAGCTCGTCTCGCGACGGCGCTGATCACGTTGCACGGCTCGAAGCATGGGCTGATCGCAACCGAAGCAGGGCTGGTCGAAGAGATGGTGATCGAGCTCGAAGGGCTGCCGATTCCGAAGACCGACTGGCAGGTGATCACGAAGCCCGAGCAGTTGATGGCGCTTCGCAGGATCAACGTCATCTCCTACGAGCGTCTGCGCATGGAGATCGGGCGCGATGCGCAAAGTCCCAACCGGACAAAGCGCATGCGCAAGACCTACGCCGGGCAGCTTCGCCGGCGGATTGGGGTAGCGGTGTTCGATGAGGGGGATCTGTTGTGCAACCCGACGTCGGACCAGGCCCGTGCCTGCGAGCATGTTTCGCCCAAAAAGCGCTTCGTGCTGACTGCAACGCCGATCGCCAACTACCCGCGCGACATGGCGCCCATCCAGGCCTTCACGGCTGGTGACGGCACCGCGGCGCAACCGTGGGGATGGCGTCGAGGCAAGCTCGATCCAGTGTGGCGCAAAACCATGAACGTCGCACAACGTGGGCTTGATGCATTCCGCGACACCTTCGTGTGTACGGAGTGGGTGACCAAGGAGTTCACAGACACCCTGACAGAGGGCGCAAAGAGGGAAATCCCCCGTATTGCGAACCTGGAGGCCTACCGGGCGATGGTGGCGCCGCTCATCAAGCGGCGGATTGTCGAAGAGCCGGAAGTCTCGGCTTGGGTGAAGATCATCAAGGAAGATCGCGAGATCATCGAAGTACCTTGGGATCACGCCCACCTGGCTTACTACCTGAAGGTGGTCGAGGAGTTCTCCAACTACTACCAGCAGGTCAAGTCGGGGAGCGGTCGGAAGAACAACCTGATCGCGATCCTGGCCAGGATCAGGGCCGTGTCCTTCGCATCCGACTTCCCGCAGTACGGGGTGGAGGGGTTCGGGGCCTACACGGCGCTGACGACCAAGCAACGTTGGGTGCTCGATGAACTCGAGCGGCTGACGGCCGAGGGGAAGAAGACGATCCTGTACGCGGAGAACCCGCGCCAGGTTGAGTTGTTGCATTCGCACCTGGAGCAGCGAGGTGTGGAGTCGATGACCTTCCACGGGGGCAAGCCGATCAAGAAGCGGACCAAGGAGCTCAACACGCGCTTCCGGTTCGGGGATTGTCCGGTACTGCTAGCAACACTGGGCACCACGCAGAAGGGTCTGAACCTGTGGCAGGCCAGCGAGGTGCTGATGCTCGGGCGCTCGTGGTCGGCAACGACCGAAGAGCAGGCGATCCATCGCCTTCTGCGGCCGCAGCAAAAGCTCAAGGTGCGGGTGCGCTACATCCACCTTCCTGGTGGCATCGACATCTACAAGGACCAGTTGGTCAGCTTCAAGCGGGACTCTGCGCGAGCAGGTCTGGATTGGGCAACGCCCGACACCGAGGATGCGGACTTCTTGCATCTGGACAGTGTCATCGGGCGCTTCGTCGACGACATGGCCAAGTTGCACAACGTGGCTCGCCACGACGTGCGCAAGCTCATCGAAGCAAATTCATTCAAGGGAGTAGTCAATGTCTGAGAAGACAGCAATCGATCCCCCGTCGCTGTCCATCGGCGACGAGTTCGTGGTGATGACCCGCAATGGTCAGACCCGCAAGATCGTCGCCCGAATCCTCGGGCGGGAACACAACCCGGCAACGGGCATCGACATGGTGTGGCTTGATCGACGGATCCACCGTCGTCACGAGAGCACCATGCTCGAAGGGGCGGTCAAGTGGTCGGCCGGCGGGGCCATCTCGACCGTGCTGGCCAAGGAGGCGACGGTGCCCGAGCAGGACAAGCGCTAAGATATGACCGCAAGGCAGATCGAAGCACTCGAGGCGCGGGCGCGGATCGCGGCCCGCATGGCGGAACGAAGAGGTAAGCAAGCGTCCTGACAGGACAGCAAAGAACCCCCTGTACGCCCGATCGGGCGGCAGGGGGTTTTTCATTTCCGGATTGTGCCATCCAGAGTTTGGGGGCGGTTACTTGTGGCCGGCGAGGAGGGTGAGGATCTCGTCGCGCGTCGCGGTCGCGGCGCGAACGATTGCCTCGAAGGACTTTGCCCCATTGGCCTCTGAAAGCTGTGCGGTAGGCACTCGCGTCTGTTCCACGCCAAGCAGTCGGGTGAGGGGGTTGGCCGTCTGGGCTGCATGCTCGGCGAAGGTGAGTACCTCGGCAAGCGATGCGGGTTGCGTTGCGACCATGGGACGGTCGTGGCCAGCGTTGATTGCCTCGACGATGACCGTGGGTAGCTCGAAGGCCTGGAGCATGGACTGTCGAACCGGACCTTCCCAGAGGGAAACGAAGTGGGCGAACTTGAGCAGATGATCGTCAAGCGCCGGAAACTTGGAGGCCATCGCCAAGAGGTAGAACTGGCCCACCTTCGACATCAGGCCAGTCATCAGTGCAGTGTCTGGCGAGCAGATCTTGAGTACCTTGGCGGTGGCGTAGCACCAGGAATCAACATCAACCGAATGTGCCCAAAGCTCTGACGCAAGTACCCGCATGCGCTTAGTCCGCTGGTCTCGAGCGACTTGCTCAGCTGCGGCCGCGAAGATAAGGCAGCGGAAGGTTGTCGAGCCGATACGGTTCAAAGCCTTGCTGACGCTTGAGATCTCTTTCTGTGACGGATTCAGGAGCACGCTATTGGCAGCGCGTAGCACCTTGGCGCTAAGCACTGGATCGGTACGAACGAGGCGCGCAATCTCTTCGATCGAAACTGACGGATCCTCCGAGAGCTTCATGACGCGAAGTGAGAGGCTGAAGACCGTAGGAAAGGTCAGAGCGCCTCTACCAAGATCGCGTTCGATCGTCTCGGTAAATGCGGCTAGCTGCTCTTCAAATGCGATCATTGTTCGAAGTCGTCCTTCAGGGGGGGTGAAGTCTATGCGATTTACGTTTCTGATGCGATAACACAAGTTCTGGACAAGCTATTTGCAGCGCGTCAGAATAGGAACGTTTGAAGACCCTTTCGTCGATCGGTAGCTGGTTCCACCGAGCTCTCTTGAGCGAACCCAGCCGTCAGTCCTTCCTGGACCTCAACCCACCGCGGGGATACCTATTCCCCATGGTCGGGGCGTGGTGTCTCCGCACTCACAGGAGATTCACCATGCATTACCAAACCACCGTTCGTACCGATGCCGATTACGCTGACATTCCCAAGGCTGCAGCGTTCATCATCGACCGAGAATCTGCGCAGTCAATCCTTCGCCTCTCGGCCCTGATCAAGGCCAACGGTCTGCACTGCCTGGAACTCTTCGACTACCGTGTCGACTGGGACTGGGGAGATGCTGAGGGCAGCACCGAGGCCGAAACGCTTGTCGTGTTCGCCGAAGAGTTCTGCTTCTCGGCGATGGTCAAGCACACCAATGTCGAGATCCGGACTGAGCAGAAGCGCTGCGCCGATCTGGCACATTTCCATGGGTTGAGCTTCGACGAGGCAGGAACCCCGGAAGATGCGTTCGTCAATCACGTCGCCTCTCTGTCCATGTGGGACTGGGACGACGATAAGGGCGCCGCACTCAACGAATGTGAGGAGCCCTCTGAGGGCTATCAGGACTCGCACGAAGCCTTGATGGGGCTGATCGAAGCTGCGCGCGATCTCCTCGCCAAGAAAGCAGCCCATGTTGAAGAGCGGGTGCAGGATCGTGAGACGCCTGCGCTGGTGCTGGTCAAGCCGGAGGAGTCCGGCTCGGACTATGTCCTGCAGGACGGTTCGCCGTCGTGCAGGATTGCCGTCGGATCGATCTCGGTGCACGTGCGACGCAACACCGACACCGGTGACGAGGGCGTGATCGTCGATCTGTTCCCCCGCGGGGCGGAAGACGAGTCGCTCGCTTCGACGTACGCGTTCTTCCAGGACGCCGAGGAAGAACTCTGCTCGGATCGCGGCATCGACCTCGATGACGTCTCCGAGTGGGTCGGGCTGCACTACCAGCGAAACTTCGAAGCAGAGCAGGCTGCGGCCCGCTACGACTGGATCAAGCGTTACCTCGAGTCGCATCGGGACGGCGAGCTGGCACAAGCCGCCTGATCAGCCATCTCAAAACCCTTGCGGGGAGCCTCCTCGCAAGGGGGGGGCTCCGCGCATTACCCGGAGATCAGCATGGCGCAATACCAAGCGAATGAAGAACAGATCAGGCTGAGCGAGGCGCTGCTTGTCGCAATGGCTAACGAGGATGTAATTCGCCCGATCGTTGAAGGCTACGAAACGGCAATCCTCGAGAAGCACCGCTTCAAGATCGATCCCAAGTGGACTGATATTGGAGTGGAAGACCACGTCATCCTTCACAGGAAGGAAACCTTCTTGTTGTCTGACGCAGACGCCAAGGTGTTCTTCGAGGAGTGCTTCGCCGCTCGCGATGAGGCAGGACTGGCAGTCGACCGACCTGACAGTTGTCCGCTGTTGGCGGCGGAAAACCTGCGCATCAGCGCAGAGAACGCGTTGATCAAGTCTCTGGCCTGCATTCCTGGGTTGGAGCCCTTCGCAACGGGCATTCTTTCGCTCAACACCAGGGCAAAAGTGCTGAAGCTGGCTTTGGAGTTGTTCTTGCCGTCCTGCAGCGACGCCACGACGATTCTGCAGCGATATCGCGAGATGTGCCCGTAAGCACAACCCGGCTGTACCACCTTAAACCCTTGCGGGAACCTCCTCGCAAGGGGGGGCTCCGCGACGATTCTGGAGAACCCTATGATCAAGCCAATCGTCGTCCATATGGACATCATCGGCGTTGGAGAATACTTCGCGTCCGATGAGGACGCCGAAATCGTCCTAAGCGCACTCAATTCCTACGGCTTCCTGCTGAAAGTGCCTCCGAAGGGGGTGCTCAGGCGTTGGAGCTTCGGGGAGTTTGCCGACGCAATAGAGGCCGTGTACGACACGGCCGAACCGCACACTGCCGCCACTGTGCAAGCGCTGCGCAGGATCCAGATCACGAGCGAACTGCACGAGCAAGGCATCACCGACTACTGCGGCCAGGTCTGCGGCGGCGGTGAGTGTGGAAGCGGTGCGACTTGCCTTTACGGGGTCGATCCGCGTACCCATCTGCCGGGCATCGAGCACACGGGTGACGCCAATGAGACACGGTGAAACACCATACCCGGCGGGCCTCAAGCCGGGCGACTTCATCCAGCCGGAAACCTGCTGCGGTGACGTTTTCTTCGAGGTGGCCAGCTGCTTAGGGCCGTCGCAGGTAACGTCTCTCTGGCATGTCTCGTACGTGACCTACCACAAGCATTGCCGCGTGCCGCGCACGTCTTGGGTAAACGGTGCCATCGGCATCCGACGGGTGATCCCGGCGGAGATGGCGGTGCCCGTGATGTTCAAGAAACGGCTTCGGTTCAAGGCATCGTGCGGACAGTACGACCCGATATTGGGTTTTGCTGCTGCCGTCCGGTCGTAGAGGTCGCTGGCGGCCGACACGAACAGCTTCAAGCAACAACGCCCCCTCAGGTCCTCATCAGGACCCGCAGGGGGCATTTCTCGTCAACGAACAAGCAACGCTTGAACGAAATGCCCACGCATTCCCTCTCGCTAGGGGAAACGCCAAAGCGTTTAGGCGTGGAAGGATGTCATGTACGATTGCAGCACGCCAACAGCTATCCCTTCTTGTCATGCTCTCCATCGTGTCCCAGATCGGCGCTGTCGATCTCATTCGTCTGCGTGACCGTGTACTCACGGCGCCTTGTTTCACCGGCACCGCAGGCGACTATCCGTGGGATCGCTGGGAGAGGGCCGCTCTCGAAGCGGGCGTGCGCAATGATCTCGCCGGCCTTGGGCGTGCTGTCTTTCGCGAGGCGTTCCAGCACGACTGGTCGAACGAACTCAAGGCCGAGTGTGGCTGGATTGATGGCGGGGCAGAGATGATCCTGCACGCGTTGGCGGTGCCTGATGAGGCCGTAACGCGCTGGGAGGCGTTGATCGAGGCCGATGGCTATCCAGATGAGATGGAAGCGCCGCGTATCGACCTCGACCCCTACGAGCTTGCCGATCGTCTCGAGGCCGTCGGCATCAAGTCGAGTATAGTTCGCACTTAACGGCTCGGTGGCGAATGGCGGGCTATTTCCTTCGCCAACCAGCGCGCGGTGCCCATCACCACGATGGGGTTCCGCTCGGGCAAGAGCCAGTTCATAACGCGGGTGAGCCAGGTGGGCCAGCCCTTAGGCAGCCAAATGACGGCGAGGTCAGCGCCAAGCGCCTCTTTCTGGCGTCTGGCTTGGACTCGTGCCTTTCGTTGACGGGCCTGATCGCGAAGCCGGCCCCGCCAGAAGCGGAACGACTTGATCTCGATGGTGGCGCACCATCCGGCCCGACGGACGATCAGATCGATGTCTCCGTACCGGGTCAAGTGTCCTGACTCGACGGTGAACCCGGCCTTTTCGAGTTCGGGGATCGCGCGGCTTGAGAACGTCGCCTCGATCTCTTGTCCGTGCTGGCGCGCTTGCACCCGAGAACGGATGCGCCACCCAAGCAGCAGGCTCAATGCAGCGGCGGCGGCCGCATAGAGCCTGATATCGGGCACCAGATACGCAGAGAGCGCAAGGATAGGGGGCGCACAGAAAAGAAGTAGCGCCGCGCGCAGCTGATCGCCTTTCCAGGGGGTGAAGGGCTTGTGTGCTATGTCGTGCCCCTCAGACGAGATTGCTGCCCGCGCGCTCCTGAAGTAGCGCTGCATCGGCCAGGTCTTTGGAGGTCCTGTACTTCGTGTACAAGGCGGCAATCGTTCTCTTGTGCGCTTCCGGGTCGAAGGGGTTGGCGCGCTGCTTATCGATTAGCCCGCGGAAGGTGCTAGCAAATCGCGGACTCATGGTGACCATGCGAAGCGCGGCGACGCGCCCCGTGTTCGAGTCGACAAGCACCACCGTGAGCGGCACGAACGCGTTGTCGGAGGGCTCGCCTGGACCGCGATCCGCCTCGCTGACGAGGTGAATCGAAAACGCCTGATCCGACCAAGCCCACGTTCCATCGATCCGGAATAGAAAGAAGATGACCCCTTGCTCGTAGTGAAGCCCGATGTGCATGGCGCCGTGGCGAAAGGCCGCGATGCTCTTCTCGGAAGGGCTGGCCTCGCAGATCTAGAGCAGAAAGCTGCCGTCGAAGTAGCGAAGCTCAAAGCGATTGTCGGGCCAGTGCGTGCGCTCCGGGGTGAAGAGATCGCCGATGGCCAGACGCCAGGGGGTGTGTTCGTTGGTATCCATGCAGACGATGCTGCCATAGGAGGAGCGCGTTGCAAGGCCCGGCGAAATCGAGCAAAATCGTGAACGTTTCTGGCAGTTCTGTGCCGATCCGGTAGCTGGACCCACCGGGCTCTCACGAGCCGAACCCAGCCGTCAAAGTCCGTTCAGGACTTCATCAACCCTAGCGGGGCATTCAAGCCCGCTGGGCTCGTGTGCTCCGTTTTTTCTTGGAGCACACCATGAGCATCATCGAAGCGACCCCCGAAGTAACTCGCACCCGAAAGTTCGACTTTTACGCCGACCCCGGGCATGGGTGGCTCGCGGTCAAGCGCACCGACCTCCAGAAGGCCGGCGTTGCGGACCGGATTTCCCGTTGCAGCTACCAACGCGAGGACATGGTGTTCCTTGAGGAGGATTGCGATGCGGGGATCTTCATCAAGGCGCTGGCCGAGCAGGGCATCAAAGCCGAGTTTCGACAGCATCACACGGATCGTTCTTCCAAGATCCGCGGCTATGCTTCGTACGCCCCCCAGAGCGTCACGCTTGATCTGCATGCAGGGGAGTACCACGCCCAGCAGTGCGATCGCCTCAAGACCGAGATCGAGAAACTCAAAGACGATCTCGCCTTCCACCGTGAGCAACTCAGTGCGGTGCGAAAGACCGAGAAGAGTGTTTCCGGAAACGCGGTAATCGATGCACTCAAGGCTGCGTTCATGTGGGCTAAGGTGAAAATCTCGCCCGCTGCCGGCATCGTCTATGTGACGGTCAATGTCAGCGCTGCTGATGCGACCCGTGCGCACCGCACCTGCGAGGCGCTGGGGTTCGAGCGTCGCAGCGTCGAGCCGTGCGACGGCAACAACATCGGCTCAGCCCTGCACAGCGACTATCGGAAGTTCGACGCACCAACGATCAAGCTGTACCTGATCGAAGAAGTCCACTAAGAAGCAACTTTCCCAACCGGGGGCACCGATCCCCCTGAGGGGAAAGGGCGCCCCCAGCAACCTATCTGGAGGCACCACCATGGCACACACCGTAACCGTCACCATCCTTGTCGACGAAGCTGAAGAATCGAATGTCACCGACAGCATCAACGAGATGCTCCGAAAACACTGGGTCGAGAACGGCGGCAATGTGATCGATTGGGCAATCGATCATTCAGGCGAAGTCTGCGAAGAAATGAACGATTCGATTGCGAACGGCACCTACGAGGAGGGCGATGCCTTCCGCGATTGGGTGATCTTCTCCCGGTCCGAGATGGACAGGGGAGATGGCGCCGGCTTCTGGTCAAACACCTACGGTTGGGCAACCCTCGACCTTGCAACCAAGTTTGCCAGCACCGAGGGCAACAAGCCCATCTCGGCCGGAAACGACGCAACCTGGATGATCAGCCCGTACGGTTTGAACTACTACCGGGCGCTCCTCATCGAGCAGCCGGGCAACGAGACGCTCGATCAAACGCCCATCGCCTATGAGTGCTGGGCCGAGACCGAGGGCCATGCCAAGGAACAGGTCATCGACGCCTATCCCGGGTGTCGTGTCCTGGAGATCGAGGGAGTGGGGCAATGAGCGATGAGAACGACCGTCTAGCCAAAAGGCTGGCCTGGGCCAAAGAACTCCTGGCCTCCTGCGAGGACGCGATCGCGGCGCAGCAGCGGATCATCGAGCACGATGGCGCGCTCGAAGCTTATGCGCTTTCCCTGCAGTCCTTGCAGTCGCAGCGTGAGCAACTGATGGGAGAGATCCGCGAGTGTGAGGCCGCCATCGGGCAGTCCTGAGTACGACTTCCAACCAAAACCCAAGGGGGCAAACCGCGCCCTTGGGTCGGTTCCCCCGCAACAACGAGGAACCGCAACATGGTCTATTTCCGTATCACAACCGCAGACGGCCGGCGCTACGTCGGCTCCGTGCAAGGGCACGGCGGACAACTTGGCGGCGGTGCTGCCCATTGCGGCCCGGCGCGCGAGCGCGAAGTAGCAGCGAATGAACTGCAGCACACCATCGACGCGATCACCCACTCCGGACGCTGGAGCGGAACGGTGCTAGAGGCGCGCGAGAAACCGGGGCACTGCATCGTGAAGTCGGTGAAGGACTGGAAAGTCCCGAACGACGGCGCGTTTAACTTGCATCACGTCCCGCTTGCCGGCGCCACGTTCGTTGTCCTCTCCGACGAGGAAGTGCAGTCGATCCAGCCTGGGACGTGCCGCGAGGACATCCCGGACGAGAAGGCGGCAGTTGCTGCTGATCGGCTGAACCATTACCAAGAGGCATAGCCTCGAAGGCCCGACTTGCGCGCATGCGTGTAAGTCGGGCCTTTTGCTTTCATGGGCTTGAAGAACGCGGCTCTGCCGGTACGCTGGACGCATCGAATCAGCATCCGTTGCCGTACCAATGTCCAGTCTGTACCTATCCGACGACACCGAGGGCCTACTCCGCAGGGAGTTGGGCGAGCCGTGTCGTTCCTGCCAGCATCTCTTCGTTCGGTTCAGCCCGATCCTGGAAAATCCGATTCGAGGCTGCAAAGCTGCCGGGGACAACGAGGTACTGGGCCGCGTCCTCGTGCGGCTGGCCGAGTCGGGACGCTGCGACGAGGCGATGCCGTTCGAGCTCTCAGATTCGGTACCGGAGATCGTGCATGCAGAACAGATCGCGAAAGAGAAGCAGACGCCTGAGCCGTTCGAGACAAGTGTTATCGGACAGTTTGTCCAGGTCATAACGAAAGGATAGAGAGTGAGCTCGAACAAGGTCTGGAATCTCGTGTACGTTGTCGGCAACACCGAGCGGGTGGTGAGCGCCGCAGACAATCCGCAGACACGTGCGAACTCACTTAGTGGTGCTGAGACGGTGGCCAAGAACGGCTGGCGCGTGTGGGTGCAGCACCACCAGACCGGCAAGCGCATCTTCGAGAGTGCGGCCGAAATCGAGGCGAAGAAGGCTGCCTACGCGCGCCAGCTCGAGGAGTTCGTTACGCGAAACTTGCCTCCGCACATGCGTTGAGTCCGGCCTGGCGCTGCGCTATAGTCATTGTATTTTCTGGCCTCGTGCCGAACCGGTAGCTGGACCCACCGGGCTCAACCGAGCAAACCCAGCCTCTCTCGTCCGCACAGGACAACAACCCACCTCACGGGGACATCACTCCCCTGCAAGGTGGGCGTGGTGTCTCCGTTTTTTCTGGAGAAACACCATGCAGAACTACCAAGTAGTGAAGATTGGCTCGAACCGTGGCATTCCGAGGGTTTGGCTGCAGGGTCGCCAGCCCGAGCAGGCCGGTTTCACGCCCGGTTCGTCGTTCTCTGTCCATGTCGAACGTGACCGCAAAGCGGTCATCCTGCGACGGGAGGAGGGCGGCCTTCGTCGCGTATCCCGCAAGGTGGCCGGCGGCAAGGAAGTTCCGGTGATCGACATCAACTCGATGGAGACGTTGTCGGTCTTCAAGGGTCTCGAGCAGGTGCGAATCGTCACCGGACAAGGTGTGATCTACATCCTGCCGTTGGCGAGCGAAGCACGGAAGGCAGAACGCATCGAGCGTCTTCGCCAGAAGATGCAGCGTGGCGAGGCTCTCAAGGTCGGATCGCTCTCGCACGGCGGGGGCGTGCTTGATCTCGCGCTTCACCGCGGGTTCGGCGCCGAAGGCCTCCAGACGCATCTGGCCTTCGCCAATGACATCCGTCCGGAACTGCTCGAGCATGCCTCGTCGGCTAACCCCGCCTGGCGCCCGGACACGGTCGCACTCGGGGCGCCCATGCAGGAGCTCGTGTTCGATGCCTGGGCGATGAGTAAGCTCAGCGAGGTCGATGCGCTCTTTGCCGGTATTCCATGCACGGGCGCAAGCCTCTCGGGGCGGGCGAAGAACGGCACCTCGTGCGCGGAAGCGCACCCGGATGTCGGACATCTCGTGGTGGCGTTTCTGGCCATCATCGCCAAGGTCAATCCGGCCCTGGTGGTGCTTGAGAACGTCGTGCCGTACGCAAACACGGCCTCGATGTTCATCATCCGGCACCAGCTTCGCGATCTGGGCTACGTCGTGCATGAAACCGTGCTCGATGGGGCCGAGTTCAACGAGCTCGAGCACCGGCAGCGCATGTGCATGGTGGCGGTCACCGAAGGGATCTCCTTCGACTGGTCGTGCCTGGTCAAGCCTGAGCGTCGGGAACGGCGTCTGGGCGAGATCCTGGAGTCCGTCGCGGATGATGCTCCGTGCTGGTCCGAGATGGGCTACCTGAAAGCCAAGGAAGAGCGTGACGCTGCGGCCGGCAAGGGGTTCGCGATGCAGATCGTGGGCCCGGAGTCGACCAAGGTTGGAACGATCGGGACTGGCTACGCCAAGAACCGAAGCACCGAACCGAAGGTGCAGCACCCGAGCCGGCCCGAGCTGCTGCGCTTGCTCACCCCGCGTGAGCATGCAGCCTGCAAGGGCATCCCTGCGGAGCTGGTCGAAGGTCTTTCCGCAACCACAGCGCACGAGGTTCTCGGTCAGTCGATCGTGTTCTCGGCGTTCGTGGCTGTTGGCGAGCTTCTGGCCCGGACCTTGAAGCGCTGGTTCAGCGTCGCAGAGGTGCAAGAAAACGAACTGGCTGCGCTGTTGATGGCGGCCTGAACAATCACTCGCCCGATGGGTTCTCGCCCATCGGGCGAGGACTCTCCCGGGCATTCGCTGGAGAGAGAAATGCAAGATCGAAAGAACCGCCCCAGCCTGGGGGGCAGCGCCGAGAGAATCCACGAGGCGTTCAAGAACCACAGCCATGAATGGTGCGGACAGCGGATCACGGAGGCCGAGATCATCGGCGCCGGCGAGCAGTACCGTCTGGACAAGGACGGCAAGCTGCTTCGGGTCGTGAGCGAGATCTCGGTGAGGGACGCAACCAAGGCCGAGTGTCGAAACTTCTTCGAGGCGATCGAGCTTGGCCAGGTGCAGATCTACCAGACCCCGCTTTGGGTTTCGGGGCGGATGATGCACCAGACGGTGCTCCACCAAGCAACGGGCATGCCGATCGACCCGGAAAGCCCGGCGGCGAAGATGCAGCAGAGACGATTTGCACTAGCCGTGCAGACGTACAGCATCGGATAGCAGCACACACAAACAACCTTCGGGGCCATGCCCCGAAAGGGTGCGGCTCCAAGGTCTCGCAAGCCAAGGAGGCGCATGAAACTCAATCGTGAGCGAGCCATTTACCTTGCTGCGGTGTCCCAGACTCTGGGTGCAGCGCAGTTCGGGTATTTCGGTGGGAAATCGCTGGAGCTTTTGCTCCAATCACAGGGATTGCCGGACTCGCTTCTGGTTGTCCTGATGTGCTCGGCCGTGTATGTTGTATTCACTTTGGCAGGGTACTTCGTCCTGTCTGAGCGATTCACCAGGAGGCACTAATGGATCTCCAAGGAGTGCTCATCGGTCTTGCGGTGCTTGGCGGCATCGTTGTATCGATAATAGTGGGCATTGTAGGAATCAACAGTTGGGAAGCAAGGCGCAAGCGAGCTCACGCCAAGCATGCTTGAACCAAGAGAAACGCCCCGTTGTTGCCGCCACCGGCGCAGCGGGGCGTTTTCCGTTTACGGTTCGAAATGACCAGAGCCTGGCATCTGGCTTAATGCGCGTGCAAAAGTAGAATGAAGTGGCTTACAAATTTGCGGGCCGAAATGGATAGACGTTACCGAAATCCGGAGGAGCAGCGCTACATCTGCAGGTTGGAGACCTCCAAGTCCTGGCGTGTGCAATACGTCCGTGGCCTGGAGAAACCCATCCAGCTGTATTTCTCAGATCGGAACTACGGCAGCAAGGAAGAAGCGCTTGCCGCGGCCAAGGCCTTCAGAGACCAAGTCGTTGCAATCCACGCTCCGAAGGCCCCGAAGCCACAGCGGCGCAATCTCAAGTACATGAACAAGGATCAGACCCAGGTGGGCATCACGCTGCGCAAGGATTTTCGCTCTGGACGGTCTCCTGCGTACGCCTGGAGTGCCGAGTACATGAGGGGGAGCAAGCCGGTTCGACGGACTTGGTCCATTCGCAGGCACGGGTATGAGAAGGCCTACCAACTCGCGAGTGCTTGGCGCCACGAGATGACTGGCCAGCGGATGGGGCAATGCCCACCCCCTTCGCAGGACGTGGTGCAATGGGCAAAGCTCGTACGGTGCGCGCTCTAGCTGCGCTGCAGGGATGCAGTTCCTTGCGCTCACTTCATCCGCTGGTTACACTCGGCTCTCGATTTGGCCTAGCGCCAAACCGGTAGCTGGACCCACCGGGCTCGTCAGAGCCGAACCCAGCCTTCCCTGTCCGTTCAGGACATACAACCCACCACGGGGACACCTTTCGTCCCCGTACAGGGCGCGTGGTGTCTCCGTTTTCACTGGAGAATCACCATGAAGCAGCTTTCCCAACGCGAACTCGGAACTGTGCTGGCGGCCCTGCGCTACTGGCAGGCGTATCGCGGCGTTATGTCTGAGTCGATGCATGACATCGAAACCGATGGTGGAACGCTCACCCCCCTCAGTAACACCGAGATCGACAGTCTGTGCGAGTCGATCAACGCGGAGCAGCCGATCCCCACCGCGGTGATCGAGGTAAACGGCGGCGCCATCTACTGCACCCGGTCCAATGTGCCAATGCGGGTGGTGGTACTCGACGCAGACCTCGAAAGCTCGGACGAAGAGGATCATCGCCAGGTCGGCGATAAGACCTACTACGTGCTCGATGCGGTCATGACCGAACAGGCTGAACCTGGCCAGGACGGCATCGACCAGGACTTCGTGCACCGCGTCGTCGCCCAACTCTAACCCGTACCACCGTCAATCCCATGGGGCTCCATTCCCCATGGGGGAGTAGCCCCTCATTACCTGGAGCTACACCATGTCCCAAGACCAAGTTGCCTTCTCACGTGCTCACAAGACCGTGATCGACTTCGTGCGGCCGGATGGCCGAACGCAGATCTGTGGCAAAACGCTCGATGAGCTGCGCGGAGAGTATCCCGACGTCAGCATCGAGGAGTTCGAGGTCGCCTACAAGGCGATCGAGTCCTGCTTCATCAAACCGGTCCACCCGGTGAGCGCGGAGCAGTTCATCGAAGCGCTCGAAGTGATGCCTCCCCTCAACTGGGTCAGGGCTGAAGACAGTGAATCGTTCAAGTCGATGGAGATGACCTACGGCAACGTCACCCGCATCTGGGTGCGCGTCGGCGATCACTACTTCAGCCTGTCCGATCGGCGCACGCTCACGCATGCGCAGATTCTGGAGCGGGTGGTTTCGTACCTCGAGCGCATCGTGGAGGAGGGCTGATCATGTGGCCCCACCAGGTCGAACAGGCTGCCCGCTACCGGATGGCCCACAAGAGCAGGGTCGATGCCCTTGAAGAAGCACTCCTGGCGACGATCGAGAATTACGTCGCCACGGTTGCAAGCAAGGTGATGAAGCCGGAAATCGTGGGGCTGATTCGTGAAGATCTAGCCTCTGGAGACCCCTCACGGTACCCCCGAACGCTGCGATTCGAGGCGGTTTCGATCACCACGACGTGTTTCAGTCGTCCGTACTGGATGGCGATCGATGCGCTGAACTTTTTCGCTGATGCCGTGGGGGCCAACTGGCCCTTCATGGATGACGCGAAAAGAGGCTGGAACATCGAGTCCGCCAGAGATGAGATGCAGCAGCTTCAGCGTTGGCTGCAGGACAACCGTTCGTCGGGCTTGTCCTCTGCGGACACGGTCATCATCCATTAAACCCATCCTGGGGTCACGTCCCAGGATGGGTTGTGACCCCTCCAAGCAAGGAGAGAATCATGAGCAAAATGACCATGACGATCGGTTGCGATCTGTCTGCTTACGCAACGATCAGCCTGCCCGCCGGCACGGACCTGTCCGAACAGAACCTGAAGGCGATTGCCGCTCAGATCGATGAAGACGGCGAATGGGGCGGTCAGGACATCGTGTTCGTACCTGACCGAAATGCGCGGCAAGCCCCGGCACTTCAGGCCGGGGAAGGATAGCGCGTTCGCCGCAGGCGAACTGGGGCTTGAAATCCGGCTCGGACGTGAGAGCCTGATCGCATGAGTGAGGGATCGGTCTTCCATCGTGCGTACCGGTATCGGCTGCGGAGCAACCGCAAGGCCGAGGCGGTGCTACGACGCTGGGCGGGGTGCAGCCGCAAGGTGTGGAACCTCGCCCTGGCCGAGCAGCAGGCTCGACGCGAGCGTGGCGAGAAGTATGCCGGCTTCGTGGGCATGTGCCAGTGGGTCACCGCCTGGCGCAAGGTCCCGGAGACGGCCTATCTTGCCGAGGTGCCGGTGCACGCGCTGCAAAACGTGGTGCGTGCGCTCGATGGCGCCTTCCAGCGCTTTTTCAGGAAGGAAGGTGGCTACCCGAAGTTCAAGCGCCGCGGCGACCCGATCGGTCTGCGCGAGACCGATGTGAAGTGCTTCTCGGTGGACGCGGCCAACGGGCGCATCCGCTTTCCCAAGGTGGGTTGGTTGCGCTACCGGGCGAGCCGCCCCATCGAGGGGCGTGCGATCACGGTCACGCTGCGCGCCGAGGCCGATGGCTGGTACGTGTCGATCGCCTGCGCGTTCGAGGCCGGGGCGCTCGAGCGCGGCCCGAAGGCCTGCGGCATCGATCGCGGGGTGGCGAACTTCGCCGCCTTCGACACCGGGCAGCGGATCGCGCCGCTCGATGCGCACAAGCGTGCCGTCCAGTGCTTGCGCCGCCACCAGCGAGCGGTGGCTCGCAAGCTCGAAGCGGCCAAGGTCGCCGCCGGCATCCCGAAGGGCAAACCCTTCCCGAAGGGGTTCCGGCTGCAGCCTTCGAACCGGCTTCGCAAGGCACAAGCCCGGGTGGCGAAGATCCACCAGGGGATCGCCCGCCAGCGGGCGGACTTCCTGCATAAGCTGTCGACGCAGATCGCCCGCGAACACGCGCTCGTGTGCCTGGAGGATCTGAAGGTTCGATCGATGAGCGCCTCGGCCGCAGGCTCGCAGGAGGCGCCCGGCAAGCGGGTGCGTCAGAAGGCGGGCCTGAACCGCTCGATCCTCGATCAGGGCTGGACGATGTTCAAGGACTAGCTCGCGTACAAGCTCGAATGGCGCGATGGAGTGCTCGTGCTCGTCCACCCCGCTTACACCTCGCAGCGCTGCCACGCCTGCGCTCACACCCATGCGGACAATCGCAAGGGCGAAGTTTTCCGGTGCCGGTCCTGTGGCCACACCGACCACGCGGACGTAAATGCCGCGAAGAACATTCTGGCCGCGGGACACGCGGTTCTGGCCGGCGACGGCCAAGCGCTCGTGGAGGGAGAGGTGCAGTCAGGCCGCCCGGTGAAGCGAGAACCCACCGAAGGGGTAGGCCATGCGGCCTAGCCCAGCAGGA
>WPCH01101373.1_pt1 | contig 38287 bp, 27 predicted proteins | sample 5399881 | NCBI WGS metagenome assembly WPCH01 (sample SAMN12869468, study PRJNA574797) | sludge metagenome | isolation source: wastewater treatment of pH5 | place: China:Beijing | collected 2019-05-20
CGATTCACAAGTCACGCGCCATCGAGCCGATCATGAAATTGCTGCACAGCCAGGGCGTGACCTTGTACTTCCTGCCGCCCTACAGTCCGGAACTGAACCGCATCGAGAAGCTCTGGCACCTGGTCAAGTACACGTGGATGAACCCCAGGCATCGCGACGCCCGGACACTGGAGGACGAGGTCGGCGAGATTCTGGACAATGTGGGGTCGCGGTACAAAATGGCCTTCTAATGTTAGTGGACTTTGCGGTAACGGCTTACTGTCCAGCGTATCGCGGTGAAAGCTGGCCGGGTCACCGCAGAAGGTCTCGAGGTATTCGGACTAAAACCCGGCTATGTACGAACAACGAACAGGCCATAATGAAAAAGCCCGGCAAGAATCACCGAGCTTTTGGGATGATGGAAAAATATGCTTATTTCATTACGAAATCGACTGTCCATGCATAGGTAGTCAAGTTGGTAGAGGTAATGGTGGCGGTGCAGATCGCCCCGCCGCTACCCGTCGCGGTCTTGTTCCATTGGGGGATTTTGTAGCCACCGGGTTGTAGCGCATTGACGAAGGTCGTGCCGAATACGCATTCCTTGGAGCCGATTTTGTAGCGGACGTTTGCAAAGTTCACGTCCGGGCTGAGCGTGCTGGTGACCGTATAGACGTTATTTGCCGCCGCCGGCACGGTCGTAGCGGGTTTGGGAGAGGCGTTCGCATACGTACTGGATTCGTTGCTGGTAACGATGGTGTAGGTCGCGTTTGCGGTAGCTTGATTCTTGAAAGTCACCGTTACAGGCGGCCCAGCAATTGCTGCTGTGGCGGCGAAGATGGAGGTAGCGGCGAGCAGTTTCGGCAACAATTTCATGGATTACTCCTTACGGTTGGTGAGTCAATGGTGTTTTCTGGTTCTTGGGGGAGTTCATTGGCTTGTTGCGGGCTTTGCTCGAATAGCATCTCGATCAAGCTCATGGGGTCTTTGTCTTTACCCTCTGCCTGGTGCGTGCGGTAGTTAAAGTCCAGATCGATCTTGGACTGTAGGTCGCTGGCATAATCTTTGGGATATTGCGCCTGCTCGATGGCAGGCAGTTCGTTGAAGTGGTCAAGTACGGATTTGAAGAAATTGGTCAGTTTCCCCGTGCTGTTGTATTCGGCCATGGCTTGGGCTGCCACTTTCTCTCGCCACACTTCTTCTTGATCATAAGACTCTCGCCACGCAGCATGACGCTCATTTACCGTATACGTACCGCTCTCGTCGTAGATGATGTTAGACAATTGTTCTCGCGATAGGCCGGAAAATGGGTTCTTTATCGAGTGCCCGCCTCTAGATGCATCATTAACGAACGCCGTTGCCTGCTTGGCTCTAGACAACAATTCGGGGGCACTGGTGTTGGGGATCTCGTTGTCATTAATTGATTTGTTTGCGTAGTATGAATCGCCGACTATGTTATTCAGGATGCTTTTTGCCTTGTCCGCCAATTCTGAACGGGTGAGGGTCTTGTCTCGCTCTTCGGCACGGCTGGCGCTCGCGGCCAGTTGTCGGGCCAGGGTGGAAATCGTCTGTGAGCCATCTTGGGTGCCCGATGTGCCCGGATTTTCTGCAGCGTCGGAAACCGGGTCGGTTGCCGTAGCCGCCTTGAATGCTGCCGCGTTGCCTATCTGGGCTGTGGAATACGAACTAATTGAGCCGATCATAACTACCTCCGTGAGCCTAGGATCTAGCAATCCAGGCCGATAATATCATAACGCCATAAATGACGACGGATTTTTAGGCGTCAATTCAGTGCATCGAAACTCTCTGCTGCCCAGCGGAGTTCCGCCCAAGGACGTGGCCAAGAACCTCGGCGTGTCCATTCCGATCTTATAACGCTGGATGCCAGCCTCCGCGCATGCTTAGCGTACGATTTTTTCCGTTTTCTGAGACGACCCCAAATTGATGAACTTGTAATTCAAGTGATCGCCGACAGCCTTTTCTGAAATCAGTTTTGCGTATTCCCAATAGATCAATTTGCGAACGGTGGTGAAGTGGCGAGGCATGTTGAGGTCTAAGTTGTTAGTGAAACCCCTGCCACACAAGGGCTGAAGGCTGATTCTCTGCAACCACGTCAGCATACAAACTGAAACAGCATACGTCCACCGAATACACCAATTTGCCCGTCATCAAAAGCCACGCCGCCCACGGCCCGTGGCTGGAGCGGGCACCATCGCGGTGCAGGTGACAAGCGGCCTGCACCCGAAACCGGCAGCCATGTGACTGCCGGAGCGCGGGATGCGCTGCAGCCGGGGGGTGTGACAGCGCCCGCAGGCATGTGCATGTTTCTTGCTAGTGAGCTTCATCCCGATCCGTCCTGCAAGAGGTTTCCGTGTCCATCCACGTCAAGCTCAGACATGTCACCCATTACCGTTATGACCGTCCGGTTGCGCTGTCACCGCAGGTGGTGCGGCTGCGTCCGGCGCCACATTGCCGCACCCCGATCCTGAGCTATGCGCTGAAGGTCGAGCCGGCGGGGCATTTCATCAACTGGCAGCAAGACCCGCAGTCCAACTACCTTGCCCGGCTGGTTTTTCCCGAGAAAACCCGCGAACTGCGCATCGAGGTCGATCTGCTGGCCGAGCTGTCGGTGATCAACCCCTTCGACTTCTTTCTCGAACCGGTGGCCGAGCAGTTTCCGTTCTCGTATGAATCTGCGGCGGAGGAGGAGCTGCGGGCCTTTCTGGTGAAACAGCCGCTGGATCGGCCGGGAACGCGCTTTCATGCGTATTTGCATTCCATTGCGTTGAAGCCCCAGCACAGCGTGGATTTCCTGGTCGCCCTCAACCAGCGCCTGCAGCAGGACATCCGCTACCTTGTGCGGCTCGAACCCGGCGTGCAGACGCCCGAGGAAACCCTCACCCTGGGCAGTGGCTCCTGCCGGGATTCGGCCTGGCTGCTGGTGCAGTTGCTGCGTCACCTGGGGCTGGCGGCGCGCTTCGTGTCGGGTTACCTGATCCAGCTGACTGCGGATGTGAAATCGCTCGACGGCCCCTCGGGGCCGGAAGCCGACTTTACCGACCTGCATGCGTGGTGCGAGGTGTATCTGCCCGGGGCCGGCTGGGTCGGGCTGGACCCCACCTCGGGCCTGCTCGCCGGGGAGGGGCACATCCCGGTGGCCTGCTCGCCGGAGCCTTCATCGGCCGCGCCGGTGAGCGGCTTCAGCGAACCCTGCGAGTGCGACTTCGAGCATCACATGTCGATTGAACGGGTCTGGGAGGCGCCGCGTGTCACCCGACCGTACAGTGACGAACAGTGGCAGGCCATCGACGCGCTGGGCCTGCGCATCGACGCAGACCTGGTGGCGCACGATGTGCGTTTGACACAAGGCGGGGAGCCGACCTTCGTGTCGCTGGACGACCGGAATGGTGCGGCCTGGAACAGCGAGGCGCTCGACCCCCTGGACCGCGATACGTCCAAGCCCGGCAAGCGTGCCCTGGCCGAAGACCTGATGTTCCGCCTGAAGGCCCATTATGCGCCGCAGGGCGTGCTGCACTTTGGTCAGGGCAAGTGGTATCCGGGCGAGCAGTTGCCGCGCTGGTCCCTGAACTGCTTCTGGCGCAAGGATGGCGAACCGCTGTGGAAGTCGGCGAACCTGCTTGCCCGCGAAAGCGACGCCGCCGCCATCGATGCCGGGCTGGCCGGTCGGTTTCTGGCGGCGGTGGCCCGGCGGCTGGGGGTGGATGCCCAGTGGATGATGCCGGCCTTCGAGGATGCGTGGTACTACCTGTGGCGCGAGCGCCGCCTGCCGACGAATGTGGACCCGCTCGATTCGCGGGTGGATGACCCGATGGAGCGCGTTCGCCTGAGCCGGGTGTTCGAGCAGGGACTGGGGGCGGTGGTCGGGCATGTGCTGCCGATTGCGCGGGAGCCGGGTGGTGCGTGGCGCAGCGGGTCGTGGTTTTTGCGGGCCGAGCGGCTGTACTTGCTGCCGGGGGATTCGCCGATGGGGTATCGCCTGCCGCTCGATTCCCAGCCCTGGGTGAAAGACACCGAACGGCCCTGGATTCATGCGCCCGACCCGGCCCAGACCTTCGCCCCCTTGCCCGGTCATGCCACGCTGCGCCAGCAGGTGCGTGGAGGCGGGCAGGGACGGACGGGGGGAGGGGCGGCGCTGGAGCATGGCGAGGCGGGCCACGCCGCGTCCGGGCATGGGCTCGACCGTGGGCCGGAACGCGGGCCGGCAGTGACCCCACCCGCCGCTGCGGCCATTACCCGCAGTGCGATGTGCGCCGAAGTGCGCGGCGGGCTGCTCTATCTCTTCATGCCCCCCATGGCGGCGCTGGAAGACTATCTGGAGATTGTGGCTGCGGTGGAGGCGACGGCCGAGGAGATGGGGCAGCCGGTGGTGCTCGAAGGCTATGAACCGCCCGTCGATCCGCGTCTGGCACATTTCCGCATCACCCCCGATCCGGGCGTGATCGAGGTGAACGTGCAACCCTCTGCAAGCTGGCCGGAACTGGTCGAGCGCACCGATTTTCTGTACGAAACTGCCCGCCAGTCCAGGCTGAGTACCGAAAAGTTCATGCTCGACGGGCGCCACACCGGCACCGGTGGCGGGAACCATTTTGTGCTGGGCGGGGCCACGCCGCTCGATTCGCCCTTCCTGCGCCGGCCCGATCTGCTGCGCAGCCTGGTCAGCTACTGGCACAACCACCCGAGCCTGTCCTATCTGTTCTCGGGGCTCTTCATTGGCCCGACCTCGCAGGCTCCGCGCGTGGATGAGGCACGCAACGATTCGGTGCATGAACTGGAGATCGCCTTTGCGCAGTTTCCGCAAGCCGGGGAGCCGGTGCCGCCGTGGCGGGTGGACAGGTTGTTGCGCAACCTGCTGATCGACGCGACTGGCAACACGCATCGTGCCGAATTCTGCATCGACAAGCTGTTCAGCCCGGACGGGCCCACCGGCCGCCATGGCTTGCTCGAACTGCGGGCCTTTGAGATGCCGCCCCATGCACGCATGAGCCTCGTCCAGCAACTGCTGTTGCGTGCGCTGATTGCACGCTTCTGGGCGCAGCCCTACCAGCCTGCGCGGCTGCGCCGCTGGGGCACCGAGCTGCATGACCGCTTCATGCTGCCGCACTGGGTGGAGGAGGACTTCCGCGATGTGCTCGATGAACTCGGCGAGGCAGGCTATCCGTTCGACGTCGATTGGTTTGCCGCGCATTTCGAATTCCGTTTTCCGAAGTACGGCGAATTTGCCGCGCGGGGCGTGACGGTCGAGCTGCGCATGGCGCTGGAGCCCTGGCATGTGATGGGAGAGGAGGGGGCGCCGGGCGGCACCGTCCGCTATGTCGACTCCTCCGTCGAGCGGCTGCAGGTGAAGGTCAGCGGCCTGAACGATGACCGCCATGTGCTGACCTGCAACGGGCATGCCGTGCCGCTGCAGCCCACTGGACGGGTCGGAGAGTTCGTGGCCGGGGTGCGTTACCGGGCCTGGCAACCGCCATCCTGCCTGCATCCGACGATTGGCGTGCATGCCCCGCTGGTGTTCGATCTGGTCGATGGCTGGATGCAGCGTTCCATGGGCGGCGCGGTTTATCATGTGGCGCATCCGGGCGGGCGCAACCACGAGCATTACCCGGTGAATGCCCATGAGGCCGAAGGCCGGCGGCTGGCCCGCTTCAGCACCACCGGGCACACGCCGGGCGCGGTGGTGCCGCACGCGCCGGAGCGCAACCCCGACTTTCCATTCACGCTTGACCTGCGGCGGATGAAATGAACCGTAGCGTGCAGGCCATGCCTGCGGCCCATGACCTGCTGTCGGGCTACACGGCACGTCCGGACCGCTACGACGAGCTGTGCCAGCGCGTGGGCGGCGTGCCGGTGGTGCGGCCGCACTGGCGCAGGGTGCATGAAGCGCTGGCGCATACTCCGGCCGCAGCGGTGGCCCGGCGGCGGGCCGAGCTGCAGCGCCTGATTCACGAAAACGGCATCACCTATAACGTGTATGCCGACCCCCGGGGCTACGAACGCCCGTGGGAGCTGGATCTGCTGCCCTTTGTGCTGCCGGCCGGCGAATGGCGCACGATAGAGGCAGCGGTGCGCCAGCGGGCCACGCTGTTCAACCGCATTCTTGCCGATCTGTACGGCGAGCAGCGCCTGCTCGAAGAAGGCTGCATTCCACCGGCGCTGATTTACGGCCATAGTGGCTTTCTGCGCCCACTGGTGGGGGCGCCCCAGCCCGGCGACGTCTTTCTGCATCTGTATGCGGTCGATCTGGCCCGCTCGCCCGATGGGCGCTGGTGGGTGGTGGCCGACCGCACGCAGGCGCCTTCCGGTGCGGGCTATGCCCTGGAGAACCGCAGCGTGGTGGCCCGGGTGCTGCCCGAGCTGTATCGCGAACTGCGGGTCGAGCCGCTGGTGCCGTTTTTCGAGCGCTTCCGGGATGGCCTGATCGCGCTGGCGCCGGCAGCGGAGGAGCGTGCGGGCGAGGGGGGGCGGGAACATCCGGAGGGGCCGCTGATCGTGCTGCTCACGCCCGGTCCTTACAACGAAACCTATTTCGAGCACGCCTTTCTGGCCCGGGAGCTGGGTTTTCCGCTGGTTGAGGGGCAGGACCTGACGGTACGCGATGGCAAGGTCTTCATGCGCACGCTGGACGGTCTGCGCCAGGTGCAGGTGATCCTGCGCCGGGTGGATGATGTGTGGTGCGATCCGCTGGAGCTGCGCGACGACTCGGCGCTGGGCGTGGCGGGGCTGGTGAGCGCAGTGCGCGCAGGGACGGTGACGGTGGCCAATGCGCTTGGCAGCGGTCTGCTGGAGACGGGCGCGCTGCTCGGATACCTGCCGGGTCTGGCCGAACGGCTGCTCGGGGAGCGGTTGAAGATGCCCTCGGTGGCCACCTGGTGGTGCGGCGAGCCGGCCGCACTCAAGTATGCGCTCGAACATCTGCGCGAGCTGGTGGTGAAGCCGGCCTATCCGGGTGTGTCGGGCAAGCCGGTGTTTTGCCGCGATCTGTCGGACGAGGCACTGGCCGAGCTGGCCGAGCGCATCAGGGCACGCCCGTTCGACCATGTTGCGCAGGAGATGGTGAATATCTCGCAGGCCCCGGTGCTCGCCACGGAGGCTGCGGATGGCGGGCCAATGCCGGGGCTGCTCGCCCGCAACATGAGTCTGCGGGTTTTTGTGGCGGCCACGCCGGAAGGTTTTGTGGTGCTGCCCGGCGGGCTGGTGCGCATGGCCTCGGAGGCCGACATGCGGGTGGTGTCGATGCAGCATGGCGGCGGCAGCAAGGATGCGTGGGTGCTGGCCGGAGCCGGGGCCACGGCCACGACCGCTGCAGGGCGGCGCATTGTGCCGGGCCGGGTATCGCCGCGCATGCGCGCGCCGGAACGCCCCGGCCTGTCGAGCCGGGTGGCGGAGAGCTTCTTCTGGCTCGGACGCTACAGCGAGCGGGCCGACAGTGCCGCCCGGCTGGGTCGGGAAAGCCTGATGCGGGTGGGCGGACTGAGCATGGACGAAGGTCAGCAGGTGGCGGCCGGGGCGCTTGACCCGTCTGCCGCCACCTTGAACGCCTTGCTGGGTTTGTGCCAGCGCATCGGCATCCTGACCCGGGAAGAGGGGTGCCGGCAGGCCGGCGCGCTGGCCGCAGCCCTGTTCGATGGTGCGCGCAGCGGCAGCGTGGTGTGCAATCTGCGGCTGGTGTTGCGACTGGCCACCCAGTTGCGCGACCGGCTGTCGCCGGACAGCTGGCGGGTCTACAACCGTCTCGGCGAGGTGGGTGGGCCGCTCGACGATGCGCTCGCGCTGGGCGATGCGCTGCATCGTCTGGACGAAACCCTGTTGTCGCTGGTGACCCTGTCCGGCTTTGTCATCGAGAGCATGCCGCGTGACACCGGCTGGCGCTTCCTGTCGATTGGCCGGCGCATCGAGCGGCTGCAGTTTCTGGCGGCTGCCATTGGCGCACTGCTGCCGGTGGGCCAGGCGGGCGCCCTGCAGGCACTGCTGGCGGTCACGGACGACGAGGTGCGGTATCGCAGCCTGTTTGCCACCGGGCTGGTGCCGGGGCTCGTGGCCGAACTGGTGATCTTCGAGGTGGACAACCCCCGGGCCTTGCACTATCAGCTGAGTTCGCTGGCCGAACATGTGAGCAGCCTGCCGGGCGGCGCCGAACTGGCGCAGCCGATGAAGACGGCGCTCACCTTGCTGGCCGGGCTGGCGACCTGCGGCGGACTGAGCCGCATGCCGGAGGCGCGCTCGGTGGAGGGGCGGCACGACTGTGTGCAGCTGAAAAACACCCTGCACACGATCTGGCTGTCCGGCAACCAGCTCGCCGATGCGCTGTCCCTGCGTTATTTCACCCACCTGGACGCGCGCAGTCAGGCTACGGCCTCGCGCTGAGCTGGTTTGTCCGAGCGTTTTGAACCGATGCCACGCTACGAAATCATTCATGACACCTGCTATCGCTACGACAGCCCGGTGTTGCTGTCGCAGCAGATTGCCCACCTGCGGCCCCGGGTGCTGGAGCGGCAGACGCTGCTGGCGCATGCGCTGACCATCACCCCGGCGCCTTCGACGCTGCATGAGCGCACCGACTTTCTGGGTAATCCGGTCAGCCAGTTCAGCCTGCACACCCCCCACCGGACGCTGGCGGTGCGCGCCTGCAGCCGTGTGCAGGTGGCGCCGCAGGCCGTCTTGCCGCAGGCACGGGAACACCCGACCCTGCCCTGGGAGCAGGCACGGGACCAGTTGCGCGACGGGCTGTCCGGCCACGCCGCCCTGCAGGCCGAAGCACGCGAAGCCGGGCAGTACCGCTTTGCCTCGCCCTTCGTGCCGCTGGGCGAAGAGGCGGTGGTGTATGCCGCCTATGCTTCGGGCAGTTTCACGGCGGGGCGGCCGCTGCTCGAAGCCTTGCTGGCGCTGTGTTCGCAGATTCATGCGGACTTCAGTTTCGATCCGGCCGCCACCGGCGTGGCGACCCCGGTGGCGCAGGTGTTTGCCGAGCGCCGTGGGGTGTGCCAGGACTTCTCTCACCTGATGATTGCCTGCCTGCGCGCGCTGGGGCTGGCGGCGCGCTATGTTTCGGGCTACCTGCTCACCGAACCGCCTCCCGGACAACCCCGGCTGATCGGCGCGGATGCGTCGCATGCCTGGGTGTCGGTCTGGTGCCCGGGCCTGGGGTGGGTGGATGTGGACCCGACCAACGATTTGCGCCCGGATGAGGCGCACATCACGCTGGCCTGGGGGCGGGACTATGGCGATGTGTGTCCGCTGCGCGGGGTCATCCTGGGCGGCAGCGGGCATGCCGTGGAGGTGGCGGTCACTGTGATGCCGCTGGACGAAGAAGCACCGGGGGCGCCGGAGGAGGGTGCGAACGGAGTGGGGGACTGAGACGGAGTACGGCACGATGTGCACCGTGTTGGTGCATGCTCCACTGTGCTGGTGCGTCCTGTTTTGCGCCCGCCCTGCGCAAACGCCCGAACGCGGGCCTGTGCCCGCAGCAGCCAAGGGTTTTTTCAGGTCAGACCGGGCCTGATCGGGTCGAATTGGGCCGAACCATGGCCTTCTGCGCTGCGCCCGTGACTGGCATGCTTTCTGCTAAATCTCCTGCGGGAGGAATTTCGCATGAAGCACAGCAAGGCACCGGGGGCCACGCCCTATGACGAGATGTACGCCACGCCCGATGAGGTCCGCCAGCATTACCGGCCTTATGCGCAGTGGCTGGAAGACATGCCGCGCGAGCGCATCGACCGCAAGCGACGGGAAGCCGACATTGCCTTTCACCGGGTGGGCATCACCTTCAATGTGTATGGTGCCGAAGGGGGCAAGGAACGCTTGATTCCGTTCGACCTGCTGCCCCGCATCATCCCGGGCGATGAGTGGCGTCTGCTGGAAAACGGCCTGCGCCAGCGGGTGCGCGCCCTGAATGCGTTCCTGGCCGACATCTATCACGAGCAGGAGATCCTGCGCGCGGGCAGGATCCCGGCCCGGCAGGTGCTCGAGAATGTGCAGTTCCGCCCCGAGATGAAGGGGGTGAAGGTGCCCGGCGGACTGTACGCGATGATCGCCGGCATCGATCTGGTGCGCGCGGCCGGGGCGGATGGGCGGGGCGAATACTATGTGCTGGAAGACAACCTGCGGGTGCCCTCCGGTGTGAGCTACCTGCTCGAAAACCGCAAGATGATGATGCGCCTGTTTCCGGACCTGTTCTCGCGCTATCACGTGCAGCCGGTGGAGCATTATCCCGACATCCTGCTTGAGACCCTGCGTGCGGTGGCCCCCGAAGGCGTGCGCGATCCGACCGCCGTGCTGCTCACGCCGGGCGCCTACAACAGCGCCTATTTCGAGCACAGCTTTCTTGCCCAGCAGATGGGCATCGAGCTGGTCGAAGGGCAGGACCTGTTCGTAGATAACGACACGGTGTACATGCGCACTACCCAGGGGCCCCGGCAGGTGGATGTGATCTACCGCCGCATCGACGACGACTTTCTCGACCCCCGGGTGTTCCGTCCGGACTCCATGCTGGGCGTGCCCGGCCTGATGTCGGCCTACCGCGCGGGTCGGGTGACGCTGGCCAATGCGGTCGGCACCGGTGTGGCCGACGACAAGTCGGTGTATCCGTATGTGCCCGAGATGGTGCGCTTTTATCTGGGGGAGGAGCCGATCCTGAACAACGTGCCCACCTGGATGCTGCGCAAACCGGAAGATCTGGCCTATGTGCTCGACCACCTGCCGGAGTTGGTGGTGAAGGAGGTGCACGGCGCTGGAGGCTACGGCATGCTGGTGGGGCCGGCAGCGAGCAAGGCCGAAGTGGAAGACTTTCGCCAGCGCATTCTGGCCGCGCCCGAGAAGTACATCGCCCAGCCCACCCTGTCGCTGTCCACCTGCCCGACCTTTGTGGAAGCGGGGATCGCACCGCGCCATATCGACTTGCGCCCCTTCGTGCTTTCGGGGGGACAGGAAATCCGCATGGTGCCGGGCGGGTTGACCCGCGTGGCGATGCAGGAAGGCTCGCTGGTGGTGAATTCGTCGCAGGGCGGGGGCACCAAGGACACCTGGGTGGTGGGCTGAACAATCGCGGCCCGCATTGCAAACGGAGAAGGAATCATGCTCAGTCGGACTGCCGATCAACTCTACTGGATGGCCCGCTACACCGAGCGCGCCGAAAACACCGTGCGCATGCTGGATGTGTATTACCGCATGTCCCTGCTGCCCCGCACGAACGGTCATGATGACGGGTGGGGGGCGATTCTCGCGATCAGCGAGTTGTCGGACGCCTTCGCCCGCACGGGCCGGCCGCTGACCCCGCGCGACGTGATCGAGTTTGTGGTGCTCGACCGCGACAACCCGTCCAGCGTGTGGAACTGCCTGCGCGCCGCGCGCGAGAATGCCCATGCGGTGCGCGGCACCCTGACCGACGACATGTGGGAGACCACCAACGCAACCTGGCTGGAAATCCGCGACATGTCGGCGGACAGCCTGCAGAACACCGATCTGGGCGAGTTCTTCGAGTGGGTGAAGTTCCGCTCGCATCTGCTGCGTGGCGTGACCTTTGGCACCATGCTGCACGATGACGCGTTCCAGTTCGTGCGCCTGGGCTCCTTTCTGGAGCGGGCGGACAACACCGCGCGCCTGCTCGATGTGAAGTACCACACCTTGCTGCCCCACTCCGAGCGCCCGGGGGGCAGCACCGACTATTACCAGTGGGGGGCGCTGTTGCGTTCGGTGTCTGCGTTCGAGACCTACCGTCATGTGTATCGCGACGTGATCTCGCCGCACCGGGTCGCCGAGTTGCTGATCCTCAACGCCGCGATGCCACGTTCGCTGCATGCCTGCGTGACCGAGGTGCATGGCATTCTGGAGCAGATCGCCAACCGCCATGCCACCGAGGTGGTGCGCCAGGCCGGAGAGTTGCATGCCAGCCTGCGCTACGGGCGCATGGAGGACATCTTTGCGCTTGGCCTGCACGACTATCTGGAGCGTTTTCTGGAGCGCATCAATCGGCTTGGAGACTGCATCAGCGACACCTTTCTGGTTCCGGTCGCGGCCTGAGCCTGACGCAGGCAGGGCGGGGCAGGGCACAGGCGCCGGTCAGTAGCCAGTCGTTACGGACGAATCAATCCCTGGGGGAGAATGCATGACGTATTGTGTGGCCATGTGCCTGGATGAAGGGCTGGTGTGCCTGTCGGATTCGCGCACCAATGCGGGCGTCGATCATATCAACACCTTCCGCAAGATGACCGTGTTCGAGCGGACGGGTGACCGGGTGCTGGTGCTGATGAGCGCCGGCAACCTCGCGATCACCCAGGCGGTGATCAGCATGTTGCGCGAACACGCCACGGCGCAGGATCGCGACAGCCTGTGGCATGCACCCACCCTGTTCGAGTGCGCGCGGGTGGTGGGCGATACCCTGCGCAAGGTGCATCATCGCGACGATGCCGCATTGAAGGCGTTTGGCGTCGATTTCAACGCTTCCTTCATCCTGTGCGGGCAGATCGGGGAAGAGGCGCCGCGACTGTTCAACATCTACAGCGCAGGCAATTTCATCGAAGCTTCGGAGGATACGCCGTACTTCCAGATCGGAGAGTCCAAGTACGGCAAGCCGATCATCGACCGGGTCATCAACCGCAGCACCTCTCTCGACGAGGCGGCCAAGTGCGCGCTGATCTCGATGGATTCGACGATACGCTCCAACCTGTCGGTGGGCCTGCCGCTGGACCTGCTGCTATACCGGCGCGACAGCCTGAAGGTGGCGTGTCACGTCAGCATCGACGGCGACAACCCGTACTTCCAGATGATTCACAACGAATGGGGTGCGAGCCTGCGCAAGGTGTTCAGCGATTTGCCCGATCCGGACTGGCGCACCTGGCCGGCAGACAGTGTGCGTCCGGTGCTGGCCCTCCCGGCCGGGGCCGAGAGGCGCGCAGGCGCCCGCGAGGAAGCGGGCTGAACGCAAGGACACTCAGGCCGCTTCGGCCTTGGCGGCACGCTTGCGCTCGTGCTCTTTCAGGTAGCGCTTGCGCAGGCGGATGGACTGGGGGGTGATCTCCACCAGTTCGTCGTCGGAGATGAACTCGATGGCCGATTCCAGCGTGAGCTGGATGGGCGGGGTGAGGTTGATCGCTTCATCCTTGCCCGAGGCGCGCACGTTGGTGAGCTGCTTGCCCTTGATCGGGTTGACCACCAGATCGTTGTCGCGGGTGTGGATGCCGATGATCATGCCTTCATACAGCTTGTCGCCGGGGCTGACGAACATGCGGCCACGATCCTGCAGGTTCCACAGCGCATAGGCCACGGCGTCGCCGTCGTTCTGCGAGATCAGCACGCCATTGCGCCGTTCGCCCATGTTGCCGGCCATCGGACCATAGTCGTCGAACACATGGCTGATCAGCCCGGTGCCACGGGTCAGGGTGAGGAATTCGCCCTGGAAGCCGATCAGGCCACGCGCCGGAATGCGGTACTCCATGCGCACCCGGCCCTTGCCGTCCGGTTGCATGTCGAGCATTTCGCCACGACGGCGGCCCAGCTCTTCCATCACGCCGCCCTGGTGGTCTTCCTCGATGTCGACCGTGAGCATTTCGTAAGGCTCGCACTTGACGCCATCGATGTCCTTGAATACCACGCGCGGACGACCGACGGCCAGTTCATAGCCCTCGCGACGCATGTTTTCCAGCAGGATGGTGAGGTGCAGTTCGCCCCGCCCGGACACTTCGAACACATCGGCATCCTGGGTGAAGTTCACCCGCAGGGCGACGTTCTTCAGCAGTTCCTTTTCCAGACGCTCGCGAATCTGGCGGCTGGTCACGAACTTGCCTTCACGGCCGGCCAGCGGCGAGGCGTTGACCATGAAGTTCATGGTCAACGTGGGCTCATCCACGGCAATCGGGGGCAGCGCGTCGAGGTTCTCGGAGTCGCACAGCGTCACGCCGATGTTGACCTGCTGGATGCCGGCAATCAGCACGATGTCGCCTGCTTCGGCCTGATCGGTGGCGGTGCGCTCCAGGCCCTTGAAGCCGAGGATCTGGCTGATCTTGCCCTTGCCACGGTTTTCGTCGCCGTACATCACCACCACTTCCTGGTTGGTGCGCACGCGGCCACGCTTGATCCGGCCAATGCCGAGCTGGCCCATGTAGGTGGAGTAGTCGAGCGAACAGACCTGCATCTGCAGCGGGCCGTCGGCGTCGACTTCGGGCGCCGGCACATGCTTGAGGATGGCCTCGAACAGCGGGCGCATGTCCTTGCGCTCGTCTTCCAGGGTTTCCACCGCAAAGCCGTTCAGGCCGGAGGCGTAGATCACCGGAAAGTCGAGCTGCTCTTCGGTGGCGCCAAGCTTGTCGAACAGGTCGAAGGTATGGTTGATGACCCAGTCCGGACGGGCGCCCGGGCGGTCGATCTTGTTGATCACGACGATGGGCTTGAGTCCGGCGGCCAGCGCCTTGCGGGTCACGAAGCGGGTTTGCGGCATCGGCCCTTCCTGGGCGTCGACCAGCAGCAGCACGCCGTCGACCATCGACAGCACGCGCTCGACCTCACCGCCAAAGTCGGCGTGCCCCGGGGTGTCGACGATATTGATGTGGGTGTCGCCATATTCGATGGCGCAGTTCTTGGCGAGAATGGTGATGCCGCGCTCGCGTTCGATGTCGTTCGAGTCCATGACCCGTTCGTCCACGGCCTGGTGGGCGGCGAAGGTGCCGGATTGGCGGAGCAGTTGGTCAACCAGAGTGGTTTTGCCGTGGTCAACGTGGGCGATGATGGCGATATTGCGGATTGCGCGGGACATGGATTCTGCCGGTTTCTTGAGATAAGTCCGCTAGTATAGCATTGCATGACGCAACGCAGCATTGCCTTTTCCCGAATTTTGTGCAATGCGGGCGGGCGCGGGGCCGGCCTTCTGCTGCGGACTCGGCGCGCGGGCGATGAAGGGTAGAATCCGCACATCGCAAACCTTATCTGGAGCATGTCTGATGCTTGCAATCATTGGCGGCAGTGGCCTGACGCAATTGTCCAACCTCGAAATCGTGCGCCGCGAGGTGGCCCGCACGCCGTATGGCGAACCGTCCGGGGCGCTGACCTTTGGCCGCCTGTGCGATCAGCCGGTGGTGTTTCTGGCGCGTCACGGTTATGGCCACACGATTCCACCGCACATGATCAACTACCGAGCCAACCTGTGGGCGCTGAAAAATGCGGGCGCCCGTTCGGTGGTGGCGGTGGCGACGGTGGGCGGCATTCGCGACAGTTTCGGTCCCGGGCAGCTGGTGGTGCCCGACCAGATCATCGATTACACCTGGGGGCGGGCGAGCACCTATTTCGAGGGCGGCGATGCGCAGGTGCGTCATGTGGATTTCACCCAACCGTATGATGCTGCAGTGCGGCGCCTGATCCTCTCCGCAGGCCGGCGGGCCGGGCTGACGCTGCACGATGGCGGCACGTATGGCTGTACCCAGGGGCCGCGCCTGGAGACGGCGGCGGAGATCGGCCGGCTGGAGCGCGATGGCGCAGATCTGGTGGGCATGACCGGCATGCCGGAAGCCGCGCTGGCCCGTGAGCTGGACTTGCCGTATGCGGCGATCAACGTGGTGTCCAACCATGCGGCCGGGCGGGGCAGCAGCGCCCGGGCCATCGCCTTCGAGGACATCGAGCATGTGCTGTCGGTGGCGATGGGGCAGGTGCGCAGCCTGCTGGAGTGCATCTGCGAGATCGATGAGGCCGCTGTGGACAGTGACGAGGCCAGTGGGGCCGGGGTGGGCGGTCAGGCCGGCTGATGCTTCGGCACGCCGCTTTCAGCCAGCCGCTGCCTTTTCTGCGGACTCGTCTGCATACGCCTGGGCGATGTGCCGGAATTCTTCGGCAATCGCCAGAAAGGCATCCACCACCACCGGGTCGAAGTGGCTGCCCCGGCCTTCCTGAATGATGTCCATGGCGGTTTCGTGGCTGAACGCGGGTTTGTACACCCGTTTGCTGATGAGGGCGTCGTACACGTCGGCCAGCGCCATGAGGCGACCGGAAAGCGGGATGTCCTCGCCCGCCCAGCCATTCGGGTAGCCCTGTCCGTTCCAGTGCTCGTGATGCCCGAGAATCAGGTTGCGGGCGAAGCTGAGAAAGGAGCTGTTGCCGGCGTCGGCTTCGGCCACGGCGAGCGCCTGGCTGCCAAAGAGGACATGCTGCTTCATTTCCTCGAATTCTTCGGCGGTGAGCTTGCCGGGCTTGAGCAGCACGCAGTCGCTCACCGCGACCTTGCCGATGTCGTGCAGTGGCGCGCAGCGGTACAGCAACTCGACCGTGGCCGGGTCGAGTTCTGCCTGATAAGGGCCTTCGCGGCTCAGGTAACGTGCCAGTGCCAGCACATAGTGCTGGGTGCGCTTGATGTGCCCGCCGGTTTCGGAGTCGCGATATTCGGCCAGGGTGGCGAGCGCTTCGATGGTGACCTGCTGGGTCAGGGCGAGTTCGGCAGTGCGCTCGCGCACCAGCTCTTCCAGCCCGGTTTCGTAACGCTTCAGCGCCAGGTGGTTGCGCACCCGTGCCTTCACCACCGTGGGTTCGAACGGCTTGCGGATGTAATCCACCGCGCCCAGCTCCAGGCCATACGCTTCGTCCTGGGTCTGGTCCAGCGCGCTGATGAAGACCACCGGAATGCTTGCGGTCACCGGGCTGGCCTTCAGCCTGCGGCACACCTCGTAGCCGTCCAGACCGGGCATCATGATGTCGAGCAGGATGATGTCGGGCGGGGCTGTCTGCGCCAGCTCCAGGCCCTTTTCGCCCGAGAGCGCGGCACGCACGCCGTAGGCGTCGCGCAGCAGCTGGCGCAGCACTTCGATGTTGTCCGGCGTGTCATCGATGATGAGGACCGTCTGTCGTCTTTCGGAGGGCGTCATTGTTTGCTGGCCTGGTTCGGTGTTCGGGAGGTGGGCGGCGGCTGTAATGAAACAATGAGTCCATCGAGTCTGGCAAGTGCAGTGTCGAAATCGAAGCGTGAAACCGCATGCTCAAGCTCGGCAAAGCCGGGGCAGGCGGCCAGCTCGTCGCGCAGGCTGTCGAGCAGGTCGACGGCATCGGTGTCGTTCTGGCGCAGCACGGCCTTGAGCCTGGCAAGGGCCTGCAGGAGCCGCTCGCGTGCCGGGGCATCGTCGGCTGGGGCGGCGGCACGATCCAGAAGCCGGGCGGACAGGGCTGGCTCCTCCGCTGCGAACAGCGCCTGCAAGCCTGCGAGCACGATGGATAATTCCTGCGCCACACCCTCCAGCCTGACGCGCAGATCGGCCTCCGGGGCGTGCTGGCGGCAGGCTTCTTCCAGCGCACGCGCCGCATCGGAAAGGGGCAGGGCGCCGATGGTGGCCGACACGCTCTTCAGCGTGTGCGCGATGCGGGTGCTGCCGTCATGGTCGCGCCCGGCAAGGGCCTGCTGGAAGCGCGCGACGGCACTTTGCTGTTCGTCCAGGAAGAGGCGCAGCAACTTCCGATAACTGTCGCTGCGCTGGTTGGTGTGCTTCAGGCCGGTGGCCAGATCGATGCCGGCCAGCCGGTCGGGCAGGTGCGGTGGCGGGGGGCTGTCCGGCCAGTCCAAAAGCCCGCCGGGAGCCACGTTGTCGGCTGCGGCCTTGCCCTTGCGCACCAGCGGCTTCACCCAGCGGGCAATGGTCTGGAACATCTGCGCCACATCGAGCGGCTTGCCGATCTGGTCGTTCATGCCGGCGGCAATGGCCTTTTCACGATCCCCGGCCATCACGTTTGCGGTCATCGCGATCACCGGCAGGGCTTGCCAGCGTGGATTGCGGCGGATGGCCCGCGTGGCGCTGTAGCCGTCCATCACCGGCATCTGCAGGTCCATCAGCACGCCGTCGAAGGCTTCGCGGGCGAGCCAGTCGAGCGCTTCCTGGCCGTTGCGGGCCAGCCGGCAGGTGATGCCGGCGCCGGCCAGCAGGTCGACGGCCAGTTCCTGATTGAGTTCATTGTCTTCCACCAGCAGCAAGTGGGCGCCCTGCAGGCGGTGGGTGACGTCGTGCAAGTCTTTTTCGCGGATGGCCCGATGTGGCCGCACCGGGCAGGGCCGGCCAAAGGCCGACAGGATGGCTTCGAGCAGTGCCGAGGGGGTCACCGGCTTGCCCAGCACGCCGTCGGTGACTCTGTTCTCGGGCAGGTCGCCCGGGTCGCGGGCGGTGACCATGACGACGCGGCTGCGGCTGTCCGGGTCTGTGTCGGCGTTCAGGCGTCGTGCGCATTCCAGCCCGTCCATGTCGGGCATCATCCAGTCCATCAGCACCAGACGGAACGGCATGCCGTCGCGCCGGGCGGACTCGGCCAGCGCCAGGGCCTGCAGGGCGCTGGCGGCGGTGCTGACCTTGAAGTGCATGGTGTCGAGCATGCGGGAGAGAATTTCGAGCGCGCTCGGGTTGTCATCGACCACCAGCACCGGCAGGTCGTACAGGTCGGTGGGGGCGCTCGCCGGGGGCTGGTCGATGTCCGGGCGGCAGCGGGTGGGCAGGGTGAAGTGAAAGGCGCTGCCCACTCCTTCATGGCTGTCCACCCAGATGCGCCCCCCCATCATTTCCACCAGATTGCGCGAGATCGCCAGCCCCAGCCCGGTTCCACCGTAGCGCCGGGTGGTCGAGGCGTCGGCCTGGGTGAAGTGCTGGAACAGCCGTGCCTGCTGTTCGGGTGAGATGCCGATGCCGGTGTCGCGCACGGTGAACTGCAGGACATGGTGAAGCGGCGGTTCCGGTGTGCTGTCGCCAGCCTGCTGGCCTGCGGCGGCGGCCGGGCCTTCTTCGAGCAGTCGGACCTGCACCACCACTTCGCCATGCTCGGTGAATTTCACCGCGTTATACCCCAGGTTGGTGAGCACCTGTCCGAGCCGCAAGGGGTCGCCCAGGATCAGCTCGGGGAAGTCGGGGGGAATGTCGAAGAGCAATTCCAGGCCTTTCTCCTCGGCCTTCAGTCCGACCACGCTGCTGAAGTCGGCGAGCAGGTCGAGCAGCGAGAATTCGACCTGTTCGAGCTTGAGCCTGCGCGCTTCGATCTTGGAGAAGTCGAGAATGTCGTTGATCAGCCCGAGCAGGGATTCGGCCGAGCGGTGTACCTTGACCAGGTAGTTGCGCTGCTGGTCGTTCAACTCGCTGCGCAGGGTGAGTTGCACCATGCCGATGATGACGTTCAGCGGTGTGCGTATTTCATGGCTCATGTTGGCCAGAAATTCGGATTTGGCCTGATTCGCCTCGACCAGTTGGGCGGCGGTGCTGGTCAGCTCGGCGGTGCGTTGCTGTACCCGGCTTTCAAGCTCGCTCTGGATGGCGTTGAGTTCTGCCGTACGCTGGGCAAAGCCCTGCGCCAGCGCTTCGAGCTCGTCACCGGTGCCCAGCGGGGCGGCCAGCGCTTCGGGCGGTTCGTTGCCGTGCACCCGTTGGTAAAGGGTGAGGATGGGGTTGGCAATCGAACGGCCGATCCAGGTGGAGACGATCACGGCTGCGAGACACAAGGCTACGCCGAGCAGCAGGAAGTGGCGCACGACCTGCCAGACGGCCTCACGATGCACGGCTTCGGAGACGCCGATTTCAATGCTCAGGTCGAGCGTGTGCAGCAGGGGCAACTGCGCATCGGCCGCCAGGGTCTGGCTCACATAGCGCGCCAGCGGGTCATGGTTGAGGGCGACCAGTTCGCGCTGCGGGCTGTACAGCCTGAACATCAGCTTGGACAGGCGGTCCTGCTGCTGGCGGGCGATGGCGGGCAGGTCGAAGGCCACCACCACGGCGCCCTGAACGGTGTTGTAGAACACGATCGGATGCGCAATCACCAGTGACTCTCCGCCGGGGGCAATGAACAGGGCACGCCTGCCCAGCGACAGCGCGCTACGCAGGGCGGGGGAGCGGTTGTAGTCGATCATGCCAGGGTGGTTCTGATACACCGGCCGACCGTCGAAATCGACCAGGCTGAAGTGCAGCACGTCGCGGCCTTCGGCGAAGTTTTCAGCCAGCTGCGGCAGGTAAGCCTGCCGTCCCTGGGCGTCGATCAAGCCGTTGATGACCAGGGGGTTTTCCGCGAGCCGCTCGATGTTGTCGTTCAGAAAGGCCATGCGCTGTTCGAGCAGGGCGAGGGATGAATTGCCGACATCGGCGATGGCCTGCTGCAATTGGCGGTTGAGGTGATTGTCGAGCAGCACCGCAACCATCGCCGTGACCAGCAGCATGGCAGCGGCAACAAAGGCGGAAACCTGCAGTACCAGACGGCGCTTCAGGCTGCGCTGAGGGGAGGTCTGCATGGCAGGTGGGGGGGCGCTGCGAGCCGGGCCGTCGGAGGAGGGGGAGGAGGCAGAGCTCATTGGCGGCGGAGGTCGTCGACGGGGGGCGGAGGGGGGGCGGTGGTGGGCAAGGTTGCACTGGGCATGCGTTCGAGAACACCGTCCGCAGCGAAGCGGGCAAGGTGGTAGTCCGTGCTGTCGAGCGCATCGTGCCGTTGCGGTGAGAAGGCGGGGCGGTAGTCGCGCACCGCGCCCGCGTGCCGGGGCAGGTGTTCGAGTGCATGGACGATGTGTGTCCGTTCGGTGCTGCCGGCCTGCTCGATGGCACGTGCCAGCAGGTGCATCAGGTCATGGCTTTGGGCGACGGCCTGCGGGGCGGCAATCTCGCGCACACTCGCCAGCCCGTACCGCAGCAGGTAGTTTTCGGCCAGCGCACGGGCGGCGGGGCGCGGGCTGTCGATGAAGCTGAAGGTTTGAAACACGCTCGGGTTCACCCGTGCAAGCGTGCGGCGCTGCTGCTGCCACAGGTCGCCACAGCTTAGCCCCCAGTGGGTGATGACCGGCAGCTCGATGCGCTGGTGGGCCAGCTCACGCATGATCTCGCCACCTTCGCGCGGCGGGGCAATCAGCATCACCGAGTCGGCACCCGAGCGGTGCAAGGCCTCGATCATTGCGCCTGGCTGCAGGTCTCCACGATTGAAGGCCTGCGAAAACGGCAGGTCTGCTCCGCGCTCGCGCAGATGGGCTTGCATGATGTCCAGGTTGCCCCGACCCCACACGGAGTTCTCGTACAAGATCGCGGGGCGTGAGGCGATGGCAAGCAGGTGGTCGGTCAGAAAGGGGCCGATCAGCCGGTCGTTGCCCGACAGGCGAAAGACTGGATCGCCCGCCGGTTGCGGTGCAAGTACCTGAGCATCGGCTGACCAGGCCACCAGCAGGGGCAGGCCGAGCTGGCGTGCCTGACGGGCCTGTTCGACCACCACGCTGGCCTGCACACCGGCCACCATTGCCACCACTCGTGGATCGGCCGCGAACTCGGCCTGATTGGCCAACCCGACATGGGCCATGCCGCGATTGTCTCGTGCAATGAGCCGCAGCGGCCGCCCGAGTACGCCCCCGGCAGCGTTGATTTCTTCGAGCGCGAGCATGATGCCGCGCTTGAATCCCAGGCCGGCTGCGGTGCATTCTTGCGACAGGTCGGCATCGAGCGCGATCAGCAGGGTGTCGTGAGGTCCGTATTTGCGGAACAGGCGCTCCTCGGTGAGGGACATCAGGTCGGGGCCAAGCTGGGCTTCGAAGCGGGCCGGAATGTGGGCGGTAGCCTGGGCAAAGGCCTGGCGTTCGTCCTCGTTGAGTTCATGAATGTGCACGCCGCTGGCGCGGATCTGCTCCAGCAGGGCATTTTCTCGCCGGTGGGTTTCGTCCCGCTCCCAGGCGGTGAGCTCACGCGCAGTGGCCAGTAGCAGGTCCTGCAGTTCGGGGGGCAGGGTGTTGAACACTTTTTCGCTGATCATGAACACATAGCCCAGATAACCATGGTTGCTCAGCGTCAGGTGGGACTGCACCTCATGAATGCCCATGCTGGCAATCGCAATCAGCGGGTTTTCCTGGCCATCCACCACGCCGTCGGCCAGGGCCTGGCGGGTGGCGTGAAAGTCGATCGGGATCGTGTGGGCGCCAAAGGCCTTGAACTGCTCCATCAGCAGGCGGCTCTTCATGATGCGTACGTCCATGCCGGCAAAGTCGTCGGGATGGCGCAGCGGATGATTGCCGGTAAACTGCTTGAAGCCGTTTTCCCAGAAGGCCACGCCGACCAGGTCGATGTCGCGCAACCTGTCGAGCAGGATCTGCCCGGGCTGGCCGTCGAGCATCTCGTACAGGTCTTCGCGGGTCGGAAAGTAGAAGGGCAGGTCGGCGTACTGCATCGCCGGCACGGCAACCGAAATCTTTGCGGTGGGGGTAAGCAGCATGTCCAGTTCCCCGAGGCGCGCCATCTCGAGCATCTGGTCGTCGGTGCCCAGCGCCTGGGCCGGATAGACGTCGATGCGCACCCTGTTTCCGGTACGCTCTGCAATCAGGGCGGCAAAGCGCGCGGCGGCCTGATGAAGGGCGCTGTCCTCGGGGATGTTGTGCCCGAAACGCAGCACTTGCTGCGGACTGTTTTCCGGGGAGGAGCGGACCGCCGGCGAAGTACCGTTTTCGCTCCGGAACAGCAGGGAAGCCGCAAGCGCAACGGCCACTATCAGCAGCAGCGTGACGATCGGGATAATCGGGTTCCTGAGCATGGCCGTGGCTCCTGCAGGCTGTGCCGGGACACGGTGCGTGCGCCTGCCTGCGTGACAAGTGCCCCCATTCTACGCTTGAGCCTGTGAAGGCAGTGCAGAACACCGTTCAGGGTGTTGACCTGGATCAGAATTCACGCCGTGCGTGGCGTTTCGGCGATGCGCTGCCGTCCCCGCATGGCTTTTCAGCACACGGGAACGGCAGCGTTCGGCACAGGGTCAGTGCCCCATCAGGGCTCGTTCCTGGGCACGGCGCTTTTCTGCGCGTGCCATCAGCCACCAGCCGATGAAGGTGATGATGGAGACGATCAGGATGATGATGGCGGCCAGGGCGTTGATCTTGGGGCTGACGCCCAGGCGGACGCTGGAGAACACCACCATCGGCAGGGTGGTGGCGTTGGGGCCGGACACGAAGCTGGCGATCACCAGGTCGTCCAGCGACAGGGTGAAGGCGAGCAGCCAGCCGGCGACGATGGCCGGGGCGATCAACGGCAGGGTGATCACGAAGAACACCTTCAGCGGTCGTGCGCCCAGGTCCATGGCCGCTTCCTCAATGGATTTTTCCATTTCGCGCAGACGCGAACCGACCACTACCGCGACGTAGGCGGTGCAGAAGGTGGTGTGGGCGATCCAGATGGTGCTCATGCCACGCTGACCGGGCCAGCCAAGCAGGTCGGCCATGGCAACGAACAGCAGCAGCAGTGACAGCCCGGTGATGACTTCGGGCATCACCAGCGGGGCGGTGATCATGAAGGCGAAGCCGCTTTCACCGCGAAAACGGCCCATGCGGTTGAGCACGAAGGCCGAAATCGTTCCCAGCACCACCGCCGCCGTGGCAGCCATGAAGGCGATGCTCAGGCTGAGCAGCACCGCCTTGATGATGGCTTCGTCGCGGAACAGTTCGCCGTACCAGTGGGTTGACCAGCCTGCCCACACGGTGACCAGCCGTGAGCTGTTGAAGGAATAGATGATCAGGATGATCATCGGGATGTACAGGAACCCGAAGCCCAGCAGCAGCACGATGCGCCGCGTCCAGGAGCGGCTGACCGGAATGTTGTGCATGATCAGTTCTCCATTTCCTTGCGCTGGTAGCGGTAGAACCACATGATCGGCGCCATCAGCAACAGCAGCATGGTCGAGGCGAGCGCTGCCGCCACCGGCCAGTCACGGTTGTTGAAGAACTCCTGCCACAGGACCCGGCCGATGAGCAGGGTGTCGGGGCCGCCGAGCAGTTCCGGAATCACGAATTCGCCCACGGCTGGAATGAACACCAGCATGGAGCCGGCGATGATGCCGCCCTTGGTGAGTGGAATGACCACGGTAAACAGGGTCTTCCAGGGGCGGGAGCCGAGGTCGGCTGCAGCTTCGAGCAGCGAATAGTCGAGCCGCATCAGCGCGGTGTAGAGCGGCAACACCATGAACGGCAGATAGGCATACACGATGCCAATGTACACCGCGAAATTGGTGTTGAGCATCTGGATCGGCGCATCGATCAGCCCCATGTTCATGAGGCCGTTGTTGATGATGCCGGTGTTGGAGAGCAGGCCCATCCAGGCGTACACGCGGATCAGGAAGGAGGTCCACGACGGCAGGATCACCAGCATCAGCAACACGTTGCGGGTGGAGGGGGGCGAGTGCACGATGGCCCAGGCCAGCGGAAAACCGATCAGCAGCGCGATCAGGGTGGCGATGGAGGCTACCTTGAGCGACGACAGATAGGCGTGCATGTACAGGCTGTCGCTCATCAGCATCATGTAGTTGCCCAGGTTCAGCACCATGCGCAACTGGTCGTCGGCCCAGTGGAACAGTGCGGAATAGGGCGGCATGGCCATTTCCGACTCGGCCAGGCTGATCTTGAAGACGATGAGGAAGGGAATCAGGAAGAACAGCGCGAGCCATGCGTAGGGCACGGCAATCACCAGACTGCGCCCACGAATCCGGGGTTTGAACATGATTATCCGGCTCCGCTCAGGTGAGAAGGACGGCACAGCTGTCCGGGTCCCAGCCCAGATGCACGGTGTCGCCCCAGGTGGGTGAGCCCTTGTGCGCCCGGCTGGTGTTGGGCAGGGTGGCCAGCACCTTGCGCCCCGAGGGCAGGCGTACATGGTAGATGGAGACATCGCCCAGATAGGCAATTTCATCGACCACGCCACTCAGGCAGTTGAGCCGCTCTTGCGGGTTCTCCGGCGTCAGGTGCAGCTTTTCCGGGCGTACCGCGATGGTCACCGGCAGGCCTTCGGCCACCGACAGGCCGTGGTCGACCTGAATCGGGTTTTCCAGGTCGGGGCAGGCAATGACCGTGTAGTCGCTTTCCATCGACTCGACGATGCCGTCGAACAGATTCACCGAGCCGATGAAGCTGGCGCTGTAGCGGCAGTTCGGATACTCGTAGATTTCCAGCGGTTCGCCCACCTGTACCAGACGCCCCTTGTCCATGATGGCGATGCGGTTGGCCATGGTCATGGCCTCTTCCTGGTCGTGGGTAACCATCACGCAGGTCACGCCCACCTGCTCGATGATGTTGACCAGTTCCAGCTGCATTTCTTCGCGCAGCTTCTTGTCGAGCGCGCCCATCGGCTCGTCGAGCAACAGCAGCTTGGGCCGTTTGGCCAGGCTGCGTGCCAGCGCCACCCGCTGGCGCTGGCCACCGGAGAGTTGATGCGGCTTGCGCCGGGCGTACTGGGTCATGTGTACCAACTCCAGCATGCGCTGCACGCGCTCGGCGATTTCGTCCCTGGGCACGTGGTCCTGCTTGAGTCCGAAGGCGATGTTGTCGAACACCGTCATGTGCGGAAACAGCGCGTAGGACTGGAACATCATGTTGATGGGCCGATCGTAGGGGGGCACCTCGACGATGTTTGTCCCGTCGAGCAGGATTTGCCCGCTGGATGGGCGTTCAAAGCCCGCGAGCATGCGCAGCAGGGTGGATTTGCCGCAACCCGAGGCGCCCAGCAAGGCGAAGATTTCCCCGCGGTTGATGGTCAGCGAAATCTCGTCGACCGCCGGGTGGCCATCGAAGAGTTTGGTGATCTGCCGGATCTCGAGAAATGCCTCGTCCTTGCGGACTCCGGCTGACTGCGGATTGGCCGCGGCCTTGGGTTGGTTCATGAACGCCCGATCTCTTTGTGTATGCCTGAAAGGATGAACAGGAGGACGTCGGCTGCCCACCCCCGTCGCACACCTTGTGCGGCAGGGGTGTAAAGAATCACCCCCGAGCCTTTCGGGACGGGGGTGAGGGGCACAGCCAGACGGGGCTCGTAGCCTGTCCGGTGAAAAGACGGTGATGAGTGCCGGATCAGCGGCCGGTGCGCACCCGTGTCCAGGAGCGGGTCATCGCACGATGCACCGACTGGGGCAGGTCCTTCACCATGAACAGCTTGTCCTCGATCTCCTCGCTCGGATAGATGCCGGGGTTGCCGACAATTTCTTCGTCGATGAACGCCTTGGAGGCCGGTACCGGGTTGGCATAGGACACGAAGTTGCTGATGCCGGCCATCACCTGCGGTTCCAGCAGGTGGTTGATCAGGGCGTAGGCATTGTCGACGTTTTTGGCATCACGCGGCATGGCCATGATGTCGACCCACAGCATCGCCCCTTCCTTGGGGATGTAGTAGTTGATGTTGATGTTGTTGTTGGCCTCGGCCGCGCGATCACGCGCCTGCAGGATGTCGCCAGACCAGGCCACTGCCACGCAGATGTCGCCATTGGCCAGGTCGGTGATGAACTTGGACGAATGGAAGTAGGTGATGTGCGGGCGCAGCTTCATCAGGTGCTCGGTGGCCGCGCCGGAGTAGTCTTCCGGGTTGGTGCTGGCCGGGTCCTTGCCGATGTAGTTCAGGATGGTCGGGAAGATGTCCGACGGTGCATCCAGGAAGCCCACGCCGCAGGTGGAAACCTTGGCGAGGTTTTCAGGATTGAGCACCAGGTCCCAGGAGTCGGTCGGGGCATCGTCGCCGAAAATGGCCTTGATCTTGTCCACGTTGTAGCCGATGCCGGTGGTGCCCCACATATAGGGCACGCCGAACTTGTTGCCCGGATCGATGCCTTCGAGCAGCTTCATCATGTCGGGGTCGAGGTTGGCGTAGTTCGGGATCTTCGAGCGGTCGATCTCCATGAACACGCCAGCCTTGATCTGGCGCAGCAGGTAGGTGTTGGTGGGCACCACGATGTCGAAGCCGGTGTTGCCCGCAAGCAGTTTGGCTTCCAGTACCTCGTTGCTGTCATAGACGTCGTAGGTCACCTGGATGCCGGTTTTTTCGGTGAAGCTCGGCAGGGTGTCTTCCGCGATGTAGTCCGACCAGTTGTAGAAATTCACCCGGTTGGTGTCCTGGGCGTGTACACCTGCAGCCAGGCTGATGCCGGCGGCCAGCAGGGAAAGGCGGAAGAGCGTCTTAACTTTCGTCATGTCAGCAATGCTCCACGAGGGTCTGAGGTGGAAAATCGAATGGGAAAATGGATAAGCCGCAGGCGTCCACCTGCGGTGACGTCCGGTAAAGCCAAGCCCGGAAAACGCAGCGATTGCCGACAAGCGGAAGACCTTGGGTATTGCGTTTTCAGGGCGCAAATGTCGCACAGACCCGCTTTCGATTCAAGATTTTGAACGCATTTTTTGGCGTTTTTCACGTACGCCGGCCAGAATGTTGCTGCTGTGCAGCAGGCAGGGGTGTGGCAGCAAGGCTCCGGGCGCGGGGAGGGCGGTGTGGTGGCGTCTGGCCAACGAGCTGCTATTCTCGATGACTGGGACGTATTGCAAGGAGTGAATGTCAGGCATGTTGAGGCTTGAACGACAATGGGATGAACTGGAGCGTGGCTCCTGGTACAGGGCGACGGCCCATGCCGCGCTGCAGGCGCCGTCGCTTGAGGACACACTGCACGCGGATGTGTGCGTGGTGGGCGGCGGTCTGGCCGGGCTGTCGGCGGCGCTGGAGCTCGCCCGGGCCGGGCAGTCGGTGGTGTTGCTCGAAGCGCGCGAGGTGGGCTGGGGGGCGTCGGGACGCAATGGCGGTCAGGTGCTCAACGGTTTTGCGTCCGAGCAGGGCGTGTATGAACGGCAGTTGGGCATGGAGGCTGCGAAGGCGGCCTTTGGAATCAGTGTCGAGGGGGGGAACCTGCTGCGCGAGCGGGTGCGAGAGTACGGCATTGACTGCGATTTGCGCGATGGTGCGCTGACCTGCTCGATCGGGGCTGCGAAGGCCGCTGCGCTGCGTGAGTGGATGGAGCACATGCGCGCGCACTATGCCTGCGAGCGCCTGAAGTGGCTGGAGGGAGCCGCGTTGCGCGAGGCGCTGGAGAGCGAACGTTACTCGGCGGCCGTGCGCGACCCCGGCGGTTGTCATGTGCACACGCTTAACTACACCCTGGGGCTGGCGCGTGCGGCGCAGGGCGCCGGGGCCAGGCTGTGCGAGCACAGCGAGGTGCTGCGCGTGAGCGCGCGCAGTGTGGCGGGAAAGGTGGAGGTGGTCACCGCACGGGGCCGGGTGCTGGCTGAAAACGTGGTGCTTGCGGGCAATTGCAGTCTGGTGTCGAAGATCGTCGAGGCCGACAGCGCGCTGGCTGGCGGGGCGCTGGGCAGGCGCATCATGCCGGTCGGGACCTGGATCGTGGCAACGGCACCCTTGGGCGAGGAGCGGGCCAAGCGCCTGATTCCCGGCGGGGAGTGCGTGTGCGACACGCAGTTCGTACTGGATTACTACCGCCTGAGTGCCGACCACCGCATGCTGTTCGGTGGTCGGGTGAGTTACACCCAGCGCACGCCACGTGACCTGCAGGGGGCGCTGCGCGGCTGCATGGAGCGGGTGTTTCCGCAGCTACGCGGCGTGCCGATCGAATACAGCTGGGGCGGGTATGTGGATATTTCCATGAACCGCGCGCCGGATTTTGGCCGGATCGGTTCGCACATCTATTATCTGCAGGGTTTTTCAGGGCATGGTGTGGCGCTTGCCGGCATGGCCGGACGACTGGCCGCCGAGGCGATTCGGGGGCAGTGCGAGCGTTTCGATCTGATGGCGCGCCTTGAACACCGCAGTTTTCCGGGCGGTGACCTGCTGGCCACGCCCGCCCTGGTGTTGGGCATGGCGTGGTACCGGTTGCGTGAACTGCTGGGGGTCTGAATCAGCCTGAATCAGCGCCGGGCGCCCGGGGTCATCCACTGCATGAAGGCTTCCATCTGCTTCTTCATGATTTCGTTCATCGGGTTGCTGCTCATGTCGAAAGCGACCGGCGTGGCGCTGCCCTGCATTGCGGCCGAGGCGCTCGCCTGCCACTGGCTGACAGCCTGCTGGGCCTGACTGCTGACCTGTTTGTGCAGGTCCATGCTGCACTCGGCCATGTGCTGCAGTGCGCGCATCTGTTGCTGCATGAGCGTCCAGGGCAGGGTTGCGGGTTGACCGAGGTCGATGTCCTTGGGCAGTCTCATCGACTCCATGGATTCCAGGCCGACACGGACGAAGTTCGTCTCGGCGTCGACCATCATCTTGCAGCAGGCCAGATAAAAGTCCAGATTGGCCTGCTGCATGGACATCAGCGGGGTGGTGTTCGGCTTGGTCATGGTGTTCTCCTCTCGGTCAGTCATTTTTCAAGTACATAGCGTCCCGGAGCATCGTCCAGCACCGGATAGCCTGCGTCTGGCGCGCCCGGCTGTGCGGGGAGGGCCGGAGCGCCGGAGCGTTGCTTGAGCCACTCGACCCAGGCCGGCCACCAGGAGCCCTCGACCCGGGGGGCCACTTCCAGCCAGTCGTCCGGGGCGACATAGTTGCCGCCTGCGGGCCGCTGCATCATCTGGTAGAAGCGGTTGCGCTTGCCCGGTTCATTCACGATGCCCGCGTTGTGCCCGCCCTTGGTGAGCACGAAGGTGATTTCGGCCGGGGTCATGTAATGCAGTTTATACACTGATCGCCAGGGGGCAACGTGATCGCTGAAGGTTGCCACCGAAAAGATCGGGGTGCCGATGTCGGACAGCACAATGGGCTTGCCACGCACCGGATAGCGGCCTTCGGACAGGTCGTCGTTGAGGAACAGGCGCCGCAGGTATTGGGCGTGCATCAGCGCCGGCATCCGGGTGGCATCCGCGTTCCAGGCCATCAGGTCGTTCATGCGGCCACGCTCGCCCAGCAGGTATTCGTTTACCATGCGCGACCAGAGCAGGTCGTAAGAGCGCAGCATCTGGAACGCACCAGCCATCTGGCCGGCGGTGAGATAGCCAGTGTCGCGCATCTGGGCTTCGAGCAGCGCCAGTTCGCTGTCGTCGATGAACAGGGCCAGTTCGCCCGGTTCGGTGAAGTCGGTCTGGGCAGTGAATAGCGTCATCGAGGCCAACCGGTCGTCACCGTCGCGGGCCATGGCGGCATTGGCGATCGACAGCAGGGTGCCGCCCAGGCAGTAGCCGGCGGCATGGACCTTTTGGCCCGGCACGATGGCGTTGATGGCATCGAGCGATGCATCGAAGCCGAGTTCGAGATAGTCGTCCATGCCCAGTGCGGCTTCCTCGACGCCAGGGTTTTTCCACGAGATGCAGAACACCTGGTGGCCTTGATCGACCAGATACTTGATGAGGGAGTTGTTCGGCGACAGGTCGAGGATGTAGTACTTCATGATCCATGCCGGCACGATCAGGATCGGCTCGGGATGTACCTTGTCGGTGCTCGGGCTGTACTGGATCAGTTCGATCAGGCGGTTGCGCAATACCACCTTGCCCGGCGTGACGGCCACCTCGTGGCCGACCCGATAGGCTTCCGCGCCGGCAGGCGGGCTGCCGCTGATGCTGCGTTCGATGTCTTCCACTGCATTCTGGAAGCCCTGAAGCAGGTTGGCCCCACCGGTGCTGAGCGTGCGTTCGAGCACCACAGGGTTGGTCATCGGGTAGTTGCCCGGGGAGAACAGGTCGAGCAACTGGCGGGCGAAAAACGACACCATGTGCTCATGGTGTTTCGACACGCCGGGCACGCCGGTGGTGGCGGTAGTCCACCAGCGTTCGGCGGCCAGAAAGGCTTCGCTGCTCAGATTGAAAGGCCATTTCTGCCAGGCCGGATCGGCAAAGCGCCGGTCCGGCGCACCGTCGTCATTCTGCTCCATGCCGGGCAGGGCGTAGGGGCCGAGTGCCTGCATCGACTCCAGGGCCTGAACCATCAGGTCCACACGCTTGCCCGGGGCGAAGCTCAGGTGACCCGCCCAGTCCATGACGGCCATCATCACCGACATGGGCGAGACCGAGCCGGTCATGCGGGCGACCGAGGCGAGGACCTTGATGTCGAGCGGGCTCTTGCGAATGGCCGGCGTACGGGTCTCGGTGGCCGGATCGGGGCGGTTGCGGTCGGGGGACTGCACCGGCCGGCCGGCGGGCTTGCCGGCCTGCGCGACGGGCGCTGTGGTTGGAGGAGGCTCCGGGGACGCATCGGGTGCAGCGGCGACGGTCTCCTCAGGCTTGCTGCCTGCGATCTGTGCGCCAGCCACGGGGCGAGTGGAGGCCCTGGGCTGACGCGGAGTTCGGGGGGTGGGACGTTTGGGGGTGGGAGACATGTCGGAACTCCTGTCCTGGTTTCAGGCGGGGGGTCGGGCAGGGGCTGCGCCCTGCGCAGAAACGCCGTTCAGGCGTCAGTCTGCCTGAGGGGTGTGAGAGGAATGTGACTGCGTTCATGATACCCCGTATCCCCCTTTTGTCGAAGGGGGCGAAGCCGTCGGGGTGCGCCCGGGCGGTGCCCGGCTGGGTCTGGAAAAGCTGCAGGAAAGGGCTTGAAGTAGAATGTCCGGATGTTCAACATGGTGGATCGGGCTGATCCGCCTTCCCCATGAGCCGCGTTTACATGTCCTCGTCCTGCACACCCGCTCCCCGGCGCCCGGTGGTGATCGTCACCTCCGACAGTGGCGTCCTGGGAGGACACTCCAGCTATCATCTGACCCGCAAGTATGTGACTCCGGTGGCGGAGGTGATGGATTGTCTGCCGCTGATTCTGCCGCCCCTGGGGGCTGCGCTGGATGTGGACAGTCTGCTTGATGTGGCCGACGGCATTCTGTTGACCGGATCGCCTTCGAATGTCGAACCGCATCACTATGGTCAACCCCTGCACGATCCGGATAGCCCGGCCGATCCCGCACGCGACGCCACCACCTTGCCGCTGTTGCGCCGTGCGCTGGGCTGCGGTGTGCCGGTGATGGCGATATGCCGTGGATTTCAGGAAACCAATGTGGCTCTGGGTGGCACGCTGCATCAGGCAGTGCATGCTGTGCCCGGGCTGCATGACCATCGCGAGGACCGGCAGGCGAGCATCGAGCAGCAGTACGGTCCGGCCCACATCGTGCGGGCCGTACCCGGGAGTTGGCTGGAAACGGTGGTGGGGCAGTCCGAATGGCAGGTCAACAGCGTGCACGGTCAGGGCATCGAGCGGCTTGCCGGGTCTTTGCAGGCGCAGGCACATGCACCGGATGGCCTGATCGAGGCGTTCAGCCTGCGCGAACCCGGCAGCTTTCTGCTGGGGGTGCAGTGGCATCCGGAGTGGGAGGCGGCCGACAATCCGGTCTCGGTCAGTTTGTTTACTGCTTTTGCGCAGGCCTGCCGGGCGCATGCGGCCCGCCGTTGTGCGACCGCATGAACGACCGCCCGCATCAATATCAAGATATCAAGACCGGAGCCCGTCGGTTCCGAATGAGGAGGGAGACAGACGATGACTGTACAGGATGACCGCAACATGAAGTGGCACCAGGCGGCCGCTGCCCTGCAGGTGGATGGCCGTGCCTTCATCGAGGGCGAGCGCGTGGCAGCCTGCTCGGCCGAGGTGTTCGACATCGTGTCGCCCATCGATGGGCGGGTGCTCGGCCAGGCCGCCCGGGGGCAGGCGGCGGATGTGGATGCGGCCGTGGCCTCGGCACGCAAGGCGTTCGACGACGGGCGTTGGTCGAGAATGTCGCCGGCTGCGCGCAAGCGGGTGCTGTCGCGTTTTGCCGAGGGCATCATGGCTGCACGTGACGAACTGGCGCTGCTGGAAACCCTGGATATGGGCAAGCCGATCAAATATAGCCTGAGCGTGGATGTGCCTTCCGCTGCGCGCTGCATTCAATGGTATGCAGAAGCGATCGACAAGGTATACGACGAAATCGCGCCGACCGCGCATCACTCGCTGGCCACCATCACCCGCGAGCCGATGGGCGTGATCGGCTGCATCGTGCCCTGGAATTATCCGATGATCATGGCTGCCTGGAAGCTGGGGCCGGCGCTGGCCACCGGCAACAGCGTGGTGCTCAAACCTTCGGAAAAGTCTCCGCTGAGTGCAATGCGCCTGGCCGAGATCGCCCTTCAGGCTGGATTGCCACCCGGCGTGTTCAATGTGGTGCCCGGTCATGGTCATGAGGCGGGCGAGGCGCTGGCGCTGCATATGGATGTGGATGCCATCGGTTTTACCGGCTCCACCCGGGTGGGCCGCAAGATGCTGGAGTATGCCTCGCGCTCGAACCTGAAGCGGGTGTACAACGAATTGGGAGGCAAGTCGGCGAACATCGTGTTCGAAGACTTCAACGATCTGGATCGTGCTGCAACCACGGCGGCCGGCTCGATGTTCTTTAATCAGGGGGAAAGCTGCAACGCACCTTCGCGGCTGTTCGTGCAGGCCTCGATTGCCGACGCCTTCGTCGAGCGCCTGCTGGCCCTTGCGCCGCGCTACATGCCGGGGGATCCGCTCGATGAGCGCACGGTCATGGGGGCGGTAGTCGATGATGCCCAACTTGCCACCGTAATGGGTTACATCGAGGCGGGCATCGGCGAGGGCGCGCAATGCCTGGCCGGGGGCAGTCGTGCCCGGGCGGGCACGGGCGGCTTTTATGTGGAGCCTACGCTGTTCGACCGGGTGGATAACCGGATGAAGATCGCCCGGGAGGAAATCTTTGGCCCGGTGCTGTCGGTGATCCGCTTCGAGACAGAGGAACAGGCAGTGGCCATGGCCAACGACAGCCATTATGGGTTGCAGGCTGCGGTGTGGAGCAGCAGCCTCGACCGGGCGCATCGGGTGGCACGGGCGCTGCGCGCCGGCACGGTGCATGTCAATCAGTATGACGACGATGACATGACGGTGCCGTTCGGAGGCTACAAGCAGAGCGGAAACGGTCGCGACAAGTCGCTGCACGCGCTGGAAAAATACACCGAACTGAAGACGACCTGGATCAGGCTGTCGATGTAGGTTCCTTTGCGCATGCGGGTTCAGGTCGCGCCGTCCTGTGCCAGCATGCGCTCGGCGAGGGTGCGGATGCCCGTATCTGACAGGTCGTCGCTGCACAGGCGACGGGCCTCGGTGAAGCGGGTGTAGTTGCGGTTCTGAGAGCGCCGGTACAGCGGGTCGTAATGGTGGTCGATGAACTCGGTGAACAAGGTCGCCAGATCCCCGGTTGCGGCCAGTGTGCGCCAATGTTGCAGCCGTTCATTGCTTTGCAGGCCCTTCAGATAGCCAATGCGGGTCTGCAGGTCGATGCGGTCATCGCCCAGGTAGGCATAGTCGCGCAACAGGTAGTCGATGCGTGCCTCGCGGCTGGCGTCGATTTCGACGCAGTCACTGGCGCGCATCCGGTTGATCATGGCCTCGGGGACATGGATTTGCCCAATCTTGCGACTTTCGGCCTCCACATATACCGGGCGCGCCGGGTCCAGGCCTTGCAGGACACGGTACAGGTGGCTTTCAAACATCTTCTGGCTGGGTTGGCTGCGGTCAGGCAGGCTGCCCAGCACCGAGCCCTTGTGCGCTGCCAGATCCTCAAGGTCGACCACTTGTGCCCCGAGTTCGGCCAGCGCATGCAGCACACGGGTCTTGGCGCTGCCGGTGGCACCGCATACTACACGGAAGCTAAGGCGCTCGGGCAGGCTGTCCAGTTCGGCCACGACATGGCGGCGCCAGAGCTTGTAGCCCCCTTCGAGCTGGCAGGCATCCCAGCCGATCATGCGCAGCCAGGTGACGAACGCGCCGCTGCGCTGCCCGCCACGCCAGCAATACACCAGCGGTCGCCAGTTGCGGGGCTTGTCCTGGAAGTGCTGGAACAGATGCCGTGCAATGTTTTCGGCGACCATGGCCGCGCCGATGCGGCGTGCCTCGAACGCAGAGCGCTGCTTGTAGATGGTGCCTACCTCGGCGCGCTGGGCGTTGTCCAGCACGGGGCAGGAGCAGGCTCCCGGAAGGTGGTCCTCGGCGTATTCGGCAGGGCTGCGCGCATCGATGATCTCGTCAAACTCGGCTAGCTGTGCTACGGTCGCGAGGCCTTTTTTCATAATGATCATGTACGCCGTGCCTTGGGGCACGGCGTGTTGCTCCGGCAGGTTATGGACAATACAGAATTGAAAAACATCAAACTGACGCAATTCTCCCACGGTGGTGGCTGCGGCTGCAAAATTGCACCTTCGGTGCTGCAGCGGCTGCTCGCCAGTGCACCACCGGGCGTGCTGCCGGCTGACCTGCTGGTGGGCAGCGACAAGGCGGACGATGCGGCGGTGTATCGCCTCAATGAGCGCCAGGCGGTGGTCGCCACCACCGACTTCTTCACGCCGATTGTCGATGATCCCTACGACTTCGGCCGTATTGCGGCGACCAATGCGCTGTCCGACGTATACGCGATGGGCGCCACACCCATCATGGCGCTGGCCGTGGTGGGGATGCCGCTGGACAAGCTGCCTGCAGAGGTCATCGGGCGGATTCTCGAAGGCGGCGCGTCGGTTTGTCGGGAGGCCGGCATTCCGATTGCCGGCGGGCACTCCATCGATGTGCTCGAACCCATCTACGGCCTGGTCGGGCTGGGGGTGGTCGATCCGGCACAGGTGAAGACCAATGCCGGGGCCCGGGCCGGGGATGTGCTGGTGCTCACCAAGCCGATCGGCGTGGGCATCCTGTCTGCCGGGCTGAAGAAGGGGCTGCTGGGTGAAAGCGATTACGCCGAGATGGTGCGTTGGACCACGCTGCTCAACAGGGTGGGCACCAAGGTTGCAACACTCGATACGGTGCATGCGATCACCGATGTGACCGGTTTCGGGCTGGCCGGCCATCTGCTGGAGGTGTGCCGGGCTTCGGGCCTGCGTGCCCGGTTGCGCCGCGATGCGCTGCCGGTTATCGAACGTGCCCTGGCGCTGGTGCAACAAGGCGTGGCCACCGGCGCATCCGGGCGCAACTGGGCGAGTTACGGCGATGACGTGCAACTGCCTGCGAATGCCCCCGAGTGGCTGTCCCGGCTGCTCACCGACCCACAGACCAGCGGGGGCTTGCTGATTGCGTGCGCGCCCGAGTCGCTGGAGCAGGTGCTTGCCCTGGTGCGTGATGCCCAGGGCAGCGAAGGTCATGTCATCGGTGAACTGTGTGCGGGTGCCCCGGCTGTGGTCGTTGAGTAAGTCCGCAATGGCCGTCAGGGTGTGCCGGCCCGCTGTGCGCCGGCCAGCAGGGGTTCGAGAACGGTCCACACATTGTCGAGAATCAGGTGCTGGGCCTCGGCCGTGGGGTGAATGCCGTCGTCGAGAAACATTTCCCGCTGGTCGGCAAACCCTTCCATCAGGAAGGGCAGCAGGTCGGCTCCGGTCTGTTCGGCCACTTCATGAAAGCTCGCGGCGAAGCGACGCGTATAGCCCGGGCCGTAGTTCGGGGGCATCTGCATGCCCAGAAGCAGCACCCGAGCGCCCCTGGCCTGGGCGGTTTCGATCATTGTGGCCAGGTTGTCTGCCATGAGCTGCGGGCGCAGGCCACGCAGGCCATCGTTGGCGCCGAGCTCAAGAATCAGCAGCGTGGGCTGGTGCTGTTCGAGTGCTGCGGGCAGGCGGCTGCGACCACCGGAGGTGGTTTCACCGCTCACACTGGCGTTGATCACGGCATGGGGGAACCCGCGCTCGGTGAGCCGCGTCTGCAACAGGGTGGGCCAGGCTTGCTCCGGTTGCAGACCATAGCCGGCAGACAGGCTGTCGCCCCACACCAGGATCGTTGACGCATGTGCGCCGGCGCAGAAAATGAACAGAAAGAAGGTCGCAATGGATCGAAATAGCATCGAATGCTCCGTGCCGGTGATGGAAGTAAGCGGATTGAGCAAGAGTGTGCCCACAAGTGACGGCGATGGCACGCTGCATATTTTGCGGGATGTTACATTCAGCGTTCAGGCAGGCGAGTCGGTGGCCATCGTTGGTGCCTCGGGTTCGGGAAAATCGACCCTGCTTGGCTTGCTTGCCGGGCTCGATGTGGCCAGCTCGGGTTCGGTCAGCATCGAGGGGCAGTCCTTGTTTGCACTGGACGAGGACGCCCGGGCCGCGCTGCGGGGGGCCCGGATCGGCTTCGTGTTTCAGTCCTTTCAGTTGCTGCCTGCGCTCACTGCGCTGGAAAATGTAATGCTGCCACTGGAACTGGCCGGTGTGGACGATGCCGCGAGCCAGGCCGGAGCCTGGTTGGAGCGGGTCGGGCTGGGGGCGCGCAAGCACCACTACCCCAAGCATCTGTCGGGGGGGGAGCAGCAGCGAGTGGCACTCGCCCGCGCCTTTGCCCCAGGCCCCCGGTTGCTGCTTGCTGACGAGCCGACCGGCAATCTCGACATGGCCACAGGTGCCGCCGTGATCGACCTGATGTTCTCGCTCAACCGTGAGGTCGGTACCACGCTCATTCTCGTCACCCATGACGATGCCTTGGCTGCGCGCTGCCATCGTACACTCAGGATGAATGCGGGCCGTCTGGAGTTGTCTGCGCCCGTGCCTGCGCTTGAATAGCAGTCTTGCAATGCCCAGCATGGAGTGCGCCTTGCGTATCATGCACTTGGACAGGATTGGACAGGACATGTCTGCCATGACGACCCGCAGAAAATTACCTATCGGCATCCAGACCTTCGCCAAGATTCGCGAGGACGACTACTACTATGTGGACAAGACCGCCCATGCGCTGAACCTGATCGAGCAGGGCACGCACTACTTTCTGTCGCGGCCGCGCCGCTTTGGCAAGAGCCTGTTCATCGACACGCTGGCGGAGTTGTTTGCGGGCAACGAGGCGCTGTTTCGGGGGCTGTACTGTCACGACAAGTGGGACTGGTCGGTCAAGTATCCGGTGATCCGCATCGGCTTTGCCGAAGGGGTGATGGAAAGCCGTGCAGACCTTGACCGGCGCATCGACGAGATATTGTGCGAAAACGAAACCTGGCTTGGGCTCGAAGGCAAAGAGGCCAGTGTCCCCGGCCGTTTCGGCGCACTGATCCGTGCTGCTGAAAAGAAGTTTGGCCAGCGCGTCGTGGTGCTGGTGGATGAGTACGACAAGCCCATCCTCGACAACCTCACCCGCCCGGAACTGGCCCGCCAGATGCGCGACGGTCTGCGCGATCTGTATTCGGTCATCAAGGGCCAGGACGCGCACATCAAGTTCGCGATGCTCACCGGGGTGAGCAAGTTCAGCAAGGTGAGCCTGTTCTCGGGGCTGAACAACCTCAACGACATCACGGTGGAGGCGAAATATTCGGCGATCTGCGGCTATACCGATGCGGATGTGGATACCGTGTTCGCGCCCGAACTGCCCGGTCTGGATCGGGAGTTGATTCGCGCGTGGTACAACGGCTACAACTGGACCGGCGAGGCGGTGTACAACCCGTTCGACCTGTTGCTGCTGTTCCAGAAACGCGAGTTCCGTGCGTACTGGTTCGAGACCGGCACGCCGACCTTTCTGATCGATGTGCTCACCGAGCGCAAGACCTTTTTGCCCGATCTGGAGCGCCTGCAGGCCACCGAGGCGCTGCTGTCCGCGTTCGAGGTGGGCGATATCGCCATCGAGGCGCTGTTGTTCCAGACCGGTTATTTGACCATCGATGGCGTCGAGGAGCAGTTTGGCGAGCGCATGTATCGGCTGCGCTA
>WPCH01092436.1_pt1 | contig 38119 bp, 32 predicted proteins | sample 5399881 | NCBI WGS metagenome assembly WPCH01 (sample SAMN12869468, study PRJNA574797) | sludge metagenome | isolation source: wastewater treatment of pH5 | place: China:Beijing | collected 2019-05-20
TGTAGGCGTCAAGTAATATCTTACATAAATTGCTAACTATACTTTTACACTTTCGTTAACAAAAATATTCATTTGATGCTTCATCCTGAAGCTGTCGCCGTCCATTTTCACAACCTCCGACCGGTGTAAGAGCCGGTCCAAAATAGCCGTCGTAGTTGCCGGATCATCCGTTAGTGTGCTCCACAGTTCCGGAGATCTGTTTGAAGTAAGAATAATGGCAGTCTGCTCGTAGAGGTCATGTATTAAATGAAAGAACATCGCCTGCTCTCTGGCATTGCTCCCGAAATACATCAAATCGTCGATGATCACCAGATCAGCTTTCCTGATTCTATTCACCTTGATCTGAGACTTACGCATGAATTCTTCTGTCTTCAGAGCATCCAAAAGGCTGTTCATCGTACTGTAGTAGACCTTAAATCCTTGCTTTATTCCTTCCAGTCCCAAACCCAGAGCCAGATGGGTTTTGCCCACTCCGGGCGGTCCTAGAAGTATTAGATTGTAGGCATCCTTAGCCCAATGAAATTCGGTCAATTCTTTTATTTGCCTCTCTGACATGGCACTTAGTTCATCCACTTTAAAGTCGTCTAGTGTCTTCATGTAAGGAAATTGAGCCCAGCTTAATCTTCGTTTCAGACTTCTTTCTTCCAGATCGTCTACTTCTGCTGTTAAGATATATTCCAGCAGTTCCGTATGCGTCCAGGAAAGCTTCTGTGCCTGTCTCAGGACGTCGTTCAGCTGATCTTTTGTTGTCATGAGTTTAAGTTTGCTGCACTGTTGCTGCATTTTACTGATAGTATCCATCATTCAACTCCCAACTTTATGTAGTAAGAGTCTACTGGACGCTGTGGCGCACTCTCGAGTGCAAAGTTAAGATTTTCCTCATTTTCGAGCAGCTTTAGCTGATGACCTTTCTTCTTCCAGGCGTCTTCGTAGAGCAGGAAGTTCTTAAAAGAGTTTGCAGAATAGGCCTCTTCAGCTATACAGCGCCCCAGAGCACTTGCCGCACTCTCCGGATAATCTTTAATGCAGCTGACAAGTAGTCTATATTGCTCCTGCCTGTGCCTCGGATATTTGTCCCAGATTTTTTCAACAAAAATCTCGGCTTCTTTAGTGAAGCCCAGGAGTTGAAATACTTTCTCTTTCAGTTCCATCTGTAATTGTGAAGGCTTTCGCTCATGGAGATGGGTGCCGATTAGTTTGCCCTGATCCTGACAAATTGTATGCCTCGCCAGAAGCTCTTCCTGCGCCGGGTCCATAATTAGCAGATGCTCACCTTCAAGTTTCAGCGATAGCTTCTGATCTTTGAATCGATTGTACGTGCCAAGAGGGACAGTGTAGCGATTTGATTTGAACAGTATGCTATTGTCCTTCCTCGTTGCCCTTGTTATACTCAACTTGTAATTCTGGTCAAGGATTACAGGGTGGGCCGGAAGAAGATGTTTTTTCTCGACGATGAACATTTTCTCCGGCCTTTGTTTTGTGATTTTATGGACTTTATGATTGCCTGTTCGCTTTAACCAATTTAAAGTACGCTGATTCCAATCTTCTAAACCAACGTATATTCTGTTCTCTGCGAAGTTTCTCTTCACAAACTTCACCACACTTTCAACCATCCCTTTAGATTCCGGGTCTGACTTCTTGCATAGCCGTACCTTGAATCCTCGTGTCTCAACATAAGCCTGGAAGGAGGCTGTCAGAATGAAGTCTCCGGCATTTTCGTTTACGGAAATGGTGCTGTCCTGATCGTAAACAAACTCTTCGGTCATGCCGCCATAATATGCCAGGGCAAGTTCATGAGCATAGATGCCATCGTCTGTGGAAAATGGCCTGTCTAGCCAGTAAACATACTTGTAGCGTGAACAGCTCAGGACAAAAGATATGAAGTAAAGCTTTGTCTTACCACCGCTTTTGTTTTTCTGCCAAGTTTCACCCCAGTCAACCTGGGTCTGTTTTCCCGGTTCAAAGTCTGGAACTGCCATGTAAGATCTTACTTGGAGATTCTTGATGATCCCCTCCGTTTCTCTTAAGTTTTTGACATAAAGCCTGACAGTGCTCTCAGCACAATCCAAATCTTCATCTACTTCCAGCAGCCAGTCGTATATTTGGGCGCAGCTCATATGTGGATATTGCTGCAACCATTGCAAAATCCGGGTTCGATGTGGATCGAGCTTCTTACTCCTGACTGTTAAATCGTTACACCAGGATTCGATTTCCTCAAGATCCATATCCAGATACTTGTAAATGGTGGGTCTGCTTAGCCCCGTCTCATAGGCTATCTGACTGATGTTAAATCCCTTGTTCTTGAATGCATATATCTGACCATACATAAAGATGCGTTCTCCCTTTCTCATTTAAACCTCCCAAACCTCAGTACTGTTTACATGAGATTCAGGATAGCCTTATTTTAGGAAGTGTAAAATCTTATTTAGCAAAATTTGTAAAATTCAGTTTAGCACCCACAACAGATGTACACGATGTACTATAAAAGGAATAACGCCCAGTCGACTTCTCCCGGTTCTCGCGGCCCTCTGCGTCATGGCAATTACGCTGTTGTTGGGTGGTTGTCAGAAAATTGACCCGGAGCCAAGTGCCCCGAAGGAAAACCCCTTTCAGGAAACAAACAGCGGTGAGGTGAATCCCTCTAGCACCGGAACTAACAATACAGCGCCGACGTCCACTGACCCAAAAAGTGAAGGAACAACGGTTGCTCCTGATATAAGCGACAGGACGGGTGAGCCCCTTCCCGAGTGGATGCTGATTCCCTGGAACGACCCCGAAATGAAGGCGCGCGAATTGGAGGGGTCGGCATTCGCCGAATCGGTTCTGGCCCAGGAGCAAAAAAGCAAGAGATTGCCCTACACCGGTGGAGAGATGCTATTAGACTATAAGTTTACGGGGACGGGTCTCGGGCGTAGCCAGGGCTTTTTAATCTTTCTGGACGGTCTCCCACAGCCTTATGCGATCGAAAGAGAGAAGCCACAGCCTGGCGACAGTGAATACCGCTATTTGCACGCAGTGGACATCGAGGACGACTCCGGTGAGGCTGAATTCACTTTACGGTTCTTCCCCGTGACCGGCGAAAATGGAGATCTGCTGGATCTTTCTATCGGCATGGTACTTCATGCCGGTTTCGTGCCAAAGAATCCAATGCAGTTTTCTTTTTCCCCTTATTACGGGTTAAATAGGACGGTTGGATATGTGCTCGATTTCCAGGCTTCACCTCCGTCTCAGGCGCCATCGGAACCAACGCCAAACGACTCGGCGAAAAATATCCTTTCATCAGTTGAATGGTCAAAGGAGGAGATGAGTAGCGAAGAACTGGCGTACGCAGCCAGTCACACGTCTTCGGATGACGGCATGCAAACGAAGTGGCAATTCTTTTTAAATGGCGAGGACGTGCGTTCGCTGGCGCATCTTGATCTCGACCGGTACGATCGCCTCGACTTTACGTTCAAGCTGCTTGGTGTTCCCGGAAGCCGCTGGCAGGTAGTTCTCTATCTTGACCACCAACCGCTTGTCCTTGACAGTTCTGATCATTTCACCTTGGACCTGGTACGTGGGCAAAAAAGCGTGCTCAACTTTTCGCTCGATGCCGAATTGCTTGAGGGTGTACACACCTTCTATCTGGTCGCCATGCCCTGGATAGAATTAAACGATTTGGGTGAGCGGGTGAATTATGGCATTGAAATACAGACAAGGCCCTGGACGCTGTACCGTGCAAGTGAGTGGCGCAACTGGAAGCCGGAGCCCTAACAGGGAGGATGTTCATGCATCTGTCAGTCCGAAATTTGAGCAAACGCTACGGGCATGTGCAAGCACTAGATAATTTTTCTGTTGAATTGGAGAATGGTCTATATGGTTTGCTGGGCGTTAATGGCGCAGGAAAAACAACCTTCTTGCGGATTCTGGTCGGCCTTTTGAGCCGCGATGATGGTGAGATTTGGATCGACGGCGTGAAGCTGGACAAACAGCACCGGTCCTTCTTGCAAAAACTCGGATACCTGCCACAGGCGCCCTTGTTCTATCGTGATTTTACAGTTTTGGAATTTCTCGGTTACATGGCAGCGCTTAAAGAACTGCCGACCAAATTGGCCCGGCGGCGCATTTCGGAGTTGATCGAAATAGTCAATTTAAGCGATGCGGCGGAGAAAAAAGTCGGCGCCCTATCAGGCGGTATGCGGCAACGGTTGGGGATCGCTCAGGCCATGTTAAACGACCCCGAGATTTTGGTTCTTGATGAGCCGACGGCCGGCCTTGATCCCCAGGAACGGATCCGTTTTCGCAATTTGATTTCTCAATTCGGCGGAGAACGACTGATCCTCCTGGCAACGCATATTGTGCCGGATGTTGAGGCCATCGCTAACCGTGTCATCGTGATGGAGCAGGGGAAATTGCTTTTGAACGATGCGCCGGAAGCCTTAGCTGCAACTCTTGAGGGAAAGGTTTGGCTGGTCGACGAAGCGCTTGACTGTGATCTGTCCACTTATACGACACAAAAAATCGCTAATATGGTGAAACACTCCACACATTTGACCTTGCGTCTGGTTCAAGACGAGCCGCCATCTCCTACGGCCCGTCCCACACCGCCGACGCTGGAAGATGTGTTTTTGTACCATTGCGGTAATTAGAGGTTAAGATGCTCCGGTTGTTTGCCTGCGAATGGCTCAAGCTATTGAAAAAGCGCTATGTCCTCATTGTGCTCGCTCTGTTTTTGTTGCTTAACCTCTTTCTAATCCGCTTTCAGTTTGAGGCGCGCTCCCGAATTGCCGACAGCCGTTTCCCCGAAGAACGGAGAGCCTTTTTGGATCTCTATCCCGAATATGCCGGTCCTCTTGATGCCGAAAAAGCCCGAGCCATCATCCGTGAGCTTGAAGAACTGGAACCGCTGGCGCTTAGGCCGGGAATTGTTTCGACAACAGCAGACCCCCAGTTTCGCACAGGCTGGCTGCAAACTGATTACTGGCTACTCAAATTCTGCTTCTACGATCCCTTGGAATATGCCTTCAGCTACCCCGAAGAATCGGCTCGACTGATCATGGAAGCAGAGGCCAACGTCCTCTTTTTCCAAGGCGTCGGAAATGAGGAGCAAGCGCGCTTCAATTCTGATTTGGCCAAATCCATGTCTGATCGCTCGATTCCACGTTTCAGTTATCTTGAACCTTTTGATCTCCTCTTTGAAAACGACCTGTCGTTGCTACTCTTACTCCTCGTCTTGTTGGCGGCTTTTTCCTCTGCTTTTGCAGATGAGCGCGAAAACCGGATGGATGAGCTGAATGGCAGTTCTTCCGCCCGAAACAAGTTCGTTCCGGCGAAATTATTGGCGGCCCTGTCCTTTCTTGTTGTCTGCTTTATTTTGTTTGTTTTGAGCGACTTTTTCGGAACGCTCATGGCCTATCGGATTAAGCCGGACTTTGGGCTTCCGCTTTATGCACTACCGGCTTATCAGCTCAGCGAGATGACGCTCAGTCTGGGCAGCTTTTATTTCCTCTCCTCCTGCTATCGTTTGGTCGGCTTTGTTTTTTTGACCCTGCTGTTGTTCTTTATTTCTAGCTTTTTCCGGCGTTCACTTTACCCTGCAGCACTCGGTCTCGGTTTGGCTGCTTTCTTATTCTTTTTTCGGGGAGCCGATATCCCGCCGCGCTGGCAGTTTTTACAGATGCTGAACCCGCTCATTTTGCTTGATCGGCAAAGGCTGTTCGGAACCTTCAGTCGAGTCAATATTTTTGGACGCCTATTGCCTTTGCACCATGTGGTCTTAACAGAGGTCTTGCTGCTCTGTTTGTTGTTGGCAATCGCCATTCATTATCGAGGGAGGCCGGGTCATGTTCGCTCTTGAAGCCCGTAAGCTATTCATCCATCAAAAAGGGTGGATCGTATTGCTTGTTGCACTCCTGCTGCGATTGACTGCCGGCTTGCTTTTCCCCGCCGCTATTGACCCCGCTGTAGAGGAGTTTAAGCTTGACTACTTGGCAATTCTTGCGCCTTTTGAAGGAGAATTGACAGATGAGAGCAAGGAGGGCATTGAAAACTTGTCGCAGCAATTCGGTGATGCCGCAAAAGAAAATGATCGCGCGCTCAGTGATTTTTTCGCCGGCCAACTCGACGAACCCGCTTATCGTTTAAGGACACAGGCAAACGATGACTTGCTGGACAAGAAACCTGCCTTTGATTTGCTTTTTCAGCAGTATGCCTTTGCGCGGGAGGCGCCGGAAAGTCGTTTTCTACTCTACACTAATGGTTGGCGATCTTTTTTCCAGCATAATCCATATGATTTTATTCTCTATTTCGCGCTACTATTAATGCTTGTACCGGTTTTTTTGAATGAAAGTAAAAATGAAATGTGGGATTTGCTCTTGAGCACGAAAGCCGGTGAACGGCCAACCGTGTTGGCAAAACTTGCATTAGCTTACGGCCTGACCCTGGCCCTCTTGTCAGCTTCCTTCCTCTTCGATTTGTTAATCGCTGCCTGGCGCTATGGACTGCCATATCCTGACTTCCCCTTTCAGAGCATCTCCCTTTTCGGCACATCAACCAAAGCGCTTTCAATCGCAGAGGCTGCCGCCGTATTGCTGGGGCTGCGTTTAACCGGCGGACTTTGGTTTGCTTCCCTGATCCTTTTTCTTGCCAATTTCACACGTCGCTATAGTGCCACTTTAATGAGTGTGGCCGGTCTTCTGGTCATTCCATTGATCCTTGGAACATATCAGCAAAACGCCTACCTGGCCGGGCCGATCGGTCTCTTGCTCGGCACCCCTTTTCTGCGCGGTGATGAGAATCGCAGCATTGGTTATATTGGAGAAAAACTCGGCCAGACATTCACGGAATGGCCGAACTCCCTGCTGACGGGACTGGTATTGCTTGCGCTTGTCATATGGCTGGCTCTGAGTTTATCTTTGCTGATCGACCGAAGCAGCCGTTGGCGTATGAAAATTCGCTTGCGTGCGCCAAGGCCGGCTCGGATGTCCATTCTTTTCCTAATGCTTGGATTTCTCCTCTCAAGCCTCTCTTGCGCCTCTGTCCCGGGCCCTGAAGAAACAGAAGTTGAGACCCTTTTCAATTCTGAAATGTCGTCCGTCCATGCTTGGCGTGAGTATCGTATTTTTCCCGACTACGACAGCGATAGTCCCGGTTCTCTTCGCATGCTCAATGTGGACACAGGAGAAGAGACGGCTTTACTGCATCTGCCCCTGCTCAAAGAAAACGAAGATTTTGAATCGAGCTTCTTTGCTCATGATCATCTTGTCTACCTCTTATTTTGGGATGACTACAATGGCGAAAATCCCGCCATGAAGATTTACGAGCTTAATTTACAGACCTTTGACCTGAAACCGATTTACCAAAAGCTCTTTCGTTCACCCTTTGAATTGAGTTTGAGACTGCCTCGCAAACTGGGGGATATCTCTTACTTTTTGCAGTACGGAATGTACAACTTTTTTTTGCACCGCGACAAGCTGTATTTCCATGACTCAACATATGCGCAAATCAAGAGCCTAGATTTACGCAACGGTCAGTTCGATCAGGTCGTTTATTGCTTGGCAGGAAACTACAGCTTTCATGGCGACCGCTTATACACGATCGACAGCTCACACCGGCTTGTCTGGCTGGATCTGTCCAGCGGAGAAAAGGGCAGCTTGAAAGGTGTCTATTCGGACAACTTCATACTGGACGGCGACCTGATTTTTTACCAAAATCCTCTGGAACAAAGACGTTTATATGCTTACAAACTGAGCACAGAAGAGAGCTGGCCGATCAGTGAAGGTAGCATTTTGGCCGGTTTTCAGGTGTCGAAAGATCAGATTTATTTTGAAGTTCGCAGCCAGGGCGTTAGCGGCCTTTACTCGGCTGCAAAAGATGGAACGGCTCTACGTCTGTGCCTGCAGGAAGGAGAATTCCGGTACTTTTATGCGTTCCCTCAGGCAGAGGGTTTGCTATATCTGCCGGCTTCTGAAGAAACGAGTGAATGGCAATGGTTCGAATAGCGTTTGCATCGGATGAGGCCTGACACCATTTACCTACTACAGGACAGCTGTTGGTTGGAATGCACAGCTTCCCCTAGGGGCAATCTTGCAGACTCTGTGGATATTGACAGTGCATTTTTGCCTGGGCTAACATAAAACCATGATATCTATAGAAATCAAAAGACAGATCTAAAGGCTGATAGGGCAATGTTCGAATAGTTTTGAATCATCACATATGCCGGTATCCGTAATAATTAAGAAATGAGAATTTAAGTGAAGGGATTTTCTGAACATTTTGTGGGCAATGAAGAATTGCCGGACTTATCAAGTGCAGCTGTACTGATTGTGGACATGCTCAATGACTTCTGTTGTGCAGGTGGGAAAATGCCATTAAAGGGAGGTTCCGATATAGTTCCGTCTATCGTTGCCCTTAGTAATGCAGCGAGGAAGAAGGGACTGCAAGTCATATATGTGAACGACAATCACAGATCGGACAGATATGACAGAGAGTTTGAAAAACGCGAGCCTCATTGTATTGATGGTACATGGGGTGCCGAGGTGCTCGATGAGCTTAACCCACAGGAGGGTGATCTGAGTATCAAGAAAAGAAGATTCAGTGGCTTCTTCCAGACTGATCTGGACTTGATATTACGTGAGCTCGATGTGAAAACAGTCATTGTCACGGGAGTTGTAACCAATATATGCGTGCGCTCTACCTGTCATGATGCATTTTTTCTTGGCTATAACGTAATCGTCCCCAGGGATTGTGTATGTGCTACTGCGCCGCGCGAGCAGGAGTCGTCCTTATGGGACATCGAAACGCATTTTGGATCAGTAACAGACAGTCAGACTCTTATTGGTTTAATCGAAGAGCTGGATGAAAAAAGTCCGAATTAATGAAGAAACAGTTGATTTATTATCGACAAGCCTAAATTTTATGAGGTGTTGTATGGCAAATTTTAAATTAGGAGAAGGTAAATATACTGTAAGAAGTATTGCAGTCAGAGTCGTTGTCATTATGGTAGGCGTTTTTATCACAGCCTACGGAGCCGCGGCCTTTATCACTGCAGTTCTGGGTAGTGACCCTGTTACTGCCTTCGTCCAGGGCCTGGGCAAAGTTACCGGTTTGTCCTTCGGAAATGCTATGAACGTGTTCAATGCAGCATTCTTTGTAGTGGTTCTGATTTTGAACTGGAGGACCATAGGAATAGGTACTGTACTATATACCTTTACTCTGGGTACCTTCGCAGATATATTTATTCGCTGGATTAACGCAGCGATCGGACTTGAGCCCTCTATGGGTTTCCGTATCGGTCTTATTGTTACCGGTACTATTGCTCTAGGTATCGGACTGGGCCTATATCAGGCAGCAGGATTAGGCGCAGGACCCTCAGATGCCTTCAACCAGATCATGGCGAGAAAACTCAAATTGCAACTGCGCTGGTGGCGCATAATCTTTGATGTCATTATGGTTGTCGGAGCTCTGATCATGGGTGGTATCGTACATGCTGGAACACTTGTAGGAATGTTCCTGGTAGGACCGGTTCTCGGGCCGGTATTTAACAAAATGTCACCGGTCGTCAACAAGTGGGCAGGTAATGAAGATCTTGTTCACGAGGAACTATAGACAGAAACTTTCAAGTTTGTAATAGCAATTCACAACTATTAGAAAGGAATTCTTTATGAAAGATAAAATGATGGCGGTTATTTATGAAGGTAAAGGTCAGATCGCCTTTAAAGAAGTTAACGTACCTAAAATTCTTGATCCCAGAGACGCTATCGTCAAGGTTGGCATGTCCAGCATTTGCACAAGTGATATTCATATTATTCACGGTTCTGTACCCAGAGCTAAGGAAAATGTCATACTGGGCCATGAATTCGCAGGAGAAGTAATAGCTGTCGGCGATGCTGTAAAGAAAATTAAACCCGGAGACAGAGTAGTTGCCAATGTTGAAACCTTCTGCGGAGAGTGCTTCTATTGTAAGCGCGGCTGGGTTAACAACTGTGTCGAAGGTGGCTGGTTTATGGGTCATCTCATTGACGGCGCCCAGACAGACTATGTGCGTGTACCCATTGCTGACAATGGCCTAAACATAATCCCGGACAACTTGGATTATGAGGATGTGCTGATGACCAGCTGTATCCTGCCAAGTGGTTTTTGGGGTGCAGAACTGGCGGAAATTAAGCCGGGTGATACCGTGGCAGTTATAGGGAGCGGCCCCACCGGCTTAACAGCCATGATGTCCGCTCGTCTTTTTGGTCCTGCCAACATTGTCGCCATTGATATTATTGATTCCCGTGGTCAACTTGCGCTGGATCAGGGATGGGCTGACTACTATGTTAACAGCTCAAAAGAAGATCCGGACAAGCTCATTAAAGAGCTGACCGATGGTCGCGGAGCCGATGCTGTCATTGAGGTAGCCGGAACAAGCGAAACCTTCCAGTTGGCATGGAAGATCGCCCGCCCCAACGCAGTCATTTCGGTTGTAGCCATGTACGCTGAGGACCAGGTACTTCCCTTACCCTCGATGTACGGCAAGAATCTGATTTGGAAGGCGGGTGGCGTTGACGCCTCCAAGAATGATACACTGATAAGACTCCTGGCCGGTGGAAAGATTAATACCAGGCCCATGATTACACACAAGTTCCCCCTTAACGATATAGAAAAGGCTTACAAAATCTTTGAGAATCATGAAGATAATTGTATAAAAATTGCAATTACCCCTTACGAAGACTAAGCAATGTGGTGCGGGATGATGTAAAATGCATCATCCCGCCCTGTCCTCGTAGAAGAAAGGCGGACTTTCTGGTCACCATCAAAGAGGCAGCACACCTTACCCGCCTAAGCAGGAAGGCAATTCGTCACTACGAGAGTATCGGCCTGATCGAAACCGGTAGAAATGAAGCAGGTTATCGTCTCTTTTCAGCAGATACATTATCCCGCTTGCGAAAAATCAGCTACTACCGAGACCTGGGTTTTCCCCTCGGTGAAATAAAAAATCTGCTCGATGCTCCGGAAAGCGTTGTTATGGACGCAATGGAGCATCATATTGCTTTTTTGGAAGATGAAATAAAAGAGAAGCGCCTGGCTGTAGAAGCCATGGAAGCAGTTTTATCTGCTGAAAGGGAAGACGATTCGATCAGGAAGACGGGACTGGCAATTATTGCTCTCGATTTACAAAACGATCTGATGGCAGGTGGATCATTAGCTTGTAACCGTATATTAAAGATTTTGCCCCCATTATCGGATCTCTTCATCAAAGCCAGAGCCATGCATGTACCGATTATCTATATCTGTGATTGGCACAAAAAAGGGGATCCCGAGCTACTGCTTTGGAACGATCATATGATGGCAAACACCTGGGGTGCCCAGATAATCGACCAGGTAGCCCCTGAGGATAATGACATAATCATACATAAGAACCTCTTCAATGGATTTACCAATACCAAATTGGAGAGTACCCTGAAGTCTTTGAATTCCAGAACTCTAATCTTCACCGGCTGGAGGACACATGTATGTGTGGCTCAAACAGCAATAGAAGCATTTTACAAAGGCTACCGTGTTGTTATCGCTTCGGACGGGGTTGACTCTACTTCTCAAGCTGAACATAATTTCGGCATTACTCTAATGGATATAAACTACAATTTCGAATTCTATCCTTGCGAAAATATTCTGGAAACACTTTTGGAGCAAACAGAATCGGATTTGCCTCTCTGATCTCATAGAGAATCGGCAGCACGTGAGGAGATGTAATAGCTTCCTACTACTCACATATAATAATCGATGAAATCAAATATGATTATTGTTCTCTCCAAGTAGGCATTTTCTTCATCTCTTTTCTCCTTGAAAGATGGCGGGAGTCCGCCTGCACCCAGCTAACGTCTATAAATAAACAGTATCACAATTTGAATTACTGTTCAAAAAACTGATATTTAACTATCTGTCGCTGGAGTGACCCCAAAAGTTGGACCTGACAGCCTTAACAAGCTGTAACATAAGGACTAGATTGGCCCTTTTCCTTGATTTCAAAACAAATAGCGTCTAAAAGTAAAGAGAACTATTTTAATAATTTTTATGCCGGTTTTCGGCAAGGAGGTTTACATGAAAAAGAAAATATTGGTTTTAGGCGGAACAGGCCTATTAGGTTATCACACAACATTAGAGCTATTGAAACACGATTACGATGTCGTCTCCATTTCCCTTCCACCCATGCCCACTGAGAATCTCTTTGAGGGTTTAAATGTGGAAAGTCATCTCTTTGACATTAATGAAAAGACTGATGAAGAGCTTTTGGGCTATCTCGAAGGTGTTTACGGGGTTATGTATGCCATCGGCGCCGACGAAAGAATTGTTCCCGACGCCCCGGCCTTCTCTTTCTTTTATGAGGCCAATGTCCGTCCCACCCAAAGACTGGTCAGGCTGGCCAGGCAAAGTGGGGTTGAGCGCTTTGTGGTCTATGGTTCCTACTTCTCCGAGTTCGCCCAAAGATGGCCGGAAACTCATCTGGCTGACCAGGCTTATCCGAAAACACGTCTCCTCCAGGAAGAGCTTGCCTTTGCTGAGGGCGAGGGGGCTATGGTTGTCAACAGCCTGCGCCTGCCCTACATCTTCGGCACCATTCCCGGGCGTATGCCTCTCTGGAAGATGTTTACCGACCAGATCAAGGGCCAGGATGTCTTCCCCGCCCTGCCGGGGGGCACAACCATGGTGACAGTCAAACAGGTTGCCCAGGCAGCCAGGGGAGCCATGGAAAGAGGCGAACACCGCAAGACCTATGCCCTGGGCGGTATCAATATGAAATACCAGACCTTTTACGAGATGATGGTTGAGGGTCTGGGCCAAAGCGGCAAAACTCAGGTACCTGTACTTCCATTGGAGGCCCTGCTGCCTGTCTATGAGAATCTGGACAAGCAGGCCAAAGAAAATGGCAAGGAGCATGGTATTCATATGGCCAAGGGAGCTGAGATGAACACCCGCGACCTTTACATCGATCCCAAGCCTGTCATGGAGGCTCTGGGCTATGAAGAAGATGATGTGGAGGCCGCCATCAAGGAAACCTTGGCCTATATCATCGAAAACGAATAAATCAATAGTAGACTGCGTATGATCGGGGGCCATCTCAAAAGGGATGGTCCCTTTTTTTATTTGATCCCCTGTTCAACATTCAAACTTCCCGTCAATGTGTAGATAGCTTGACCGACTCACTGGGCAAGATTATGCATATTAATGAAATTATGCGTATAACTATACAATCGTGTTTTCTACAGATAAGATTGGTGGAACTAAAATTTCAGATTCTCATGGAGGCACACATGAATGATAAGAATAATGCATATGGCGAAGTCTTAGAAATACTGGATCAAACCGCAAACCTTCTTAGCTTGGAGGAACAGGATTATCTAAGGTTGAAATATCCGGAAAGAGAAATGAAAGTTTCCATACCGGTTGAAATGGATGACGGATCTATGCAAGTGTTTGAGGGATACCGAGTCCAGCATTCAAGTGTCCTGGGTCCATATAAGGGCGGTATCAGATACCATCAAAGTATTGATCCTGATGAAATGAGGACCCTGGCAGCCTGGATGACCTTTAAGTGCGCAGTGGTTAATGTGCCCTTTGGAGGAGCCAAGGGCGGCATAAAGGTTGACGTCACAGAATTATCAAAAAACGAACTCGAAAGACTGACAAGAGCATATGCAAGTCTGATTTATCCTATTGTCGGGCCTGAGACAGACATTCCGGCACCGGATGTGAATACTAATGCGGAAACAATGGCCTGGTTTATGGACGCATATAGTTGTTTGCGAGGAGAGCCGACTCCTGCTGTTGTAACAGGAAAACCGATTGAACTTGGCGGCTCACTTGGAAGAGCTGATGCTACAGGTCGTGGGATTAGCCTGATGGCAAGAGAAATATGTAAAAAACATGGCCTTCCTTTCAAAGGCGCTCGTGTTGCAGTTCAGGGATGTGGAAATGTGGGCAGATCTGCTGTAAGAAACCTTCACAGGTCCGGCTGCAAGATCCTTGCATTAAGTGATGTCTCAGGAGGAATTTACCGGGATGAGGGTTTGGATGTCGAAGAAATATTGGAACTGTTTTCCGAGAATCCTGAGCAATTGCTAAAAGACTACCACTCACCTGGTATTCGTAGAATTCCCAGAGAGGAACTTTTGATTCAAGATGTTGACATCCTGGTACCCGCAGCTTTGGGTCACCAAATTACAGAAGAAGTGGCTGCTCACATTAAGGCAAAAATAATAGTGGAGGGTGCTAATGCGCCTACGACTATCGAAGGAGACAAAATACTTGCCAAAAAAGGTGTGGTCGTAGTTCCCGACATCCTGGCTAATTCCGGGGGTATTATCGTATCTTTCTTTGAATGGATCCAAAATCTTTATTCCCTCAAATGGGAGGAATATGAAATAAACCAAAAGCTGGAAACAATTATGGTAGAAGCCTTTAACAAGGTCCGGCAAAAAGCCGACCAACATTGTACATCCCTTCGTCAGGGTGCCTATTTGATTGCCCTGGATAGATTAATAACAGCTACTAAGATGAAAGATCTTAATCAACAGAGAATGCAGGTAGTTTCGACTCCATCCCATAATTAAGCCGGCTATCAGCTACACAGCCGGCATGGCCGTTGCTTTGCCGAAGTTCTGGGATTTGGTAGCTGAATCTGTGGCCGCATACAATTAGTCAATCCGGACACAAGCAAGAAGTATATCTTGCCCTTTCTTGTTTGCCTGGCTGCATGCCGGATTCGTGTAGTAAAATATATTTAGTTCTATAAAAATCCCGACCACTGAAATAAGCAGCATGACAAGCACTGAGATAAGCACTATGATAAGCACTATGAAGAACACTAAGATGAGCATTAAGTAAATTGCTTATTGAACTGCTTTGTTGCAATTACTTAAATTCCTGCTTTACCATAGAAAAACACGCAAGAGAGGGAATTCAGCAGAATGACAAATCAAGTTCCTTATACAATAACGGTTAAGTCAGCTGATTATTTGGTCAAAATTGCTGAGATAGTAACGCGCCTTGAATACTCCACAGATTTCAAACAAGATATCCGTCTACACAGAGAAAACCGTCTCCAAACGATTCACTCCTCACTTGCTATAGAAGGAAATTCTCTTAGTTTTGGTGAAGTAACGGCCATCATTGATGGTAAACGTGTACTGGGAATGCAAAGCGAAATCTTGGAAGTGGAAAATGCCTATAAAGCTTATGATCGGCTAATGGATTATGATCCATATTCGATCAAGGATTTTCTGCAAGCACACAGCTTGATGACTGACGGCTTAATTAGTGAATTCGGAAAATTCCGCAGTGGCGATGTCGGCGTTTTTGCCGGTGACGTGACAGTTCATATCGGCGCAAGGCCACAATTTGTCCCTAGCCTGGTTCATGAACTCTTTGCTTGGGCCAAGGAAAGCGATTTACACCCCGTATTGAAAAGCGCAATTATGCATTATGAAATTGAAATTATCCACCCCTTCTCTGATGGAAATGGACGTATGGGAAGACTGTGGCAGACTTTAATCTTAGCAAAATGGAACTCTATTTTTGAGTGGGTCCCCATGGAGTCTGTTATCTATGAGAAACGCCCTGAGTACTACGAAGCAATAAGTACTGCCAAAAGAGCAAACGATAGTAGCTCCTTTATTGAGTTTACACTCTCAGCGGTTTTAGATAGCCTTTCCGGACAATTGGAAAAACTTCAAAATCAAGAAAAAATGTTATCAGATGATTTATCAGATACACAAAAAAAGGTACTGAAGTCGTTAGCTGAAAAGGCTTTATCTCGTAAGGATATTTTTGAGGCAATTGGAATCAGTGGAGACTCCCGGTCTTTTACGCGACATATTTCTCCGCTCATTAGCGATGGCTTAATTGAAATGACTTTACCCGATAAGCCGACCAGCCGACTTCAAAAATACAGGCTGACAGATAAGGGCAAAGTCCGGGTTGGCTAATAAGAAAACCGCCAAACCCCGCATACTGGTAAGCCAATAGTCTGCTTTCTCAAAATTGAAATGCAGAGATTTTTCAAATACTGAGCCCATGTGCCATTAAGATTATCCTTTAGTCCTTCGCCCGTACAAAGAACTTTTATAGCCTAAGACTTGTTCTTCCATAAAGCTCATCGATGAACCACAAAGTAATAAACATCCTTAATTACATATGCAATAATACGATATACCATAATCATTTATTGTATATTGTGAAACAGGCAGTTTCGCCCCATCCCATAATTAAGCCGGCTATTAGAAACACAGCCGGGTATTTTCCGGATAAGCTCCTTCCTGATAGCTTATATTTAAAGCAAGCACTAAACAGGAGGAGCCGAACATGAAGAAACAAAAAATCATTCTGGATTGCGATCCGGGTCACGATGACGCTATAGCGATTATGCTCGCGGGCAATAACCCGGCCATAGACCTGTTGGCAATAACTACAGTCGCCGGAAACCAGACACTGGACAAAATTACAGTCAACGCCTTACACCTGGTTCAGCATCTTGAGCTGGATGTGCCTGTATATGCCGGTATGTCCGGCCCCTTGGTGCGTGAGCAGGTGGTGGCAGAAAATATCCATGGCGTAAGTGGACTCGACGGTCCTGTTTTCGGCGAGCTGAAAACTGAACTACAGGCGGAACATGCGGTTAACTATATTGTCGAAACCCTCATGGCAAGTGATGGGGATATCGCTCTGGTTCCGGTTGGACCCCTGACCAACATTGCTACAGCCATGCGGATGGAGCCGGGTATTTTGCCGAAAATTCAGGAGATCGTCCTGATGGGCGGAGCCTACGGTACCGGAAACTTTACTCCATCAGCGGAGTTTAATGTCTTTGCCGACCCGGAAGCGGCTTATATCGTCTTCAGCAGCGGAGTCAAGATTACTATGATGGGACTGGATATAACCGATCAGACCGTCTGTACGCCTGCGATTATTGAACGCATGGAAGCTTTCGGCAATAAAGCCGGCAAACTCTTCGGCGATATCATGCGCTTTACCCTCCACTCCCAGTATGTCGCCTATGGTCTCGAGGCAGGTCCTGTGCACGATGTCACCAGTGTTGCCTATCTCATAAATCCGGACTTATTCACGACCCGGGATATGCATGTTGAGGTTGATATCAACCGCGGCCCCTGCTATGGCAGAACCGTCTGTGATATTCTCAACACCATGAAAAAAACTCCCAACGTAACCGTAGGAATGGCTGTGGATTTGCCAAAGTTCTGGGATCTGGTGGCCGAATCCGTGGCTGCATATAATTAGCCGATCCGGACAGAAAATTGTGAGCCTGTCCCCTGGAGATTCAGCAGAATCTCCTTTTTTTCTTGGAAGGAGAGTTGAGGTTAATTAGTAAATATTTAGTTATCCCTACCATAAATAAGAAAACTGTTTATGTAAGTTGTACATTAAAATAGTTATTCTACAAATTTTGCGGTATAATAAGCGAATAATAAATTGCAAATGATGTATAAACCGTACATTTATGAGGAAGCAATGCATAAATGTTAGATCCTCAATAAATGCACTTGGACAATATCCGCTTTGATTAATTGCTGATTCTTTGGCAAAGTAATCACATTGTGAATTCAAATATTTTTTTGGAAAGTGAATTAAGATGAGTACAATAATTAAGTTGTTCTGAATGGTGCTCAATTTGTATCCTATGATCGAGATTATCAAGTCATACAAAAATTCAATTATCGAAAAAATCAGGCCAGTCAGGATGTTCTACGGGATTCGGCCTCCTTTGGAATGTGCCCACCGGGTTAAACATTGTGAGGTCCACTAATAATTTGACGGTTTATTAATGTTATAAAATAGCGTTTTATATTGAAAGGAGACATGGAAATGCCTAAACTCGCTATCAGCAATATTGGAACCATCGCTTCCGGCGATATCAATCAAGCTGTATTAGAAGGAAATACAATTGTAATTGAGGACGGCCTGATCAAGGCTATAGGAGATGAAAGTCTATTAGCAGGAGAAGATAACTGCAGAGTTATCGATGCCGGCGGTGCTACTGTAATTCCCGGTCTTTTCGATTCACACGTTCATGTTACGCTCGGAGATTTCGGCCACAGACAGCTCACACATAATTTCATTGACAGCGCTCTTCACGGTGGAGTTACCAGCATGATTTCTGCAGGTGAGGTTCATACACCGGGTCGTCCCAAGGATCCTGCCGGGACCAAGGCACTGGCTTTGCTTACCCACAAATCCTTCAACAATCTTAAGCCCTCGGGTGTAAAAGTACATGCGGGAGCCCTGATTTTGGAGAAGGGTCTGGTGGAAAAGGATTTTGAAGAACTTGCAGCTGAAGGTGTCTGGCTGGTCGGTGAAGTCGGTCTTGGCAGCATTAGTGAAGCAAATGAAGCTTCTGAGATGGTGGCATGGGCACACAAGAACAATTTTAAAGTTCAGATGCATACAGGAGGTACATCAATTCCGGGCAGTTCCACAGTAACAGCCAAGGATGTAATGACAGTGGCCCCTGATGTTGTATCACATATAAATGGTGGACCTACTGCTGTTGCCCTTTATGATATCGACCACCTCATGGATGATTCCGATTTCACTTTGGAGATCGTTCAATGCGGTAATCCCAAAATAGCTGACTATGTTTTACGCAGAGCAAAAGAAAAGGGTATGCTGGACCGCATTATTTTTGGCAATGATGCACCTTCCGGTACCGGCGTGATTCCTCTGGGAATTTTACGCAATATCTCTTTTGCCGCTTCCATCTCGGACATTGATCCTGCAGATGCTATTTGTATGGCGACGGGAAATACAGCCAGAACCTACGGACTCAACACAGGTATTATTGAGCCGGGCAGGGAAGCTGATTTGCTGATTATTGATGCACCAATGGGCTCGGTTGCCGATACGGCACTTGATGCTTTGGCCGCAGGAGATTTACCGGGTCTGACATACGTTCTTATTGATGGCGAGGTCAAGGTCAAGAAGAGTCGTAATACCCCACCCTCAAAAAAGGCGACAAAAGAAATTTAATTATGCATTTAGCAAAGGAGAAATAATTGCATGATCATTGTAGATAAAGATAAATGTACAGGTTGTATTATTTGCACCAGGAATTGCCCTATTGATGCCATCGGCGTCATCGATAAAATAGCGGTAGTCAGAGATAATTGTGTTGAATGCGGAATCTGTACACGTGTCTGTCCTTTCGACGCGATCCACAAGACACCTGAACTAAGAGACAATATCAGTATCTGTCATTCCTGCTCGGTTCAATGCCGCATACCTGAAGGCTATACCGGAGCATGTCTTCGCTACTTTAATTCTGACGGCACCTTGATCAGAGTCCGTGATCTTGTGACTGAAGGCAAGGAACAGATTGAAGTAGATCCAAAAATTAAACACCCGATTATTACTGCAGTCGGAGCCGGAACCAATTATCCCTGTTCTCTTCCTGCACCCTACATTGTTTCTGAAAAACGGGATGACGTGGATGTAGTTACTGTAGTAACCGAGGCCCCCCTCAGCTACAGCGGCGTAACAGTCAAACTCGATACCAATACTTATATAGGAGAAGAGGGAGACAAGATTTACCGTGAGGGCAAACATATCGGTATGGTAAATACCGAAGAGTATGGTTCCAAGATGCTGACTATCGGCGGAGCAAACCGCCTGACCGGAGATGGTGGCTTTGTAACCGCTAGAACCATTGTCGAATTAGCTAACGGAGAAGAAGTTGAAGTTAGAGTAAATAAGAAGATTAAAGTCAGAATGCAGGTTGGCAAGGCTCCCATTATTGACGGAGTTCAGGAAAAAAGGATGCGCATCGGCTGCGGCAGTGCGACCGTCGGCCTTCTTGCACAGCTGATGAAAGACTCTGTGGATGAATGCATAGTTATCGACCACCATGTCATAGGTCTTCTTACCGAGCACTTTGCAGGTGCAGCAGTAGGCCTGACCTGGAGCGGTGTCATTCCTAATGCGACTAAGAGTACTGTAGGACGCTACTTCGGCAAGCACGGCGAAGGAATTGGCGGCACTACCCTTGAAACCCCCAGAGATGCTATAGCCAGCATAGATATGAGCATAGCTGAAGCCGGCAAGATAATTCTGGTTACCAATACTACAGGTGAAATCTATGCCTGCTTTGAGATTTTGCCGGACGGCGGCGTTAAAGAAGTACCGATGACTGAAGGCGCTATGACAGTAGTTAAGGCCATTCAGGACAACTGTGAACCTTCCATGACTTCAATCATGTATACCGGTGGAACCGGTGGCAGCGCCCGCGGCGGTGTCGGCAGAAAACCTCTGGCACTGACCAGGGCAGTCCATGAAGGCAGGGCCAACCTGACCATCGCCGGAGCAACCCCTTATATTCTCCCCGGAGGTGGTATTAACTTCATGGTGGATGTATCTAAGATGGTTGATAAATCATTGACATATGTACCGACGCCGGCGACAGTGGCTCCGGTCGAATACACAATGACTTTGGAAGATTACAGAGATATCGGCGGCCATATAGACCAGGTCATACCGGCTTCTGAAGTCAAGAAATAGTGCCGGTTACCTTTTCGGCGCTTTGGGGAAAGCATGGATTTGAACACTAAAAGAACAGCTATCCAAATTATTAAAGAAGGGCAGATCTTGCTGGAGCATGGTCCTGTGACCATGGTGCTCATGGCCTACAAAGACGAAGAGCCTTTAACAAAGCTCTGTGAAGAGGCGGCTGCAGTTGTGGAAAGTGCCCTGGAGGAGATAGCTGGTTCTCTGACTTATCTGCGTTTAGCCCCCGGAGAAATACCCGATGGAGTGTTGACCGGCCTGGCATTGAAGATGAAAGAGGCGGTATCAGCCAGCCAGGATCCCCAACTAACCCCTATGGCTGCCGTTGCCGGAGCGATAGCCCAGGAAACAGCAGACTGGTTATATGAGCAGGGCGCAAGCCGGGTCATTATCAATAATGGTGGTGATATCGCTTTGCGCCTTTCTGCCGGCGAAGTTGCCAGACTGGGAATTATTTCCGACCTTGACTCAGGTGCAGTTGATCGGATTATGACAATCACTGCGGAATCAGGAATTGGCGGAATTGCTACCAGTGGCCTGGGTGGACGTGGTTTTACCCGCGGAATTGCAAACGCACTGACTGTCTTTTCACCGGATGCCTTGCTTGCAGATGCTTTGGCCACTCAGCTGGCTAATCAGACTTATGTGGAGTCGGAAAAAGTAAGCACTGTAAAGGCGGGGAAAATTGATCCTTTCAGCGACATAGCCGAATTGGATGTGGTTGTTGAAGTTGGACATCTTTCTGATGAAGAATTGGATCGTTCAATACTTCAGCTAAAGCGTGAAGCTGAAAAACATTACTCAAACAATCTATTGTATGGTGTGATAGCGAATATTCAGGGAAAACGTTTTTCATATCCGGAAGACTTTGCAGAAGCTAACAATTTAAGTGAAAGATATTAATAGATAAAAAAAGGAGAAGTATTATGGAACTCGAAATACGTAAGATCATTACGACTATTGAAGAAATCCGTTTCGAAGGTTTCAAGGAGCTGGAAAAACCCATCAAGAGGGTTGCGGTTTCAGCTGTAATTAAGAACCCCTTTGCGGGAAGCTATGTTGAAGATCTCTCTCCGCTGATGGATGTCGGCGAATACCTCGGCAGCTATCTGTCTGAAATGGCCATCAAGCATTTGGACGGACCTGTTCATAGCTATGGCAAAGCCGCCATCATCGGGGTTGACGGAGAGCTCGAACATGGCGCAGCTATCTTGCACCCGAAACTCGGCAAACCCATGCGTGAAGTCATTGGTGGCGGAAAAGCAATCATTCCTTCTGCCAAAAAAGCCGGCGGCCCGGGCACATGCTTAGACGTTCCCCTGCATTATAAAGATGCAGCTTTTGTCAGAACCCATTATGACGCCATGGAAGTAAGAGTTCATGATGCTCCCCATGCTGATGAGATCGTTGTAACTTTAGCTTTCACAGACGGTGGCAGACCACATCCGAGAATCGGTGGTTTAGTAATTAGTGAAGTGGCCGGTGAAGACGGCCTTAGATAGAAGTACCGGCTTCTGAGCGGAGCCTATGGAGAGGATGTGAATAGATGAAAATTGGTTTCATTGGTGTCGGCGCCATGGGTGCCCCCATGGCTAAAAACCTGCTTAAGAGCGATTACGTAGTTTATGTTAACGATTTGGATACGGAGAAAGTCGTTGAACTGGAGAAACTTGGCGCGATTGCCTGTGAAACAGCTGCCGATGTGGCAAAAGAGTCAGACCTGATTATTACTTCGCTGCCAAATGCCGCGATAGTTGAAGCCGTGATGACCGGCGATAACGGTCTGTTCACACATTGTAAGCCCGGTACCGTTGTTATGGACATGAGCAGTGTCGCCCCACATTCTTCGCAAAAAATGGCGGGCATAGCTGCTGAGTATCAGCTGGGCTATGTTGATGCTCCGGTCAGCGGTGGTGTCAAAGGAGCTGAAGAAGGCACTCTGACCATTATGGTAGGTGCAGAACAGGATGTTTTTGACAAGATAAAGCCTGTTTTAGAAACACTGGGCAAAAACATTATCCATGTTGGAAATGTAGGTGCCGGCGATGCGATTAAGATCGTTAACAATCTTTTGCTGGGTTGCAACATGGCAGCCTTGGCTGAAGCTCTGGTCCTGGGTGCCCAGTTAGGGCTAAATCCTGAAACCGTCTTGCAGGTTGTAGGTGTAAGCTCGGGCAAGAGCTATGCTTTTGATGCTAAATTCAAGTCATTTATCCTGGCAGGCAAATTTGACGGTGGTTTTTCCATAGATCTTCAGCATAAGGACCTGGGTCTGGCGCTCGCTGCGGGAGACGATGTTTCTGCGCAATTGCCTATGACGCAGACAGCATCTAAAGTCTTTGAAATGGCTCAGGCCAAAGGACTTAATCGCCAGGATATTTCAGCAATAATAAAGGTATGGGAGGATTTGGCCGGCGTCGAAGTGAGACTGCCGTCAGATACAGATGACAAGTAAGTCACGGGAGGTTAATAGATATGAAGAAATTTGACTATAGTGCGCCGGCGACAGTTGATGAAGCCCTGAAGCTCCTTAATGAGTACAGGGATCGTGCAGCTGTTCTTGCTGGAGGCACTGACCTTGTTATAGCGCTTCACGAACGCGAGCATGATACTGATTGCATTGTAGACATCAGCAAGCTAAGTGATCTGCGCTATATCGAAGTGGATGACGGTATTGTAAGAGTCGGACCGTTAAGCAGTTTTACTGATCTTGAGAATAGTGAGTATATACGGGGCAATGTCCGTTCCCTGTATGAGGCTGCATATACTCTCGGCTCACCTCAGATCAGAAACTTAGGAACTATCGGCGGCAATCTGATTAATGCCTCAGTGGCAGGAGACTCAATTACCGCTTTTATGGCTCTGGATTCAACACTCGTATTTAAAAGCGAGAGCGGCCGGCGTGAAGTAAAGTTGGTGGATTACTACACTGATGAGAACAAAATCAGAAGTGATGAGCTTCTCACCGAAGTATACTTCGATGCACCGGGCGAGAACAGTGCCACAACTTATGTGAAACTGGGCAAAAGAAATGCTCTGGTAATTGTAGTCCTGGGGCTGGGTCTGCTTTTGGAACGCGATGAAGAAAATGTCTGCACTAAGGCTCAGGTGGTTATCGGGGCAGTTTCCAGATTCCCTGTGCGAGTGGCTTCAATAGAAGAGTATTTGCTCGGCAAGACAATTTCCTGGGAAACCTTTGCCCCATGTGCTGAGATGCTGTCAGAAGTAGTTCAGGAGCTTATTCCCACACGTGCTTCACTCCCCTACAAAAAAGAGAGTGTTAAAGGTGTTTCAAACAAGGCGTTCAGGAATATTCTTGAGAGCTTCGGCATTGATTCAAAGGAGGAGAAGCTTGTATGAGAAAAATTACGATCTCATTCACATTAAATGATCAGGAAGTCAGTGTAGAAACTTATCCAAACAAGCGTCTGGTTGACTTGCTGAGAGAAGACCTCGGCTGCTTAAGCGTCAAGGAAGGTTGCGCCGAAGGAGAATGTGGTGCCTGCACCATAATCAGAAATTCAGAAGCTGTTACTTCCTGTACCATGCTGGCCGGTCAGGTTCAGGGGGACGAAATTATCACACTTGAAGGCTTAATGAAAAACGGCGAATTGTGCACCCTGCAACAGACCTTTCTGGAGTCCGGAGCTGTCCAGTGCGGATACTGCACTCCGGGTATGATTTTATCAGCCAAGGCTTTATTGATGAAAAACCCCGATCCCGGCATGGAAGAAATTCAGCGGGCACTTTCAGGCAATTTATGCCGCTGCACAGGCTATACCAAGATTTTCGATGCTGTTCAGATGGCCGCGGAACGTGATGCAGAGGAAAGGAGCTGAGTATGAGTAAAAGAGATTTACTTAGTTTAAGCCAGCATGTTATTGAGACCGAAACCAAGGAGGTCGAACAGCAGGATTCTTCTATTATTGGTAAGAGTTTTGTTAAGAAAGACTCTCTGGTAAAGGTCACAGGAGAAGCCAGATTTGCATCAGACTATAAATTTGACGGCATGCTTTATGGCGGTGTCTTCCGCAGTACCGTCCCGCATGCCACAATTAAGAGTCTGGATTTATCTAAAGCAAAAGCACATCCGGGTGTTGCCTGTGTGCTGACATATGAAGATATACCGGGTATCAACCGGACCGGTATTATCATTAAGGATGAGCCCTGTCTGGTCGATGACAAGGTGCGCCGTATCGGTGACGCAATTGCAATTCTCGCAGCGGATACCGAAGAGCATCTTGCTGAGGCTCTTGAGCTGATAGAAATTGAGTACGAGCTGATAGAACCGGTCTTTTCGGTAGAACATGCTTTGGAGGCAGACTCCCCCAAGGTTCATGGCACTACAAACATCCACGGAGAAAAACACTTATTTACCGGTGATGTTGAAGCTGCTTTTAAGGAGTGTGATGTTATTGTCGAAAATACTTATCGCAGCTCCTTGATTACTCACATGTTTATAGAGCCTGAAGCCGGCATTTCCCGTTATGAAGATAACATTCTGACAGTCTACTGCACGACTCAGAACCCGCACTATGACAGAGATGACGTCGCCAGAGTGATGGGTCTTCCGAGAAATGCAGTAAGAGTTGTTCAGACTACGACAGGTGGCGGTTTTGGCGGTAAGCTTGACCTTTCAGTTCAATGTCACCTTGCGCTTTTGACCTACTATACGAAGAAACCGGTCAGAATGGTTCGAAGCAGAACAGAGTCTACGGTGGTATCCGCCAAACGACATCCGTTGGTGATGAAGGCGAAAACAGGCGCTACCAAAGATGGGCGCGTATTGGCCACAGAAGTTTATATAACCGGCGACACAGGAGCCTATGCTTCATATGGTCCGGCAGTTATTACAAGATCAGTTGTTCATGCTACAGGCCCATATTATATTCCGAATGTCAAAGTTGATGCCGTATTTGTTTATACAAATAACCCGATGAGTGGTGCATTCAGAGGCTTTGGCTGTCCGCAGATCTCGATTTGCCATGAAGGGCAGATGAATGCTCTGGCAAAAGCGCTGAATATGGATCCTGTTGAGCTTCGCATACTTAATGCGCATGAAGTCGGTTCTCGTATTGCAACGGGACAAGTTCTTGACCAAAGTGTCGGATTCAAGGAAACTCTCATTCAGGCTGATGCAAAGGCGAGAGAAATGTTATCGAGCTACGGCAAATCCATACGCTATGAATTCGAAGGTGATGTTAGCGGAGATAAGGATGATGCACAGGATATGGAGGGTTCAGTATGATAAAAAGAGGAACAGGCGTTGGCAGCATGTGGTATGGCGTCGGTAATACCGGACTGCCTAACCCGGCTGCAGCTTTTATAGAAGTCCTGGGAGATACTTCCGTAAACCTAATGATAGGAGCGGCTGATATCGGACAGGGATCGACAACTGTTATGGCTCAAATAGCAGCGGAAGAGCTGGGTCTGAGATATGAAGACATTCACGTAACCTCCGGAGATACGATGGTAACCCCGGAAGGTGGTGCAACTTCTGCATCTCGCCAGACTTTTATTACCGGCAATGCTACGCGTAATGCTGCAAAGCAGGCCAAAGGAACATTAGCTCTTACCGCTTCTGAATTCCTCGGGACGGATATCTCCGACCTCGTTTTCAAAGACCGTGAGATTTATAGCAGCAGCGATCCGGAAAAGAGAATGACTTACCCGGAGCTGATGGCAGAAATGGGTAGACAGGGACGTCTGGCAGTTGGAGCAGGCTACTACAATCCCAAGACCACTTATCTGCATCCGGAAACTATGGCCGGCACACCCTACGAACTTTATGCTTACGCGACGACGATCGCAGAAGTTGAAGTTGATACTTCTACCGGCAGAGTTGATGTTATAAAAGTTGTATCTGCACATGACGTCGGCAAGGCCATTAACTTAAGCAACGTTGAAGGCCAGATAGAAGGCGGCGTCGTAATGGGCCAGGGTATGGTGCTGTTTGAGGAAATGGATGTGGACAAGGGATTTATCCGCAATCCAACTTTCTCGAAGTATCTCATCCCCACAGCCATGGATGTGCCTGAGATTTATCCTATTGCTGTGGAAAGTGAAGGAGATGCAGGTCCGTTCGGTGCCAAGGGTGTCGGAGAACCTGCTTTGATCGCCAGCATCCCGGCTATAACAGCAGCAGTGGAAGATGCTATAGGAGTAAGCTTCACAAAGCTTCCAATTACTCCGACCGATGTCCTCAGAGAGCTTGCCAAGAAGAAGGAAGAGGAAAGTTAACCATGTTTTTCGTCGTTGGGGCGTAAGTTCCAATGATGTAAAAGGCTACAGGAGACTAAGCTGATAGCACAATAAGCACGGCGGAAGCCTCAAAGAGGATTTCCCCACAACATTATTGTAGAGGAGAGTACTAGAAAATGTCAGAAAACAAAGCAGAAAAAAAGAAAGATCCGGGTCCGGAGAAAGAATTGACGGGCATTCGTGCTTTTTTGAAAAAGCAGGACATTAATCCAACCTGGCAAAGACTGGGTATTGAAGCCCTGGGCGGAATGGCGCACGGTCTGTTTGCGTCACTGCTTATCGGCACAATCATCAATACCCTGGGCAACCTGCTCGGCATACCTTATCTCAATGAGATAGGTGCCTTTGCTACAGCAGGTACCGGTGCGGCCATGGCCGTATCCATCGCCTACAACATGAAAGCTCCAACATTTGTGCTGTATTCAACAGTTGCCGTCGGTATGGCGGCAAACTCCCTGGGCGGAGCAGGTGGTCCGCTGGCAGTATATTTCATCACTTTAATTGCAGTATTTGCAGGTAAGCTTGTTTCAAAAGTGACACCTATCGACCTGATTGTTACACCTTTTGTGACAATTTTTGTTGGTGTTTCCGCGGCATTCTTCCTGGCACCCCCGATCGGGAAAGCTGCAGCTGCTATCGGATATGCAGTCATGTGGGCAACGGAACTGCAACCCTTAATCATGGGTATTCTTGTCTCAGGAATCATGGGTATAGCTTTGACCCTGCCAATAAGCTCAGCTGCGCTTGCAGCCTCGCTTGGACTTGTAGGTTTGGCCGGCGGTGCAGCCCACGCAGGATGCGCGGCGCACATGGTCGGCTTTGCAGTTGCTTCTTACAGAGAGAACAAGGTTGGCGGTCTTGCTGCTCAGGGTCTTGGTACCTCAATGCTGCAGGTTCCTAACCTCCTGCAAAAACCCATCCTGTGGATACCTGCGGTAGCTGCTTCAATTGTGAATGGACCTTTGGCAACAATGGTATTCAAACTCAGACAGAATGGACCTCCCATTTCGTCAGGTATGGGTACTTCAGGTTTAGTAGGTCCTATCGGAATTGTAACCGGATGGTATACTCCTTCAGAGAGAGCTCTGGATTTCGGTGAGGTTGCAAAAGCACCGGGTGTTATGGATTGGGCCGGATTGATCGTTATTAGTGTGGTAATTCCTGCACTGGTAGCCTGGATAGTTTCTGAGATAATGCGCAAGAAGGGTGCGATTACCTTGGGAGACTACAAAATCGACGTATAATCGTTTTTTAAAGAAAAAACAAAGGGCCTGGCTGTCTTGCCCGGCCCTTTGCTGTTTAATTGAATATATTAGCTTAAGTCTAGAGGCCTTATTATGAATTTAATTGAGAAGTATTTAGCAGAGGCAGCCGGTCTTTCTGAAGTGAAAGCAGGTCAGGATATCCGGGCTGAAGTTAGTCTGGTGGCAGCTCACGATGTGACTGCCCCTATTGCTATAGAGCAATTTCGCAAGATAGGAGTTGATTCTGTCTTTGACCCTGACCGGGTGTTTTTTATAATTGATCATATCTTTCCTGCTTCAACAATCAAGGCTCGTGAGAGTTTTTGGATTATGCAGGACTTTGCAAAAGAGTTCGGTACCGCCCTTTATAAAGGCGGTGAGGGAGTAATCCATCAGGTCCTGTACGAGAAACACCGCGCAAAACCGGGAGAACTTGTTGTTATCGCTGACTCACATACCTGCACATGTGGTGGTTATGGAGCAATCGGTATCGGCGTGGGATCTACAGAACTTGCAGCCGCTATGGCCACAGGGCAGCTTGACCTTGAAGTACCGGAGGTAGTTCAGATTTATCTAAAAGGCCAGCTGAAACCCAACGTTTTCGGGAAAGATATGATCTTATATCTGGGTGAGATTTTCGGCTCGGATTACTTGACAGACAAAGCCTTGCTGATCAGCGGCCCCGGTATTGATTGTTTTTCCGTTGAAGAACGCATGACTGTTTGCAACATGGGCACCGAGCTGGGGAGTATGATTACTCTCTTTGGCAGTCATGAAGCTGATAATGATGTTAAAGAAACAAGAGAGATAGATTTAGATTCTCTCAATCCGAAAATTGCGCGTCCCTTTTCTCCGGTAAATGTCACTGACGTTAAGGATGAGTCAGGCCAGGCCATAACCCAGGTTGTCGTCGGCAGCTGCACTAATGGTCGGCTCAACGACATGGCAGAAGTGGTAAAGCGCTTAGAGGGTAGGAAAGTCCACCCCGATGTTAATATGTTAATTATACCTGCATCAAAACAGGTTTTATCAGATATGGAAGATTTAGGCTGGACCAGAATATTAAGCGATGCGGGCGCTACTTTGCTGAATCCCGGTTGTGGTCCATGCTTTGGTGCGCACCAGGGTTTGGTGAGTGATCAGGATGTGGTTGTTTCAACCACAAATCGCAATTTTCCGGGACGCATGGGCAGTGTGAAGGGTCGGATTTATTTAGCTTCTCCGGCTACTGCTGCAGCCAGCGCTCTAAACGGTAAGATTACCGTTCCTGATGCGCTATAATGATTGGTCGAGAAAGACCGTTTTAGGAGTTTTATATGCATTCAATTAAAGGAAGAATTTTTGTTCTGGGGGATGATGTCGACACAGATCAAATCCTGCCCGGTTACGCTATGGCTGAGCCGTCAGACCGATTGGGTCAGTTTGCCTTAGCCGGAGTGGAAGGTCTTGATTTTGCGGAAAAGATGCAGGCCGGAGACATTATTGTTGCCGGAAGAAATTTTGGATGCGGATCATCCAGAGAGCAGGCTCCATTGGCCTTAAAGCAGTCGGGAGTAGCTTTGATCGTTGCGGTATCTTTTGCCAGGATATTCCGTCGTAATGCAATAAACATAGGTTTGCCGGTATTTTCCGCCGACATTGTCGACTCTGTAAAAAGTGGAGACATTATTGAGGCAGATTTGACCCGAGCAACAATCACCTTGGCTAACGGAGAGATTAAACAATTTGAAGCTATTTCCGAGAATACTTTAAAAACACTGGAGTATGGCGGCCTTATCCCACGCGTGCGTGAGGAGTTAGGTATTAAAAGTGAACAAGAGGATTAGTCATATGCAAGAAAAAACAAAAAAGATTATTAAAGAAGATATTGAAAGTGTAAGAGCTTACGCTGACACTTTTAATGTAACCATGCCGGATTTAGATGACAAGGGTGACGTTATCGGGCTACCCGCCCCGTATCCGCGCGAAGTCAACGGTGTTGTACGTAGCGGTTACAGAATTTATGAATTAGCCCAATTAGCGGAAACCCGTGGTTTTCCGGTGCAAAACCCGATACTTGGCCGCAACACGAGTGAAGAGACCTGGGCTGAATCGCAGGAAATGTATGCTTATGCAGAAAAGTTTGATGAACCTTTGTTCCACTTTGTTCATGCTGAGGCAACACGCCATATTGATCCCTTGAAAGGCAGAGAGCTTATTGAGCAATCCCGGGGCAAGGGCGGGATTACGCCGGTAGGAGAGCGTGAGTTTGTAATGCTGGGTGGCGGGTCTAAACATCCCATGAGAATTAATGCTACGGGGGATACCCCACATTTATCTATAATTAACGCTTTGATTGCCGGATTTGACGGCACTGATATCGGTCCTGTAATTCACGTTCATTTTGGCGGTCGTGGTATTCATGATTACAAAACAAAGGTTGTAAACAGCTATAAGGCATTGCAAATATGTGCCGAGAATAACATTTTTGTCCAGCTGGACTCCCATAAGCACTTAAACAATATTGGCGGTACGGACGGAATGGCGCTGGCGATGTGCCTTTTGTCTGAGGGACTGGCTGTGCATGCAGGCCTGGCTCCCGAGCTTAGTGCTTTGCAAATGAATATTGCCGGTATAAACCTCTATGCCGACCTTGGCGTAATGCGCGCTTTTAAAGAAAGCATGTGGAGTAAATCTTTGGTGGTGGTTCCCGAAACATTCCAGAATCCCCCGGAAGATCTGATTGCTGAAGCAGCGCATTTCGCACGCATGGCCATTAACGCCAAACTGGGCGGAGCCAGCTTCTATCGCCCCAAAGCGGCAGAATCCGTAGGAATACCCACAGGGGATTCAATGGGCCACGCTATCTGGGGTTCTTATAATGTTTTCAAGAGCGTTTATTCTCTTGACGTTGAATCGGATTCTATTGATCGGAGAAAAGCGGAGATTGTTGACGAGGCTCTGGCCGTTCTGGAAGCAACTCTTGATCTGGAGCATTTGACAATAGAACAACTTACACCGTCCTTCTGGTTGCAATGGGAGGATGAGGAATTGATCGACCTGATTGTCTCCGCCGGTAAAAGCGGCATTCTCGATGCACAAAGAGCCGGTGGCTGGGATTTGAAACGTCATGTCAAGGTCAACAGAGATCCCGATGGCATTACCCGTTATATAAAGGGATATACGCCACTTGGAGTAGACGCATCACGTATGGCTGTAAGTGAAGAAGATATTATAGTAGAAGAGGTCAAAGCCCCTACGCGCAAGGAGAAGATTGTTCTGGGCACTGTCGGTGCCGATGCTCATGTGATGGGCATCAACTTAAGCCGTGAAGCTTTCCAACGCGCAGGTTTTGATGTTATCTTCCTGAGAGGAATGAATCTGCCCGAGACTGTTGCGGAAGTTGCAGCAGAAGTCAATGCCGATGCTGTCGGTGTAAGTAATCTTCTGGGGCTTGGTATTGAACTCTTCCCCCGTGTGGGACAGCGCCTCGAGGAATTGGGACTGCGGGACAAAACTGTTGTCTTTGCAGGCGGCCGCATTGCGGAAAAGGAAGAGGAACACCAGGAGTTCGAAGATAAGATCAAAAATGAGGGAACCGCTTTCCTTGGAGTGGATGCTTTCTACGGACCCGGCACCGACCTTGAAAAATCTGTTGCTGAAATTACGGAAGCTATTGAAAAAATAAAGAAATATAAGGAGTCTGGCAATGAGTGATATGTTCTCTGTTCCCTGTGTCATCATGCGCGGAGGAACCAGTAAAGGTATATTTATTAAGGAAAACGATCTCCCGGCAGATCAGGAATTGCGTGACAAGATCATCCTGGCAATTTTTGGCAGTCCCGATGTTCGCCAGATCGATGGATTGGCAGGGGCGGACCCGCTGACGAGCAAGCTGGCGATAATCGGACCGTCAACACATCCTGAGGCCGACGTTGATTATACTTTCGGCCAGGTCAGCATCAATCAGGAGCTGATTGATTACAGTGGAAACTGTGGAAACATTTCCTCGGCGGTCGGCCCATTTGCTATTGACCAGTCCTTAGTCAGGGCTGTCGAGCCACTTACCACAGTACGCATACACAATACCAATACAGGCAAAATTTTGGTGGCTGAAGTTGAAGTCGAAAATGGAAAGCCCCGCGTAAGCGGTGACTGTAAGATAGACGGTGTACCGGGAACAGCTTCTCCCATACTTATGGACTTTGCAGGTACAGCAGGTTCATCAACAGGCAGCATTCTGCCGAGTGGAAATGTGGTAGACGTCATTGAAAGTAGCCGGGGGCCGGTTGAAGTTTCTATCGTCGATGTTGCCAATCCCTGTATTTTCCTCAGGGCTGTCGATATCGATATGAAGGGTACCGAGACGCCTGCAGAGATTGATTCTGATAAAGAGCTACTCGGGCTACTTGAAGAAATCAGAGCTAAATGCTGCGTTCTTATCGGTTTAGCAGAAACCGAGGCTGAAGCCAGTGAGAAAATACCTGCCTTCCCCATGATAGCCTTTGTCGGCCCTGCCCAGGACTATATCGATTTCACTACCGGTAATACCATAAAAGCCGAGCAGGTAGATTTTGTTTCCCGTTTGATGTTCATGCAGGTACTGCACAAGACATACGCAGGAACAGCTACAGCCTGTACAGGTGCAGCAGCGAAAATTGAGGGAAGCATTGTTAATCAGATGATCCCCAATATCAATGAAATCAGCACCATCAGAATAGGTCACCCGGCCGGAGTCCTGCCTGTCGTCGCCGAGATGGAAGACGGTGTTGTTACAAAAGCCGCATTTTACCGTACTGCCCGCAAAATTCTGGAAGGACAGTGCTTTGTAGAGACAGCAAAAGTTTGTGAGAAATAAGAGGACAATGATCGAAGCCCGAAAAGCAAACATTCTCGTTTACGATGTAGGAAGCACCTATACCAAGACGGCTGCCTTTCATCTGGATGGCGATAATTTACAGTATCTTGCCAATGGTCAGTCACCTACAACTCTGGAAGATATCATGATCGGAGTTAATGAAGGGCACAGGCAATTAGAAGAGAAAGGGATCACTGTTGATCCGGCTGCAAAAACCTACGCCACATGCAGCGCAGCAGGTGGTTTGCGCATGGTAGCTCTGGGTTACATGCCTCAGGTTACCGCCAAGGCGGCAAAGGAAGTTGCGATGACTGCGGGAGCCAGGGTCATGGAGGTCATTTCGTCCGATGAGGCTCTGGAATATCGCGCAGAAATACTCCACGAGATTCAGCCTGATATTATTTTACTGGCCGGCGGCACTGATGGCGGCGACCAGACCTCGGCGCTGGAAAACGTCGAGCTGTTAACAAGAATTAAGACAAAAGCCAAAGTGATAATCGCATGTAATATTGAGGTTCAGGCTCAGGCTCAGTTTGAACTTGAATCTCACGGTATCGACTGTGTGCGTGTTCCCAATATCATGCCGATGATCCATGAACTAAATGTCAAGCCTGCGCGTGAAGCCATACATACAGTTTTTATAAAGCAGCTGACAAATGCAAAAGGTTTGGACAAACTCTCTTCCGGCTTGACAGATCCCAAAGTGATTCCTACACCCGGTGCCGTTTTGCTGGCAAGCGAGCTTTTGGCCCGCGGAACCTATGAACAAGAAGGTGTTGACGGTGTACTGTTAATTGATTTGGGCGGGGCTACTACAGATGTCCATTCCGCTCTGCAAAAACTGGAGGAGCTTAAAGCTGAAGAGCGAGGTCTCATTATCAGTAATGATAAACAGTTTTCCTACCGTACTGTGGAAGGTAATCTGGGTATGCGCGTGAGTGCTACAGGGATAGTCGAAACAGTAGGGCCCCGGAGGATTATTGACAAACTCCCGGCAGGAGCTCCCCTTTGTGAGTTGGAAGAAGTTTGGGATTATGCCAGGAAATTGGAAGATGACACCAAGTTGCTTCCGGAATCAGACAAGAAAAGAATGCTGGATGAAGCTTTGGCTTGCTGTGCGATTACGGTGGCTCTCAGGAGGCATGCAGGTCACTTTATTGTGGAGCCCGACCCGGTAATGGGTCTGGCCGCCGGCTCGATCGTGGGCCGCGATTTGCGCATGGTTGAATTTGTTTTGGCGGTCGGAGGAATTTTCACTTATGCCGACTCTGAAGAAAGAGAACGAATCCTGACAGCAGCCTTTGCTGATCCCGGAATCTCTCTTTTACCATTGAATCCGAAATTCTATTATGACGATGATTATATTCTGTACGCTTTGGGGGTTTTGTCTCAACATTTCCCTGATGCAGTCTTTAGTTTTATGAAAAGAAAATTTAGTATTTGAAAGGTGAAAAATGAAAAGATCAACACAACTGAGAAAATTGTTTGAATCTGACGGGATAATCGTAGCGCCGGGAGCACACGATGCATTAACCGCAAAGATTATCGAAAAGACGGGCTTTCCTGCAGTTTATATGACAGGTTACGGGCAGGCAGCCAGCCATTTGGCCAGACCTGACGTAGGTCTGCTGACAATGTCTGAAATGGTGGCAAGGGCTGCAGCAATTGTCGAAGCCGTCGAAATACCCGTGATCGCTGATGCAGACACCGGTTTTGGTAATGCCATCAATGTAATGCGTACTGTCAGGGAATATGAGAAGGCCGGTGTCGCCTGTATTCAGCTGGAAGACCAGCTAATGCCGAAGAAATGCGGTCATATGCTGGGGCGCCAGGTGGTCTCCAAAGAAGAAATGGTCGGCAAGATCAAGGCGGCCGTCGATGCCCGAAGAGATCAGGATTTTATGATTATGGCGCGTACTGATGCCAGAACAGTTCTGGGAATTGAAGAGGCCCTGGAACGTGGCCTGGCCTATCAGGAAGCCGGTGCGGATATCATTTTCATTGAATCGCCGGAAAGTGAAGAAGAGATGAAAATGATTAACGAGACTATCTCAGTCTACACCCTGGCCAACATGGTGGAAGGCGGCAGAACCCCGCTCTTGCTTAATGAGCAATTGGAAAAACTCGGTTTTAATCTGGTGATTTATCCAACAGCGTCGACTTACGTCACTACGAAAGCAATGATGGTTTTGATGGAACGACTTGCAGAGGAAGGCACCACGGCAAATATGATCTCTGACATGGTGTCTTTTAGTGAGTTCAATGACTTGATCGGTTTGACAAAGGTTCGTGAACTCGAAGCCAAATACGGGAATGAATAAAGATATTATTGAAAGGATATTGCAATGACTGAACTTAGAAAAGCTATTGCTGAGATACAGCCTCTGACAATCGGCGAGATGATCCGGTTGGCTAAAGACCATAATGTGAGAGTAATTGACGTGGTGCTGGAAGAAGCCATTTTCCAGACCGGACTGTCAAGGGAAGAGATTTTGACCAGAGTTATGGACGAGTATGCTCATAACCTTAAAGCCCTGGACATAGGACTTGAAGATGGTGAAAGTGTCCTTTTGGGGACAGCAGCAGCCGATCTCAACAAAATGGAGCGGCCCCTGGTTTTTGCCGATTCATTTCTGGACAATGCTCTGCTCTACACTTTAGCCGCCCAGGTCGGGAACCATTGTATCGGTCTCAGACCATGTGCCGGAACCGGAGATTCCTGCCCCTATGCAGGTTTTGTCAAAGCAATGCAGACAGCAGGATATGATGAGCTTTTTATTGCGGAAATAGCAGCTCTTATACTTAAAATAGGCAGTATTTATCGCGTAGCCAAGATTACAACAGGCTGTAATCTTGAAGGTTTCGGTGCCGGAGCAGCCTGCATTGCTGCAGCCACGGTTGCACTTAACGGAGGAACACCCGAGCAAATGGAGCAGGCTATGGTTCTAGCCATATCTCCTACTATCGCAGTTCCCTGCACACCTAGGGTATTGGTACCGGCTCTTTGCACCACCCATGTCGGCGGCGCAATTCTTATCGGCATGTATTCAGGTAAGCTGTGCACTCTGGTGGATATTGGTGTAAATGTTCCGGTGGATGTAATGCTGGCCATGGCAAGTGAGGTCCATGTAGAATCCGCACGTCATGTGGTTCCTACTGTTGTCGAGTACATGGAGCCTTTCTTCAGACGTAAGGATGACGTAGAATCCCTGGTTGAACAAAGTGTTAAAGATGCAGAAGCCCTTGAAACTGAACAGACTCTGAATAAGGCTAAAGAGATTGCTAAAGAACTGTCCAAAGGGACCAGTTCAATCCTGGACACCTTTGGTGATGCTGTTGTCGGTGGCAGCAGCCAGGGGGTAGGATCTCCCACGAATACCGCTCGCATCGCCCACGGTCTGGTCAAAGGTACAATTCAGAAAATTACAATAGAATTGTATCCTGAGTTATTTGCCCGCCGTACCATAAATATTCCGGGAATCTTAATGGGCGCTGTTTTTGGCTCTGATACTTCAGATTATGAAATGTACAATAAAGCGGTAAATTTGACCAAAGAAAAAGGTATAGAAGTTGAAATCCTGGAAGTCCAGGAAGAATCTGTTCAGAGGGTAACCATTTATAGTGATGAGATGACTGTAATGGTTGATTCTCTTAACCGCGGTGGCGGCAGAGTGCATTTGAGAAACGCCGAGCCTTCCCTTGAAGCTGCAACTCAAGTAGCAAAAGATTTGGGTATCGTTCTGGCTAAGTAAGTCAGGCTTCCTTTGACCATTCTTATGCCGGTTTCCGGCAAAGAATGGTCAAAGCGACCGGTTCTCCTACAGATCCAGCGGGATCTTCTTCCAGGACCAAAGCAGGATAAGGAACTGCAGGCTTCCTGTGATGAAGAGAACAAATTCGATCTGAATAATGTCAGCCAAAGGTGCAAAAATAACCGTTCCCAGAGGGATGGCAGCAGACCCGATCATGTAAAGGACGGCGAACACCCGACCATGGAAGGATTTTTGCACATTCTCCTGCAAGAGGACATTGACGGTAGTAGTGTAAAAAGGTATCGCCATACCGCTGAAGAAGAGTACCATGGCGAAGAAGACAAATATGTTTACATTGGTTATGCCCAGGGTGGCAAGAGTCAGGGTGAGAAGAGCCAAAACTATGCCTACCGCCCGGATGGTTCGAATGCGGCTCTTGAACTCGCCTTTGGCAGCGACCAGCAAACCGCCCAGAGCCATGCCGGCGAAGAGAGCTACCTGGGCAGCTGTGACGTACCAGACTTCCAGGCCGAAGTGTCTCCTGATAAATAAGGGCAGGAGGGTAGCAATAGGCGCCAGTAAAATCATGAACATGGCGTATATGGTCATCAGTTCCTTGATAAAAGGCTTGCAGTTGATGTAGCGCAGGCCGGCTTTGAATTCTCCGATCCTGCTGCTGTCATCCGTCTCAGCAGTTGCGGAAACACAATCTTCTCCATGTTCTAACTTTTCTGCCTCGAGATCTTCTGCCACCGCAGCGAGATCATAGATCTGCTCTGCTTCGACAGCACCGGAGGGAAAGCCCCAGTCGAAATCATCCGCCTTCTTGTTGACACCAAAGGCATTGGCAATGTCCCCGGTCTTTTGGTGAGGAATCGGCAAGACCAACATTATTACGATAGCGATTGCTGCCGTTCCGACATCGATCATAAAGATGGCCCAGATCGGCAGGATTACAATCATGGCAGCACCAAGAATAGGAGAGAGCAGCTGAATGATATTGCCGATAGTACTATAGATGCCATTACTGCGGATCAGGTTTTTTCTAGGAACTATTTGTGGTATCAGGGCATTTATAGCCGGCCCCTGAATGCCTCCCCCCAGAGATCTGATAGCTGAAACCAGAAAAATCAGCCAGACGCTTTCATAACCTCTGATAAAGAAAATAGCAACAATTAAGGAAGCTAGCGCAATCCCGCCATCAGCAAGAATGATTACCCAGCGTCTGTCATAGCGGTCCGCCCAAACACCTGAAACCAGGGCAATCAGAAGCTGGGGGAGAAAGGATGCTATGGTCATTATGGTCAGAGCAAGTCCGGAGTTGGTACGGAAAGTTACATACCAGATCAGGGCGAACTGAACCAGTCCTGTGCCCAGGGTCGAAGCGGCCTGACCGGAGTAAAAAGCCGTTAGAACCTGCTGCCAGGGGGCAAACTTCTTCATCTGCTTATTGCTGCTCCGACTATACCGGCATCATTGCCCAGTTTTGCCGGAAT
>WPCH01033324.1_pt1 | contig 37794 bp, 34 predicted proteins | sample 5399881 | NCBI WGS metagenome assembly WPCH01 (sample SAMN12869468, study PRJNA574797) | sludge metagenome | isolation source: wastewater treatment of pH5 | place: China:Beijing | collected 2019-05-20
TATAGTAGAAAAATTAATATCTCTTCACGACATTATAAAAATCTTGGGGGTGCGCCAACGGCAAATATCAGAGGAAAAGTACTGGGCATCGACCTGGGAACCACCAATTCTTGTATGGCGATAATTGAACTTGGTGAACCCAAGGTCATCACCAATTCCGAAGGGAAGAGGCTTACGCCTTCTGTTGTAGGTTTTTCAAAAAAGAACGAGTTACTTGTAGGGGATCTTGCCAAAAGGCAGATGGTATCCAATCCTGAGAATACTGTTCATTCTATCAAGAGGCACATGGGGAAACCCGATTACAGGGTGACACTGAACAATGAAAAATTCACTCCTCACGGAATTTCCGCAAAGATCCTTCAAAAATTAAAACATGATGCTGAGAAATACCTGGGGGACGCCGTTGAAAAAGCGGTGATAACTGTCCCTGCTTATTTTAACGATTCTCAACGCTTTGCAACAAAAAAGGCAGGCGAACTTGCAGGGCTCGAAGTGCTTAGAGTTATAAATGAACCTACTGCGGCTGCGCTCGCTTATGGTCTGAGGGACGGGATTAATAACCGGAAAATTATGGTTTATGACTTTGGGGGCGGGACTTTTGATGTCTCCATTCTTAAAATTAAAGACGGGATTTTTGAAGTTCTTGCCACGAGCGGGGATACAGAGCTCGGCGGCGACGATTTCGATATGAGGATTGTTGAACACTTACTTGCCAGGTTCCAGGAAGCCGAGGGAAAAAATCTCTCAGATATACCTCAGGCGATGCAGCGCATTAGAGAGGCTGCGGAACGCTGCAAGATTGACCTCTCAACTCTCGAAACTGCAAATGTTAACCTGCCGTATATTTTCGAAAACAAAAACCTGGACATAGACATAACAAGAGAGCAGTTCAATAAAATGACTGAAGACTTTGTTAAGAAGACTATCTCAATTATAGAAAAAACCCTGCAGGATGCAAGGCTTTCACCCTCGGAAATTGATGAAGTTATTTTTGTGGGAGGGTCCACCAGGATACCTGCTGTGGTGAAAGCTGTGGAAGGGTTCATGGGAAAAAAGGCTCTTCAGAACATCAACCCTGACGAAGTGGTAGCAATGGGGGCTTCCGTCCAGGCTGGAATTCTTGGAAATGATTACCTCAAATCTCCAAGGGAAGAAGTTGATTCGGGCAACCTTGTGCTTCTTGATGTTACCTCTCTTACTCTCGGGTTTGAAACCGTGGGAGATCTGATGGCTCCGATAATTCCGAAGAATACGACAATTCCCACAAGAAATAGTAAAACCTTTACCACACATTATGATAACCAGAGGGTTGTCAGGGGTAAAATCCTTCAGGGGGAAGAAAGGGCTGCATCGAAAAACGTTACTTTAGGAACGCTTGTCCTCGATAATATCCCGCCTTCTCCAAAGGGAATTCCAAGGATAGAGGTTACTTTTGACATTGATGCTAACGGAATAATAAATGCTACAGCCAAAGATCTTGGGACGGGAATTATGAGGAGTGTCACTATAGAAAGGCCCCAGGGTCTCAATGACTGATAATGTGATACACCAGTATCCAGAAGCGCTTAATTTCAACAAATTCACGTCTCAAATAAAGGTTCAATAGATCAACGGTCAATAGATCAACGGTCAATATATCAACAGACCATTGGATCAAAGGGTCAATATTGGATCAAAGGGTCAATAATAGAATGGTTCAGGGGAGGAAAGCAGTGGACTATTATCAATTATTCGATATTCCCAGAAGCGCAGGTCTTGAGGAAATCGAAGATAAGTATCATTATTTTGCAAAAAAATATCATCCGGATAGAGCCAGGTCTCCTGATGCCCATGAAAAATTCATAAAAATCAAAGAGGCTTACGAAACCCTCAAAGACCCTCAAAAAAGAAAAGCATATGATATGTCCCTGCCTCCGGAAGAGAAGGTGACTGAACTCTCCTCTGCCCCTGAAAGCCAAAGCAATAGCCAGGGGACTGACCAGAACCCGCAGGTTCCAGAAATTCCCGATCTCCCCTCAGGTTCTAAATCTCCTTTCAGAACAACCACTATTTCCTATGTATCCTTCAAATCCGGAAGCGACCCGCTGAGTGTCGGTCAATCAACCTCATCTTCCGAATCTGATACCGTTGACTGGTCCAAATATGTTTATTCCGGAAAGAGCCAGGACACGGAAAATGAAGGCTCCTCAGGCAAGTCAGGCAGCAATGCCAATTGGTCAAGTGTTAAGGTCAGGTACGAAGGGCTTGTGGAAGAGGTTGATGGTACCAGACGCAAAAAACACTCTTCAATGAGTTCTTTTTTATTGAAGACCTTTGTCTTCGCACTCGTTATGATCTGTCTTCTGGCAACCGTTGCAGTTGTTTCTCCGGGACAACTGGAGGCTATCGGGCTGGAAAGCGTGGTGAACTTCTTCGATAAATTATTCTAAAAAGCCAAGAGATGTAATTCACCCTGCGCTACTACAGTACTGTTCAGCATCTTTACTCGGTTGTTTCGGGGATCTTTGAAAGCCCTTCTTCAATTTCCTTTATTTTTTCAAAAGCAATTCCCAGGGGAACTTCAAAATCTTTATATCCACTGTGTTTTCTTGACCCTTTACACCCGAAAGATAAACCTATGCCCTGTTCAAGAGCAAATACGGTACAGTCTCCACAGATTGAGGCTGCACCCATTGTATCCATTACTGTCCTTTTCCCTCCGGAATAGGCATTTGCCTGGACAACTCTCATGGCTCTCTCAGGTTTAAGAAAGAGAATAAGCACATCAAAAATATCTCTATTAACTGATAAGGGTTCTATCACAATGGAATGAAATTTTCTCTTTAATCTCGGAAGGGATAGAGCTGCTTTTTCTGCATCCTGTTTATTACTGTACCTGCCGGACCTGAGATAATATTCAGCAGGGCTCTTTTCGGAAAGCCCAAGGACATAATCTCCGGGAGAACAGCTCTGTCCTGAAATTCTGAACTTTTCTCCCATGCGGGCTTTTTGCACAAGTTCACAAAAAAGGAAGCCGGATTTCCCGGAAAGTTCATTCCTTTCTTCTCCGGCTGTTTTTTCTTCAGGAACTGATTTCTGGAAGGGCATTGTTCCATGAAGCCTTTTTTTCACATCCCCTTCCTCTGTTTCAAAGGTTATGCACACAGGCTCTCCAGTTTCCATCAGTCTCCTAATTTCTGAATATCCTGATGATGGGACACCTTCATTTTGCATACAGCCCATTCCGTTGTGCATTATTATTTCTGTTTGCCGGCTTATTTTACTCGAATTCCGCTTTTACCGAGGTGAAGACCGGGCCTCTGATATCTATCTTTTTATTTTTGCCTGTGATATATCTCTGGGCAGTAGTTCCCATCTTCAGGTTGACTTCCGAGGGGACCTTGACAATCCGAATCCTGACAATATGCTCATCTGCTCCGGACATTGCAGCCTCTTCTATTTCTCTGGCAGCCTGGGCTGCAAAAGCCTCTATAAAGCGTATGCCTGCCCTTGCAGAGTGGTTTTCAAAAGCTTTCTGCCATTTCTTGTTGTTTGGAATTCCCAGAATGTCTCCCTGATAGGCAACTACTTCATTGAACGCGGCAGGCCCGCAGAGCTTTGTATTTTCTTCAGGCTCGATTACGGAAACCTTAACCTTTCTTCCGCAAACCTCGCCTTCCCAGGCAGGGAACTCACAGGGGCTTGGCTCTTCTCCGTGCAGTTCACACTGGGCAACCACTGCAGATGCAATTTCCTGCCCTTCAGGGGTTTCAGGCATTCTATCTACAAAAACTTGCTTTGCAAGTCCGCTGTCAGGCATTTCCCACTCACTGTACAGCGGGATCTGAGGGTAGGTCAAAGAGCGGACATCGGGCGCATCGTGCAGGATCATGGCAAGCCTTTCCACTCCGAGCCCGAGGTTCATTACGGGATACGGAATATCGTATTCAGCAAGGGCTGTAGGAGAATATATGCCGAAAGTTGCGACTTCGATCCAGCCATCAGAGTATTTTGAGTTAGAACCTACCAGTTTCGGATGGAAAGCGAAGACCTCGGTCTGGGTGTCAGGGACATAATATTTGCTGCGCTTCTCGTCCGGCCTGAAAAGGAACTTTTCGAAACCGAACTGTGAGAGAAGCCCTTCTGACACTGCTTTACCATGGTCTACAGTCACATCTTCATCCATTATCACACAGGAAGCGGAATAATAGGTCATAAGCCTTGAAGCATCTTCCTGCTGTTCGCGCCTGAAACAGCGGTCTATTGAGAAGAAGTGGAAAGGAGGCTCTTCCCTCTCAAGCAGGGCTCCCAGGGAAATGAACCAGCCGCTTGTCATATGACTGCGCAGGGTTTTTGTGCTTGCCTGGGGGATAAGTTCTTTAAACTCAGGGAAAACCCTGTCAATCATGTCAGCTACAAGGGCATCCGAAACTTCGAGGGCTGCAGAGATTTCGGGAACCAGGTCGTCTCCTTCAATCTTTCCTTTCTTATAAGCGTGAAGTTCTTTCCTGATTTTGTCTATGCCTTCTTCTCCTATATCACCCAGGATTTCGGTTATCTGTGCGATGCGTTCGTCAGAAATCCCCACATTGGGGCGGGGCAGACCTGCAAGATAAAAACAGCGGTCAAGGACTGCGAGTGCCTCGCTTCCGAACTGCTTGTGGACCTCTTTTTCATCAACTATAAGAGGGTTCATCATCTCTTCAAAACCCATACGCATATAGGCTTCTCTCAGTTTCTGGATTGTATCGTAAACAGGGTGAGCCTTCCCGTATCTCAGGGTTGTCCTCGGGTAGCGCTCGTTAAGTGTAGGCATTTTGACCATTTTTTTGCCTTCGTTCCAGGCATGGTCAAAATTTTCCTTTGCATCTTTTTTTATTTTTTCTGGATCAAATTTCATATATATCCTCTTGTAACTGATTACTGGAATTCGGATCTATCAGACCCTTAGGGTTTTATCATTTATATGTATATGTTGAGCTGTTTGAATGCCGGTACGGTAAGCCGGATAAGGGGTTTCAGGTAACGGGGTGTCGAATTGTAATGTAACTTCACTAAACAATAAAATTATATGTAACTCCAGAAATAACAAATGGCTCTGGAGTTATTGTGAAGATTATCCTGCTCTTCCTCTCAGCCTGATTCTACTTATAGCCTGCAGTTCTGTAAGGCACTGAAGGAGAGAATTATTTTTAAACCTTATTTTTATTTGATTATTTTAACTCAGGTTTTGCATCCAGGTTATCTCTTCTTTTTCATCTTTTTACAGCCTGGTCTCTAGGCTTTTCATAGCAACTTCAAGTTTTTTCTGCTGAATTGAGTTTACGACATCGCCGCGTGTTTTTTCTATCAGGGAGCGGGACACATCAGTCTTTCGTCTGAGCCCCCCTGTGATTGCATCGGGATAGTCAAATTCCATAAGGGTTGCATGGATATTTTCCATGATACCTAAAAACACTTCGGCTTTTTCAAAGGCTTCCGCCCTTATAAGGTCAAGAATATGCCTTCTGAGCTCTCCCACCACATCCCCAAGCCCATTAAGGTATGCAGCATATTCAACCCCCAGTTCATCAGGAGAAGGAAAGTCCTGTGTTTTTCCTTCGTCTTTAAGCAGGCTGTAGAGGACTGCAACTTCCGAATACTCCTGCTGTGCATGTTCTACAAATCCTGCGTGGTAAATGTCAGCATGCCCTTCAAACCGGGCTACAAGCTTTTTTAAAGAGTTTCCGGCTGCTTCTATACTTTTACCCGCTTTCTCAAAGTCTTTCCCATGCAGGGCAAAACTTGCTGTCCTGCACTCTCTTACAATTTCCCTTGAAATTTTCAGTCCATCTTCCCTGATCCTGTCTTTAACCTCAAGATTTTCCCTTATATGGCTAGAAATTTCTTCCAGCATTGATTTCTTCCCCCCGATTCAATTTTTTATTTTTTTCAGGTTTTTATAGTTTTATTTCAAAAATTTCAGAATGTGTTTTGACCTTAATTCATGTCTTTACGCTGGTTCAGCATTGCAATGTGCTATTTTTATTTCCCTCTCTTTATCGCCTCGCCAATATTCTCAATTTTTTGATTTTGTAAAATCCCATTTTGAGATCTTTTATTTCTCTAATTCTTTTTTTATGTTCTTTTTTATGTATCAACTTATCTATATTAATTATTCTGTCGGCAGCAAAATTTAATTTGAATTTAAAGTCCGATTCAGTAAAACGGATAAAAATAGAGAATAAAATAGAGACTAAAGATAGAAGATAAAATACAGGAAAAGGGAAGAATATCTAAAAAAATAAAAAAAGAGAAAAAAGATAGAAAAAAGATAGAAAAGAGGTTTATTTCTGGCTTTTATCTTATCGGTATCCTTTACCTCTGGTTTAATTCCAAAATCAGATGGACGTGACTATCAAACTTGCCAGGTCACTTCCTTTATATTTCTTTTTTTAGAATAAGGTTAAGTTCAGGATTTTTTTACAGAATCGTCTCAAGAAACGAATCTGAGCTTTTTCTTTCCGGAGAGGATTTTCTTTTAAAATACTCTCTGGAGAATTTTTTACGGAATAGAAAAATTCTTCTTTTTTTCTCTGGCTTTACTCATCTACCGGAATGGTTTCGAGCTGGCTTGAAAGGTTCCAGATCAAAGTCCTCGTGTGCAGAGGAAGGTTCGGGTCATTGCTTATATCTTCTAGAATGGAAATGCTCGATGCTGCTCTAAGGAAGAGAGGTTCGGATTCGTTGTTCAGGATATCCATAATTTCATTCACAGAACGCCTGATATTTCGTGGAACTGAAGAGTCGCTGGTTATACTTTCTAGGACTTGAAGACATTGTCTGATAACTTCTGATGAATCATTTGATGACATTTGAATCACCTTCGCAGTCAGTTATGATATAAAAATTAGAGCTAATAAATTAGTGTAAGACAGGCTTGTTATATAAAATATTATCGGTGACCCACGAGCCTGATAGCTTCAGTGTCTCAGCCTTACGATTTTATGTACAGGTCTTTTCTTCTTTATGTTTTATAAAGGTAACTTCATATAGAGGGAGTTACAGGAAAAACCTTACAAAATGATCTGAAAACTATGTAAAAAGGAAGGTAAGGCGTATGGATTCTGATAAAGACATGAAAGTAAAAAGAATAGCCCGTTTTCTGGAACTTGGCGGCACGATGCTCGCTGAACATTGCAAAATATGCGGAGCCCCCAAGTTTCGTTATCAGGGAACAGTAATCTGCCCTATATGTGATGTTCGGGAAGAAGGGGGAGAAACTGCGGCTCCCGAACCTGCGGCAGAAGTCCAGGCTCCAGAAGCCAGACCTTCCAGTGAAAGGGAAAGGCCCTCTTTTGAGCCCAGAAAGAAAGTGCAGGCACGCAGACAGAAAACCCGGTTCGGACAAAGGGCATCGGAAATTGAAGAGGAAGAAGAGAAAACTCTCCCGTCTGAGGAAGAAGAATTCACTGAGACCCTTTATGAAACCGAAGAAACGGAAAGTATAGTCCCTGAAATTCAGGCTGAACCTGAAGTCCGGGCAAGAAGTACTGAATCGTCCGGCATTTCTGCAACTGATGGAGACTGTAAGGCACTGGAAAACCTTCTCTTTAAAAAGATGGTAAACATTGCAGCTTCCCTGCAAAATGAAAAGAACCCGCGCAGCATTGCCGAACATCTGGAACTGATAGATAAAAGCATCGGGCTGGTAGAGAGGCTAAGAAAGATATAAAAGACCTGTTAAATGCCTATAAGACTTGGCCGCAAAAGCCCTGTAACTGAAAATAAAATTGCTGCTGGAAAAGAGAAAAGAAACCTGCAGCTTATCCTTTATATGGGCTTTCAAGGACTTCCCGGATTCTGGCCGCCGTTTTTGGGCCTATTTGCTTTACTTTCTTCAGCTCCTCGATATCAGCCCTCATAACAGCCTCTACCGAGCCGAAATACGAGAGAAGGTTTCTGGCTGCTTTAGGTCCGATGTTCGAGATTGAAGAGATGAGGTATTCCTGCTGTTCTGCAAGAGTGCTGGCAGACTTTTTCCCGTGAGGGTTGATTTCACGTTTATTTTCTGTCTGCTCCCTCTTTGCAAGTATTTTCAAAATAGATGCGGTTTCCTCTTCGTCGCGGGAATAGAGGATGGATACCCCAAAATCTATTGCAATGGATGCAAGGGAACCATAAATAGCATTCGGGTTAATCTGCCTTGAAGTGAAAAGGTCTTCCCCTTCAATTATCAGAACAGGTTTTTCATAAACTCTTGCCAGGTCAGAGAGCTGGGCAAAAAGGTTGCGTTTTCCGTCAATCAGGGAACATGCAAAGTCATCTGTACGTTTCCTTTCCACTGCAAGGCGGTCGCTCACGATATAGTCTCCGATTTCAAGAGCCATAAATCTGAGTTCCATGCCGAGTCTGTCCAGAGTTTTCGCAACCCCGCTTTTTGTTTCTCTGTGGTCGATTATAATTTTAAGGAGGCTGTCTGAGCTTTCTCCTGATGCGGTTCCGAAATCAACAAGGGTTTTTTGCTTTTCTTTTATGTTTGCATAATCTTTCTCGTTTTCTTCTTTCTTTCCAATCTCATCTGAATTTTTTTGCAGTTTTATGTCCTTCGTGTGTGAAATTATCTCGCTATCTTTTCCGTTTTTTCCCTCAGTTTTTCCGGGATCCCCAAAATCAGTTATAGGGAAGTCTTCAGTATTTTCCAGGCTCCCACTTTCGATTTTATCCATACTTTCGCTTTCAATTCCTTGAAATTCTGGGTAAGAGTCCAGTTTTGTGTTTTGTTTTGATTCCGGTTTTGAGTCTGAAATAAAAGACACACTGTCAAAATCGGAAAGCTCAGAGCTTTTTTTGACATTTTTCGGGCCCAGGACAGCTTCAAGTCCGTGCATACTGTTCAGCATTCTTTTTTCCTTGTTTTTGCTGCTCCAGTAATAAGCCTCGTCTCTTGTGCCTTTTGTCACGAGAACGGTCACTCTGCCTTTATGCTGCCTGCCTGTCCTGCCTTTGCGCTGGATGCTCCTTATCTCAGAAGGGACAGGCTCGTAAAACAGAACAAGGTCTGTGGCGGGAATGTCAAGACCTTCTTCAGCAACCGACGTGGCTACCAGGGCATTATATTCCCCGGCCCTGAACCTTTCAAGGATTTCAACCTGCTGTTTTTGCGTGAGCCCTTTATCCTTATGGCGAGAGCCCTGCCCCACAAAACGGACAGGATTAACTCCGGAAACTCTGGAAAGAGCGTTAACCACCATTTCAGCGCTGTCTCTGTAGTTTGTAAAAACAATTACTCGCGAGTCCGGGTTACCTTCTAGTTGCTCGCATACGATTCTCCGCGCAAGCTCCAGTTTTGGGTGTTCAACCTCGCATTCTTTTGCCCGGTAAAGGGTCTTCCGCATATAGAGATCGTCCATTAACCTTTTTGCAGCCTTGCTCGCTTTGCTCGAAGAAGCTTCAGCGTCGAGTTTTTCCAGATATTTTCTGAGGGCTTCTATCCCCTGGGTTTCCACCATTTCCACTGCATGGTTCACCTTCATCATTTCTGCGACCACGGACATGGCAGAAAAGACTGTAGGGTCTCCTCCTACCCTGATTTCTCCCTGAAGCTTTTTCTGGAGGAGCAGCAGATCTTTTTTGGAGACATATTTCCCGCTGCCTGCAGAAAAGCCCAGGTTCCTGATAATTGCAAGCCTGTCGTCGAAAATTTTCTCAAGATAGCTCCGGATTTCTGCCATCTCTGCGGGAAGATTAACCTGAAGCCATTCGATTTCTTTTTCCTGCACATATGGGCGGACATCCCTATCTTTTTCCGTTTTCACGGCTACATTCTGGACATGCAGGGCTTCACAGACCTCTGATATCTTCTCATCCGAACTTCCCGGGCTTGCTGTAATTCCGAGCACATGCGGATTTTTCGCACTCTCAAAATACTTCTCCGCAATAAAGGTATAGGCATAGTTTCCGACTGCCCTGTGGGCTTCGTCAAAAGTGATATGGCTAACGTTCTCAAGGCTGATCCGCCTTGTAAGGATGTCGTTTTCAATTACCTGCGGGGTTGATACTATCAATTTTCCCTGTTCCCATAGCCTTTCTCTCTCTGCAGGGGAAATGCTGCCAGTAAAAGCCAGAACCTCTTCTTCGGGAAGAGCCATCACCTTTTTGAAAAAAGCTGCGTGCTGCTCAACAAGGGGTTTCGTAGGAGAGAGAATAAGGGCTTTTCCTCCGAAACGCTGGAGTCTGGAGGCAATTACAAAAAGAGCTATTATGGTTTTTCCAAGTCCCGTAGGAAGTACAACAAGGCTTGAACCCTTAAGGGCTTCTCCTGCAAGGTTGAGCTGGTAAAGCCTCTGCTCAACTGTATCGGGCTTTATCAATGGATGCTTCATGCATTCCGGTTTCTCAGGAAAAAGACTTTCTTTCATTTTGATTCAGGATCGCTTATTTCTTCAGGTTTATTTATTTCTGGTCTTTATTTCAATTATAAAAAAGTAATAAAAAATTAAATATTTTGCTGTAGGCTTCTCAGCCCGCAGCTCAGGAATTTACAGGTTATAATTATTCCCTTAATTCATTCTTCAATTAATTCTAATTTAGAAATTAAAGGGTTTACCTGCAGATTCGAAATTTCTGCCCCTGTAGATCAGTTCGTAGAGCACGTTTTCGATTCCACTGATTGGAGCCCTTATCTGGCGCATGGAGTCTCTGTCCCTGATTGTGACGGTCCCGTCCTGAAGGGTATCATAATCAACAGTAACCGAGTATGGAGTCCCGATTTCATCATTTCTCCTGTAGCGGCGCCCGATGGTCCCGGAGTCGTCGTAATTGACGAGCAGGTTCTTTTCCCTGAGTTTTGCAACGATCTCTTTTGCAGGGTCTGCAAGCTCTTTCCTGGTAAGAAGCGGGAGGACCGCTACCTGAACAGGGGCTACTGAACTTGAGAAGTGCATTACAAGGCGGGTTTCTTCTTCACCTTCTCCCTCAGTTTCATCCTTTGTTGCTTCCGGTCCTTTTTCTGCCTTTTCTGCTTTCTCTGCACCTTCTGTTTTCTCTGCACCTTCTGCTTCTTCTGCACCTTTGAGACCGGATTCTGCTGCTTTCTTAGCAACATTTTCTTCGTCAAAGGCGTGTTCCATGGTACCGTAGAAGATCCTGTCTATACCATAAGAAGGCTCAATGACGTGAGGAATGACGTTTTCTCCGCTGACCTTTACGGTCTCTTCGGCAAAATCCACTACATCCGAACTTACAGGCAGTTCTTCTCCGTCTACTGTAACTGTGATCTGGTCCTTTGAGAGCTCTTCTTCCGAAAGCTGTTTTAAGGCGTCTGCAACGGCTTTTGCTTTGCCCTTGAAGAGGGGGCCGAGTTTGCCCATATTCGGTTTCACAACAAAACGGGTCACCATTTTGGGCTCGTCATACTCTACGTAAACGTAAAGATCTGTCTTGCTGACCCTTGCGTGGGCTTTAAGGTCATAATCAGTCCTGTCTGCAATGCCCACAATTTCAACCCAGCCGAAGCGGTCTGTTTCGATTTCGGCATCCCAGCAGTCGATTGCGTAGTGTGCCATCTCGTCTTTCAGGTGCTGCCTGAACCTGAGCTTTGCAGGTTCGATCCCTACTTTTGTCAGAAACTCGTTTGTAAGAGCGATGTTGTAACCTAGGACTTCGTGGGCGATAACGCCGGTTTCTACAGCTTCGCGAACTGTCATCCTGATCGGTTCACCTGTTTGCTGGGCTGCCTGTGAGTAAAGAACAAGTTCTTTTTCCGCGAAGCGCTCGAAATTGGAGTGCTTCTTGTTCCTCGGGTCAACAAAGAGTTCACATTCAGCCTGAGTGAATTCCCTGAGCCTTATAACACCCTGCCTTGGTGCAATTTCGTTCCTGTAAGATTTGCCTATCTGCACAGCCCCAAAAGGCAGCTTGTCTCTATAGAATCGGGAAAGCCTCTGGAAGTCAACAAACATCCCCTGCGCTGTTTCCGGCCTGAGGTAACCCTGCCTTCCGGTTCCGGGCCCGATTGTGGTCTTGAACATCAGGTTAAATTCATAAGCGTCGTTGAGCTCTCCGCCACACTCGGGACAGGTGATCCCCTTTTCCTTTATGACTTCTGTGAGCTGTTCTGCGCTCAGGGTCCCTGCCGCATCCATGACGTTTTCCACCAGGTGGTCTGCCCGGAAAGCCTCTCCACATTTCTTGCATTCGCACAGGGGGTCAGAAAAGCCTCCAACGTGCCCTGATGCGACAAAAACATCCTCGATACCTATGGTCGGGCACTCGATTTCCATATGCCCTTCCTGAATTACGTAAAACTCTCTCCAGATCTGCTCTATGCGCCTTTTCAGCGTGCTCCCTAAAGGCCCGTAATCATAAAACCCGCGGCTTCCGCCATACAGCTCAAATGAATTCCATAAAAAGCCGCGGCGTTTTGCCAGCTCGAATACTTTTTCGTATTTGTCCATTTTATAAGTCCTCGTAATATTGATTGGGGGATACTGGATAATCGTGAATTTTTGATTTGTTAGAAATAATAGATGGATAAAGGGAATCATTATATTAAATTTGCACTGCTCTTGGATGGGTGAGGAAATAGAAAACGATATTTGATGGTAAAGGTTTAGCTTCATCTGATCAAGTTTTCCATAGTGACATTCTTCAGACTTCAGTATAGTGTAGAAATCTTCTTAAAACTCCTTAAAGCCTGACTCAAAGTCAATAATGGACTTTATTAAAAGAAAAAATAGATGATCTTAATATACCCTACACTGTTGATATTGTAGATCTTTCCAGAGGTTTGAAAGGTTTTAGAGATAAGGCTCTTAGAGATGTGTCATACGGAAAAACTAAAGATTAGGATGGAATCCGCAAAAAAGGTTTTCGTTAGCTGTTTTTCTCCATTTTGCTTTCCATAATAGTACAATTCCCAAAATAGTAAGAATTAGCATCTGCCAGTTTTGTGAAAGCGGACCTAAACCAACCGTCCCTTCAATGGAATCACGAACCTCATCAAACGCGGCATGGTAAACGGTCGATACGGCTAAACTTTGCGTGCTTGACCAGATGTAAGCAAATACAACTGCGTGCATAATCGTCGGTACTAAACTGACAAGCATAACAAGCGGCACTGAAATAAGAGGGTTGCCAGTCATCTGCATTCCCATTACAACCACAACTGGCAGGTGCCAGACCCAGGTGACAAAGCCGTGCAGAAGCAGTGCTTTGCGGGCCGTATATCGGGCGAATAAGCGGGGCAGCAAATATCCACGCCAACCTAACTCTTCACTAAAAGCTGGAATGAGTGTGATTGTGAAGCTAAGTAAAAACTCAATTAGAATTGTCCTGGCGCTTATATCCTGAGGGGCTTCATAAATTCCCATTAACTGTTCAACAACTCTCGGGAAAGCCCACAAAAACAATGCAAGTCCAAAAGCGTATGCATAATGCCTGGGTTTGCCCCATTGCCAGCCAGCGTTTTCAAACCCGTCCCTGAACACAAACTTGCCGGCAATATAAGTGCCGACAGCGACCATAATCATTGATAATAAAAGAAGCGGCTTAAAAGCTTCCCCTAAAAATGGGTAGGCGATCTGAAAAGGCCATGAAAGCACAATGATGATTAGCAAATAAACTTTCAGTGAAAATGAACGATCAGGGTCTTCGTTTTTCATGAAAATAATAATTTAAATTGTGATATATACTTTTTTAAAACTTATCTCTGCGCCAGTTGATATCATTTTTCAGGGTATTCATTTTAGATATTTGTGTTTCGGTCATTATTTTTATTTCTTTGGGTTTTATCCCCTGTTTACTTTTCGAGACAAATCTGAAGGATATTATTATGAAGAAAGTTATGTATGCCTGAGAGATTTGCGCTCAGGTCTCATTTCACATAATATATTAGGGTCGGAATAAACGCTTGTTAATTGCTTTTTTTTCAATCCAGGACTTCTATGGTCTTTTCTGTTTTCTTTGCTTCTTTTGCTATCAATACCCATCCTCTTTTTCCAATTTCATGATTAAAAAGTTCAGTGAAAAGCCTGTAAATTATTAAGGTCTTCATATAAAATTCTCTTATACAAGCTCAACAAGTTTTAATATGACGAGCTTCTAAAGCTAGAGTCGGTGGGGTAAAGTATGGCATTTTCGACATGGAGATGCCTCTTCAAGACTACGTCGGATAGTGTATGCTATGCAGGAAGTCTTCAAACAGAAGACTTCTTTTGAGACAATGTTGGATAAAAGAATATCTCGTACAGGGCATTTTCAAACAGGAAATGCTTTGAGGTAACGTCTAATAGAATACATTATCAGTGGGGTTAAGATAAAATGTTAGGAAAAAATTTACAGGAAATCGTAAAAACCGTAATAGAACAGAGAAGTGTACAACCGGAAACGATTATGGAGATAGGGGAATGGCTTCATAGTCTGGAGTTTCTGACGATGAAGGTGATAATGTTCTCTTTAAGTGTTTATCACCTGTATGAATATACAGTTAAAAATGTGTTCTAAAAATGTTTTTAAAATCAAAAGTACACTTTAATACTTAACTTCTTTAAAGTTTAACTTTAAAATACGGCTAATGTGACTTTGAAGGTTCGTCTCTTTCCGTATTTGAACCAAAAATGCCTCCTGTTAAAACAGAAAAGTTCAGGAATAAATCTGGGAATCCCGATAAAAAAGAACACTGGTCAGCGGGCAGCTAAAGCAGGGCGCCTGCTGATCGGATATTGCAGGGCGGCCAAGCCACCCTCTTTAATGCCCCACCTGCTTAAAAAATCTCATGTTAAAAATGAGAACCGGTGTCGAAACAACCGGTAATAACATCGGAATAGAAGACATTTTCAAATCAAAAAAACCAGGGCTCAATATATTTAAAACAAACAGCCCTGTATTTTATCTTTGCTTCGGCATTTTTGCCGTTAAATTTTTTGTTTTCGCTTTATGTGTTATTTGGTACTGCTTTTTATTTGATAATCTCTTTGACGTTTTCATTTTTTCTATCTTTAAATTGGGACAACTGTCCTTCCATACGCGTCATTAAGCACTTCCCCAAGGGCAGTGTACAGGGCTGAAAGACCCATAATGAGCCCTACATAGCCGGCTATGACAAGCAGGCCTGTATTTCCTGTGCCGTTTATGACAGCCAGCAGCATGAACAGCAGGAAAAGGGTCACAAATATAAACATTATAGCTTTACTACCCAGCTTCAAAGTTGCTATCAGCATAACAAATGTATATACTCCCCAGAGGAAGAGATACGCTGCAAGTGCCAGTGGTTCAGGGCCCTCAATCCAGCCAAGTGCAGGCATAAGTAGAAGTCCTGCAAAGGAGAACCAGAAAAGCCCGAATGCACAGAATGCCGTGCCACCAAAAACACTCCCTTTTTTCCATGCCATAATACCTGCGAAGACCTGTGCAAAGCCTCCCAGGAATATTGCCATGGATACGATCATCGAATCCACAGGGTAAAACCCTATATAACTCAGGCTTAAGAGAACTGCAGCAAGACCCAGACCAGTAAATCCTAATGGTGTAGGGTTTGCAGTCTTATCTTTTATATTTACATGTGTTACTACTTCCTGTGCTTCTGCCATCAATACCACTCCCCGAATTTCGTCTGATTTTAACAGTTTATTGAAATCCTTTCCTCTTTCTCTATTTCTTTGCCTTTAACGGAAACGGGCTTGCCCTTCGTCTATAATTTGGAAAATGAAATCTAACTGGTCAGTTTCCACATAGCCTCCTGTTTCGAGATTTCAGGATCTATTCTCATCCTCGACAGACATTTTTCTATAATATATATTGGCCATAATATATTATTTTTATTTCTATAATTCTCTCTGAATGTAAATCCAATCTGAAAATCATCTGCCTGTACCATAGAAATAAAATCATCACAGCGTTTCCATAAATTTTAAATTATCCTGCAACTTATGGGAAAGCTGATGGTCCCAAAAATTCTTGTTACAAATGATGATGGCGTTTATTCGACAGGCCTGAAAGCCGCTTTTGACAGCGTTTCTGACCTCGGGGAAGTTACAATTTCGGCTCCTGCCGTCCAGCAGAGCGGAGTAGGACGCTCTATTTCTATCTTTGAGCCTCTCAGGATCACAAAAACAGATGTAGGAGGTATACCTGCCTATGCTGTGGGAGGCACTCCTACGGACTCTGTTATTCTCGGCGTTTTTACTATACTGAAGGCAATGCCTGACCTGGTATTATCGGGTTTCAATATTGGAGAAAACATAAGCACGGATACTATCACCACTTCGGGAACCATTGGAGGAGCCCTTGAAGCTGCAAGCTATGGCGTTCCTGCAATTGCTGCCTCAATGCAGGTTCTTGATGAAGGGCAGAAATTCGATGATCCCAGGGATTATCAGAGGGAACGCTTCGAAGCCGGGATAAAGGTCGTTAACAGGATTGCCCGCAATGTGCTGAAGAGGGGAATGCCGGAAAATGTTGATCTGCTGAATATCAATATTCCCTTCCATGCGGAAGAAGATACTCCTATAGAGATTACCCGCCTTGCGAGGAAGATCTTTAAAACCGATGTCGAAGAGAGGCGTGACCCAAGGGGAAGGCCCTATTACTGGATTGCAGGAGACCTTATACGGGAAGAAGAGGAAGGGACTGATGTGCACGCCATCATGCAGAAAGGGCATGTCTCAATAACCCCCATCTCCCTGGACTCGACGGCAAGGATTGATTTTTCTGAAATCGAAAGATATCTCTGACAGCAGTTAACTGCTCCATAATTCAGACAGGATATGGTAGAATATACCTGTGGAACTGCCCCATAATTCAGATAAAACATATATGTGGAGCTCGATAATTCAGGCAAAATATACATGTCAGATAAAAAAGAGAACAGAATTGTACTGAACAAGTAATGTTTTTCTTTTTACTTCAAAAATACTTTTAAATAACTTTTCTTATTTTGCTTCACCCTGCTCTATGTGTATTGAAATTTCCTTCCAGTTGCCGTCGATTGTGTGAAGAGTCTCTACCATTGCTTTTATAACGTTGCCCACTATTGTCTGGACAAATTCATTCATCGGAATTTTTCTGCCGTCTACCAGAAGTTCGATTTTCATTTTATCTCTCCTTGAATATTTTTTCTCTTTTCTTCTTTCTTTAATTCTTTTTTTCTTTGATCCTTTTATTTATTCTTTCTTTTTCTTTAATTTCTCAATTTTCATGATTGGAGTATAATAAGGCTTTCTCCGGCTTACTGCAAGCCTGAGCAGTTTTTCTATCTCTTCAGGACTATTTGCTCCTCCTATATCAACAAGATTATCGTGCACAAGCAGGCAGGGCCTGAGTTTCCCATCGGCTGTGACTCTAAGCCTGCTGCAGTGGGCGCAGAACTCAGAATTATCCATCGGGCGCACGAATTCCACCTCAACTCCATCGATCATGTATTTTTTTCTGTGGTGCAGGTGCCGGACCCTGACTTCGCTCGCTCTTTCTTCGAGGCTTTTTTCAAGGGCTTTTGAGTCGATAGTGTACTTTGAAAGCTCAGGGTCTATATTCATGAGCTCAATAAGCTGCAGGATGACTTTTCCTTTATAAGGGCGGATGAAATCCATCATTTCATCGATTTCGTTCTCGTTTATGCCCTTCAGGAGTACCATATTCAGTTTTACCGGAGTTAACCCTGCTTCAACTGCGCTGTTGATACCTCTGATGACCTTCTCAAGGGTTCCCGGAGGGGCTCCGGTAATCTTCCTGTATTTTTCGGGGTCAAGAGAGTCCATGCTTACGTTTATCCTGTCGAGTCCGGCAGCTTTCAGGGTTTTTGCACGTTTTTCAAGCAGGATACCGTTAGTGGTTGCCGAAACCTCTTTCAGAGGAGGCAGGCAGGCAAGGATATCTTCAAAATCCTTTCTGAAAAGAGGTTCTCCTCCTGAAAATTTTACTTTACGGACTCCAAATTTTGCTGCTTCTCTGATAATGCTGCAAATCAGTTCCGGACTCATTTCATTCCCTACAGGACCGCAGGTACAGCATTCTGCTCCTTCGTTATGGCAGTACATACAGGAAAGGTTACACCTGTCAGTAATCGATATCCTGAGCCCGGTTACTTTGCGCCCGTAAGGGTCAACCAGGACTTCTTCTTCGTTTTCTTCCCGAAACAGGGAATTTTTTCCTGAATTGTTGTCCTTCATATTTCCCTGACGTATTTATATTATGGAGATAATAATATTTTCTGGTAGAGTTATGGTCCGTTTAACCGGAGTAATTAAAAGCTCTGTAACTAAAAGAATATCTGGTAGCGATATGTTCCACTTACTATAATACCTGATTACAGCTAATATAAATCAATAACGCATGTTATTTCGAAATTCGCAGAAAAAATGTTGAATCAAAAAACATTGAAATAAAACATTGAAACTAAAAATTGTGAATTCTGGTTTTATTCTCTCTGTTTTTTAAGTTTGCTTTTCCAGGTTTACTCCTTAATATTTGTCTTTTCGGTAAACGGTTGCTGTTCTCCTTAACAGCCGAATTGATATATATTAATCTGTACAATAGTAACCAAATGACAAAAGGAATACTTATTGCAGGAACCCATAGCGGTGTTGGAAAAACAACAGTCTCAATGGGTATTATGGCTGCCCTCAAGCACAGGCAGTTAAAAGTCCAGCCCTATAAAGTAGGCCCTGATTACATTGACCCTTCCCATCACACTGCCATTTGCGGGCGCCCCTCCCGAAACCTGGATACTTACCTGATGGGCACGGAAGGTGTCAGGCAGACAGTTGCCCGCACATCTGCAGACGCTGATATTGCTGTCGTTGAAGGGGTTATGGGTCTTTTTGACGGAATTGATTCTACGGAAGTTGCGAGCTCAGCTCACGTAGCAAAGACTCTGGACATACCTGTCATACTGGTAATCAATGTCCATGGTATGTCCAGAAGTGCCGCAGCCCTTCTGAAAGGTTATTCCGAGTTCGATCCAGAAGTCCGGGTTGCAGGTGTCATCCTGAACCAGGTAGGAAGCCCCCGCCATGCCGAACTTGTAAAAAATTCGCTTCCCGGCAACATTCCGATTATCGGAACAATTCCCAGAAGAAAGGATATTGAAGTCCCTTCAAGGCACCTTGGGCTTTATATGGCACACGAAAAGGACTACAATACCGCAGAAATGGCAGCATTTATTGAAGAAAACGTTGACCTGGATGCAGTTCTTGAACTTGCTGAACCCTGTTCTGTTTCTGAAGCCGAAGTAGTCCAGAGTCTGGATACGGATCTAAAGATCGGAGTTGCCTGGGACCCTGCTTTCTGTTTCTACTACCGTGATATGTTTGACGCATTTAGAGATAACGGCGGAGAAGTTGTATTTTTTAGCCCTATGACAGGGGAAGTCCCGGATGTTGATGGAATTTATCTCGGGGGAGGCTATCCAGAGCTTTACGCAGAAACTCTCGAGAATTCGGAGACTACACAGAAATTAAAAGGGCTTGCAGCTGATGGTTTGCCTATCTATGCAGAATGCGGTGGCTTGCTCTATCTCTGCGGGACCTACGAGGTCGATGACCGCGTTTATAAACTGGCTGATGTCGTGCCCGCAAATACTCGCATGACAAACCGGCTGAAAGCTCTCGGATATACCGAAGCCCGACCTCTTGACAAAAATTTCTCTTCGCGCAATATCAGGGGCCATGAGTTCCATTACTCCATCACGGAGTGCGACAGGGATGCAAAATTTGCATACGAAATGATCCGCGGGAAAGGTATACAGGACGGTTTTGACGGTCTTATAGAGCACAATACCCTTGCGGGGTATATGCATTCTCATCCTGCCAGCTTCCCTGTAGATAAATTCGTGCAAAAATGCAGGGAATACAGAAAAAGGTAAAATGAAGGAAAAAAGGTAAAATGAAGGGAAAAAAGTAAAAAAACCTTTTTTAAATTTCCTCTTCAAATCTTTTTCTTTAAATACCTTTTATTTTGTTTTTTAGAGCTTTCTTACTTAAACTTTAAAGCAATTTCTATAGAAAACACTTTCAGTTAGCAAGGCTGAAAGTAATAAATACAGTTGTAATAAATACAGTTGTAATAAATACAGATATTATTTTTTGAATATAATGAATATATCGGAGAGGGTATTTGGATTACTATTGAATTTATTTACTACTATTTAATCTGAATATCCCTGGAAAAAGATAGATTACATCCGATTATATTCATTTATAAAAAAGAGGTAATAATATGAAATTTATATGCCCACTTTTTGTTGTCAACAATATGGAAATTTCCAGAAACTTTTACGAAAAAGTTCTCAACCAGAAAGTACAGTACGATTTTGGCGAAAATGTATCGTTTGAGAGTGGTTTTGCAATTCATCTAAAACCACACTTTTCAGAATTAACGGGCATAAACAGGAATGATATTATTCAAAAATCAAATAATTCCGAATTGTATTTTGAAGAAGAGGATTTAGATAGTTTTCTTAAAAAGCTGAAAGAAATGAATTCCATTGAATATGTACATGAATTAAAAGAACAGCCCTGGGGACAGAGGGTTATCAGATTTTACGATCCTGATATGCACATTATTGAAGTTGGCGAACCAATGGAAAGTGTGGTAAAAAGACTTTTGAGTGAAGGGTTATCGGTTGAAGAAACCTCAAAACGTACTTTAATGCCAGAGGAGTTTGTCAGGCAGTTTTTATGAACAATTGATGGCTGGCAGTCCCGACTTTCAATTTAGTTTTACATTACTCATTTGCTGTTACTTCTTTTTTCACTTCTCTTTCTTCTTTTTCACTTCTCTTTCTTCTTTTTTACTTCACTTTCCTTCCCGTTTTCCTTTTCCTTCCCATCATCCTTCTCCTTTCCCTGTTCTTTTCCCTCTGCCTCTTCTCTTTCTTTATTTTTTATGAATACTTTTTTCTCGTAATATCCAAGAGGATGGCTTATTTTCTCGCAGAGTCTGTCTTTTCCTACGCAGTTCCCATACGTCCTCATGGTGTCGCAGGCAGGTGGTTTGTAAGTATTTCCTGTAGCACCTGCGATATGCTCTATCTGGTAGAGGGTTTTTTCTGCATTAAAATCCGGTGAGATATTGAAAAGGTTCAGGATTTCATCTACTGACATTCCCACATTGAGAAGGAAGGATGTCATTGCAAAACGCATCGAGTGAGCAAGATTCACTCCTCCCTGAACGTTAGCAAGCGCATAGGCAATGCAGGGGGGGAATAGTTCCGGTTTGACAGCTCCGAAATCCGTAGATCCGAATTTCTTTTTCTGGACTTCGAACTTGTCCTTTATCTCGGCAGCGTAAGGTGAACAGAAACTGGATACCTCGGGCGGGATTTCCGGGACAGGGAAGGATTGTTCAATCCTTTCCCTGACCGCTTCTTCAAGAAGCCTTGAAAACTCTTCTTTTGTTATTTTTATTTTGCCTGCTCTCAACTGGCGGTTTGTCAGTTTCCATGAAGGGTCTTTAAGGGAATTTGAAAAGCGGATATAGTCCGTAAAATGCATGCTGAAATAAGAATCCTGAGAATCTGCTGAAATTCCAAAATCATCTCCGAATTCCAGCAGAAAATCCGGATTTTCGTTTCTCAAAAAAGTATAAGCAGCCTTTGCTTCTGCCAGAGCATAACGTCGGGTAAAGAGTTGATCATCCACGCAGGCGACCAGCATCCTGGCAAATGGATAGGAAAGGAGTTCTGAAAGTACCTGGGCTTCCCCCGAAACAGGAGATTTTTTAATTTCTCCTTCAAGAGCTTCTTTTACCCTTTCTATTCCACGGGCTCTTGCAGCCCTGTAAGCCCGCGAATTGAGCAGGCTTTCTAAGGAAATTCCCAGGTTTCCAACGTAGGCAGACGCTTCTGAAGTGAATGGGTAATATGCAAGTTTTTCTGCCTGCATGTCATCCTTAGTCCGATTCGATTCTCGGAGCCAGCAGGTAAGAGATTCTGCCCGCACCGTTTGCAATCTCGAAATCAATCAGGATGGGGAAATCCCTTCCAAGGGAGAGAGTAACCTCATTTACCTTGTTTGTGGGTTTTACTATATCTGTAAGGTAGTCCAGGGAGAAGAGGGAACAGGCTTCACCTGCTTTAAGGTCGATTAACTGGTCTCTGCCCATTTCCAGGCGGACCTGGTCTGTATCGCCCTTTGCTTCCATATAAAAAGTATCGCCAGAGACTCCCATAAGCATGTGGTCGCTTATTTTTTCTGCGGCTTTTACGGCACGCCTGAGGTCTGCACCGTTCAGGACAACTTTGGCAGGAAGTTCGAGCTGAGGAACTCTGGGCTCTGCACGGATTGTTGAAGGGTCCAGAAGAGAAAGAGTATATGATAATCCTCCAACATCAATCAGGAGCTTATTGCTACCTTCATCAAGCTCCATACGTACTGTATCGTTCCTGTCCGCAATTCCCAGGAGGTCGGTAATCTTATTCAGATCGATCCCTATTTCACACTCATCAGCACTATATTCCTCAAAAGCTGATGACCCAAGCTCAAAAATCCCCATTGCAACGTTGGCGGGATCAACCGCCTTTACCGAAATACCTTCGGGTTTAATTTTGAATCTGACCTCGTCTACAATTACAGCCAGTGAGGCAATTGCGTCTTTCAGAAGCTCTGCATTAATTGCTGCCTTGAACATGATTCTTCTCCATCAAATAAATTAAGCCTTAAACTCCTTATCTATCACTGGATATATAAATTTCCTTACAATTTGGGATTTTTCTATCCCTTGAAGGTAATCTTCCCTTACTGGAATAACTGATACATGAAACCGGGCAAATTATTAGGTTCAAAGCCGGACAACTATATAAATCTTGGTCAGAAAATAAGGAAGCTTCAGGCTCAGCCTGAAACATAAAAGAAGTTCTGACCTCGAAATGGTCATCCAGAAGTCTATATTTCGGTATTATATTTTTTCAGAAGTACGTTTTTAAGAAAGGCCCGTAAGAAGTGTTTATGAAATTCAGTCGTATTCTCTCCATGTATACCCGCATTTTGTACATTTGAAGAAACGGGTTTCGGATTCGTCAGCAGACCTGAGCTGTCTTAGCCACCAGGCTGCAGTGTTGTTCCCGCACTCCGGACATTTTGCATTTGTTGTCGGCAGGCCTGAGGTCTGTTCTCCTTCGAGTACAACTACTTCGTGATCATCAATTTTGGCTTTGGAGACGAAATTCTTTGCGTCGCTTTCAATCGGTATTGTGCTTCCACATTTTCTGCAGTGGTAGTTACCATCTTTCGGAAACATCATACTTTTGCATTTAGTACAGAACTGCATTAATATCACTTTTTGCTTCATTTATCATTTTATTATGGTCAAAAGCCAGCTCAGGAATAGAATCAAGCTCAAAAAGTTCTACAGCAGCAGCATCAGAGCCTGATTTTAAGTCTCCGTATCCTTTCGCAAGGTAACACACTGATACCGTGTGTCTTCTTGGGTCACGTTCAGGGTCGGAATAGACACCGATAAGTTTGAGAATCTCCACAGAAAGGCCTGTTTCTTCAAAAACTTCCCTGGCAGCTGCTGTTTCTGTACTTTCCCCAATTTCGACGAAGCCGCCAGGAAGGGCAAATTTTCCCTGATATGGAGGGTTTTTTCTCTTCACCAGAACAAGCTTGTTTTTAAAGAGAATTACAGTATCAACGGTCAGGCTGGGGGTAGTATGTTTCATAAACGCCTTCGTAGCTCACTTTCCGTGAGATCTTTTTTCTCTACAAATCTCCTTCCTGATTAGCTTTTTCTGACATTTTGCCAGGCAGAATAATATATTAGTATTGTGCATATTGTAAAAACTCGTCATCATATTTCAATTATTCTTATCAACTTTTTTATTCTTTTTAATTCTGTTTTAAGTTGCTTCAGGTTCACTGTGATATGAGTCGAGTCTTTCTCAAGCAAAAAAGCCCCTTACGCAGTAGTGTTTATTAAAGGTTTCTCTTTTATGGATAACCAAAAGATTCTTTATCTATTTATTTTGGAACCGTCGAATACTTCTAATTTTTCTTCTAAAATATAAATGTCTTATAATCCGTTATTTTTCTATAATAGAAATTTGTTATTTATTTACAGGGCTCTTAACATTAACAAACCCTGACTTAAGGACCATAGCAGGTATTTATATATTCAGATTAAGGTCAATGTTGTAATCCATGATATCCTGCAATTGCCTGGTTCGATGTTATTCATATTATCACCGGAAACGCCCTTTCTGGCGCTGTATTTCAGGTATGCATCTGCCAGTATCCTGAAACTGCCCTGATGTATTATGACACTTCAAACTCGCTATATCATAAAGTAAAATCCATAACCTTTGAGCCCCTTAATATTTATGAATATGAAAACTTTAAGTCCATTGTGGAACCTCTACGGAAACCTATTAATTATTTTAGGAAATTTCATGTTCTACTTTCCCGATATTTCAGAACTTGCTCGAAATTTTTTCAGTACCATGATAAAAATGAAAATTGCTGAAAATCTTTATCCCGGGCAAAAGGTGCGTGAAAAATGATAGAAAATGTACTCTGGGTCGCAGTCGGGTTAATGATTGCGTCATCCGCTATTCCCAGAACTTCAAGAGTTCGTAAACTTATAGGGGGAACAGGATGGGGTGTATTTTCCATCCATTGGGGTTACCAGCCTCTCCATTACATCGAGGTTCAGGATTATGCCAATGTAGCCCTTACATTTCTGTTCGCCCTTTTCTGCTTACTTGTAGCCTACATAATGCTTCGGGAGTACAGAAAAGGTCCTCTTGTTCTAAAAAACAATAGAGAAGTAATGCACTTACCAGTCTCGTCTCAGACTGAAGGAGATCCCCTGGACATAACTTCAATGCTTACCAGTGCAAGTGCTCTTGGAGCTCTTGTTTACTTCCCATTTGCAAACTTTTCCTTCCTGAACACCTGGATCATAGGAAACGTTACCTCGCAGGTTACCTGGGTTCTCCAGTACTTTGGGTTTCCGGCATATATGAAAGCCTGGAATATGATAACCCTTAACGGGTACACGGTAGAGATTATCCTTGCATGTACTGCAATTGAAAGCATTGCTCTTTTTATGGGGCTGATAGGTTCAGTCAGAGCACCCCTTACCCGCCTGGTTCCGGCTTTTGTCGTATCCGTGCCTGTTATTTATGTGCTTAACCTTATCAGGGACATCTTTGTGGTTGTAGCTTATGGAGAACAGTGGTTCGGTACTGACAGTTTCATCATTGCCCATAACTATATCGCGAAAGCAGGGTCAGGAATAGCTCTCTTCTTAATTTCATATGCTGTACTCAAGATTTTGCCTGAGTTACTTGCAATGATTGACGGCCTCTGGGTCATACTCTCCGAAGAATTGAAATATCTTCTGCATAGATTTGCTAGGGATTGAGATCAATGATTGCAAAAGGCTCTGAACCCTGGCTTTTCACAGCTGCATCTGTAACCGCCCTATTTGCAATTCTTTCCAGGGCAACAGACGGCTTACCATTCCTTAATTACATTGCTAACGTGGGAATGGCGTTAACTTTCGTAATGGTTATCTTTTTCAGGGATCCCGAGAGAAAGGTAGAAACATCTGACACTTACATGATCTCCCCTGCCGACGGTACAGTTATCGATATCAGGGACAGAAAAATTTGTATTTTTATGTTCCTTCAAAACGTGCATGTTAACAGGGCTCCAATATCCGGGAAGATCAGTGAAATTATCTACAAAAAAGGTGGTTATCTTCCTGCTTTTTGCAAGGATTCTGAAAGGAATGAAAGAAACGAATTTATCATCCATAGCAAATATGGGGATGTAAGAGTAACACAGATTGCAGGCATTATTGCCCGCAGGATTGTCACATATTCGAATGTAAATGATACTGTAGAACAGGGACAGCGTATTGGTATGATCCGTTTTGGATCAAGAGTTGATGTAACAATTCCTCACGATTTTGACATTACAGTTGAAAAAGGGGAGCGTGTGCTTGCAGGCAAAACAATTATAGCAACAATAAAAAATGACAGGGACTTTTGAATATGAACGTATTCCAGATGTTAAGACTCCCGGACCTGGTATCTCTTTTGAACCTGATCTGCGGGATTGGCTCCATTGCAGTAGCCGCTCAGAGTGATTCTTTTGGATTTGCTCTGATCCTGCTTTTGCTTGCGGCGGTTGCGGACGGGGCAGACGGATATATTGCCCGCAGATTCAAAGGGGGAGAGCTTGGGGAGCAGCTTGACTCTCTGGCAGATGCAGTTTCCTTTGGAGTTGCTCCCGCTCTTCTCATATTCCTTGAATTCGGGGTAGAGGAGCCTATCGTCGGGATATTTGCAGGCTTGTATGCTGTCTGCGGCGTGCTCAGGCTCGCCCGTTTCAATTCCTCAATATCCGTCCCGAAGGCAGGTTTTGAAGGGTTACCTATTACCGCAGGCTGCATAATGCTTGTTACATACCTTTTGCTCGGTGAAAGCTTTGTAATTGTAGATGTTCTGCTTGCTCTGACTCTTGCCCTCTCTATCCTTATGGTGAGCACAGTAAATTACCCGAAGATCAGGAACATTAAGATCCTGGCTTTCGTAGCTGCCGTATTCGGGATAACCATGCTGCTTTATTTCATTGATGTGCAGTATATGAGGGTCTTTTCTTTCCTGCCTTTTATCCTTATGCTGAGTTACCTGTTTTCACCCTTCTTGAAAATCCCTGTGATCAGCATTGCTACCAGTAAAGATTACGGCAACAGGAAAGGGGCAAAGGCTGAAGGAAGAAAAGAAAAACAGTAAATCACTTAAAAAATTATCCAGTTCAGCATACTGATATCCAGAAAGGCAGGGAGAGGATTATTTGTCTGAAAACAAAATCACAGATAGAGATAACGCACTTTTCGAAGCAGGAATAAAGCTGGGAGCACTTTATCACCAGTTTACGGGCTCTCCTGTAAACCTGAAAACAGCTTCCAGCCTTGAGCAAGCTATTCAGGAAAGCATTTCAGTCCAGCCCTTTGTGGAAAATATTTCTGTGAAAATCGACCGTGACCTTTTAAAAAGTAAATTAAACAGCGAGTTCGGATACACAGAGCTTCAGGGTCCCATGCTTGAGGTTAAAATCACTGTAAAGTACGGATCTTCACGGGTGAAGGTTGCAATGGAATACGACCCTGAACTGAATTATCCGTTGATGAAGATTGTGGAGATAGAATAAACCCAAAGGTTGAATAAATTAAAAATATCTAAAACTTAGAATTTGAGAATTAAAGACATCTAAAACTTAGAATTTGAGAATTAAAAATTAAATTCAAGTAAAGGGGCAGGGTTTTAAGAGCAGGGTTTATACCTCGCTCTTTGAAATCTCAAAAGCCCTGACAACCTTTTCATTCTGCTCAGGAGTGCCGACTGTTACCCTGATAAAAGAATCTCCTGCCTCCCTGAAAGAATCACAGGGGCGAACTATTATTCCTTTCTTCAGAAGGCTTTCCGTGACCTTTTTTGCTTTCAGGGGAGAAACATCCACAAGCACAAAATTTGCCTGAGAAGGATAAACCTTAAAAGGAATTTTTTCTTTCAGGTATTCTCTGCCTTCCCTTGCAAGATTTATGCTTTTATTCAGGTATTCAGTATCCGAAAGCGCAGCCAGTCCTGCCCGCAATGCCGGAAGACTTACCGAGAACGGGGTGGCTGCTCTTAAATATTCTTTTGTAAGCCACTCAGGCATTATGCCATATCCCAGGCGTAGACCTGCAAGCCCGAATACTTTGGAAAAAGTCCTTCCAACCGCAACATTGTCATATTCATTTACCAGTGCTGCAAGGTTCCTGTCCGCAAATTCAACGTATGCTTCGTCCACAAACACAAGGGCATCGGTATTTTCAATAATTTTCCTCAGGTCAGCTTCCGGAAGGAGATTGCCTGAAGGGTTATTTGGAGAACACAGGAAAATGATTTTGGTTCTGGGAGACACGGCTTCAAGAATCTTTTCGGGGTTCAGGGAGAAATCCTGGTTCCGCCTGATAAAGACAGGTTCTGCGCCGCAGGCTCTGGCAGGAAGCTCATAATAGGAAAAGGTAGGGATGGGCACTATAACCTCGTCTCCCTTTTCAATAATTATCCTGCAAAGCCCGTCAAGAAGCCCGTCCATTCCTGGCCCTGAGGCGACAATATTTGATACCGGAAAACCTGTGTATTTCGAGAGGGCTTCTCTTAATTCATGTGCATCCGCTGATGGGTATATATTTGCTCCGGGAGCTGCCTCTATGAGAGCCTTTACGGCTTTCGGTGAGGGTCCCAGAGGGTTTTCATTTGATCCCAGTTTAATAATTGATTCTGGCTTAAGCCCGTAGGCTGAAGCTATCTCTTCTATGGATCTTCCGGGAACGTATTCTTCAATGTCAAAGATTTCTTTTTTTATCAGTTCACGCCTGCTCAAGGACATCAACAACCGAGTCTATCTGTTCTTTCGTAATCACAAGTGGAGGGACAAGGCGGAGCACCGAGTCCGAGGTGCAGTTTACAAGCACACCATGTTCCCTTGCAAAATCTACAAACTTTCCGCAGGGATATTTAATCTCAACTCCTATCATAAGCCCTTTCCCGCGGACCTCCACAATATCATCCCTTGCCATGCCTGAAAGTTTTTTCGTGAAATAAGCGCCCATTTCCTTTGAGCGTTCCAGAAGCTTTTCCTCTTTTATCGCCTGGATCGAAGCAAGAGCTGCTGCACAGGCAAGAGGCCCGCCGCCGAAGGTAGAAGCATGCTGCCCGCGCCCAAAACTGAGGCCGCTGCGAGCTGCAATGGCGCCCATGGGGAACCCTCCTCCTATGGCTTTTGCCATGCTCATAATGTCAGGTTCAACTCCAAATTGTTCTTTACAGAACCAGGTGCCTGTCCTTCCAAAGCCTGTCTGTACCTCGTCAAAGATGAGGAGGGTTCCGGTTTCGTCACAGATTTCCCTTACCTCTTTTAAATATCCGGGATCCGGGACATTAACCCCGCCTTCTCCCTGGATCGGTTCAAGGACCACTGCTGCGGTATCTTCGGAAATCGCTTTCCTTATAGCATCGGCGTCAGAATAGGGGACAAAGCTTGTTTTTGAACTTACAGGAGGCATAAAGGGATCCCTGTACATGCTCTTGTGAGTTACGCTGAGAGCCCCTATGGTCCTCCCGTGGAAGGAATGTTCGGCTGCTACAAAAGCACTTTTTCCTGTAGCCACACGGGCCAGTTTCATCGCAGCCTCTACGGCTTCGGCCCCCGAGTTACAGAAAAAGACACATTCCATGCCTGTAATCGAGGCAAGAGTTTCTGCAAATTCTGCCTGGATTTCAGTATAATACAGGTTGGAAACGTGGATCAGCTTCTCAGCCTGTGCCTGTATTGCTTTAACAACCGTGGGGTGGCAGTGCCCAACATTGTTTACTGCAATGCCTGCGACACAGTCGATGTACTCCTTACCGTAAATATCCTGGACAACTGCTCCTTTGCCTTTTGAGAGAACGAGGGGCTGGCGCCCGTAAGTCTGCATCACATACTTTGAATCTTTATCTATAACGGAATCGTACCCTGCTTCAAGGTTACCGGAATTAATAATTTTATCTGTCAAGTGAATTCCCTTCCTTTAAATTTGTGATTGTAAATTTATCAGTGGCTAATTTATCAGTGACTAATTTATCAGTGACTAATAGTGAAAGTTCATACTGAAACTCAAGCGGTTTTTCGGTTTTCACCTAAGCATCGGAAATTCGTGAGTTTATATGTCAACTTCATGGATTTTCATGATGATTTTCATGGTTGCTTCATAAGTTCATATCTCAAATGAGTATCTTGATAGAACTTCTTCTCTTAAACTAAAAACTTCTTTTCTTAAATTAAGAATTTCTTCTCCTAAATTAAGGACTTCTTTTCTTAAACTAAGAACTTCTTCTCTAAACTAACTGATGGTTTCTACAGAGATGTCCTGAATTAATAACTTCCTGATTAACTAATTTTTCTCAGTTTAAATTTTTCCTATTCCCGGGAAACAGGAAAACCGTTAATCCTCTCGAATTCACTTAAATGTCACAGGTTACCTGCTCTCTGGAAAAAGAAGTTTTTCTGCTGTAGAGCAAAATCAGTGCTCAAAGAAATCAGGATCCACAGGAAATTCTGTATTCCAGAGTATCCTTTAAAAAACTCGGGCAGAAGAACCCCACATTTTCAGAGCCCGTTTTTAAGAATTCGGGTTAGCTCTGGTGTTCTCCGGTTCCCTGTCTTTTTCTAGTTCTGGACCCCGAAAAATGTCGGGTTCTTGCAAGGGATCTGGTTCGGGCAGATTTTTTCTCCATACCGGGCACAAATCCGTTTTTGACTTTCGGGCCGGTCTTGATCAGAGAATCTATATCTGCGGGCTCCACAGCTTTTACGGGTTCTTCTTCAGTCTTACTCTCTGGCTGCTTTTCTAGCCCGACCATAAGCACTTTCCCTAAAGCGTTGACATCTGCAAGAGGAGGCTTTTCTCCGGCTGCTTCTCTTAAAAAAGATACACCGGCAGGTGCTTTTATAGTACCGTCCACTATTGCTTTTTCATGCAGGATTACGGAATCGGCCCTTATACCTCCGAAGACTCTGCTGTTCCTGCCGATATTTACCTGCCCTTTTGAAACAAGGCTTCCATAGACGGTGCTGTTTTCTCCAATTATTATGTTTCCTTCCGAATTTATGCTTCCCTTAAGGGTAAGGGCTTCCCCGGCTTCTATGGTCTGAACCCTGAGATTTCCTATCAGATAGCAGTTGCTCCCGATAATTGCTTCTCCGCTGACTTCAATGGCTTCAGGGGAGATTTTTGCATCTGCAGGTATGATCAGTACTTTTTCCCCGGGTTCTTTTCCATCGAACTCTTCTTCTTCCCCGGAATCATCAAACAGCTCTTCAAGTGCTTTTTCGACTTCTTCCCCTTTGCCGAGACGCATCATTTCCCTGATATACAGGAGCAGAAACATAATTACAGGGACAGGGTTCCTGACAACAATCCAGCCTTTAGCCTCAAATCCGCCTTTGATTTTGACCTCTTTTCCTACATCCAGGTCTCCTGCAACGATCAGTTTCCCGTCGATAGTAACAAATTCTCCCAGATAGGCGTTTCTTCCTACCTTAACTCCGCTACCTATTTTTGACCACATGTCAATTCTTGCATCAGAGCAGGCTATCACGTCTCCGGAAACAGCAACTCCTTCCCCCATGATGACAGTGTCTCCAGATATACAGTACTGGATGCTGGAGTGGTTGCCGATGATTACGTCTCCCTCTACTGTAATCATGTTTGTTTCTATTCTGGTATTATCGGGAACCAGAAGGTATTTCAGGATTTGCTCTGGCTCTGAAATGTTTTCACTCTCCGAGAAAACTGTTTCCTGGTATCAGGTTTAAAGGTTCAGATTTAGTAGGTTTAAAGGTTCAGATGTAGTTTTCAGAGTGCGGTTTTTTAGACCACGCTTGAAAATATAACTGCATTTTTTGTAAGGTAGTATTCATTCAAAAATAACTATCTACAATATATTCTTATTCATTTTTTCTGCTCATTCTTGTTTTTTGGGCAGTAAAGATGGCATCTTATATATTATATCTGGCTATATGAAAATTTGTATAAAAAGTAAAAATACTTTTTGCCTTTCGTATAAAATTTATTTTCTTCACCTGTTTTCTTGCCCTACTTCCCTTATTTCGAAGCAATTCCTGCCCGCACATCCACAGCCGCTCCACTATCAAGATCCCGGATCTCTGCAGGAGACAACAGCAACTGCCCTGTTGCAAGCAGCCTGTCATTTTTGTCCGTAATAAGGACTTCTTCTCCAGCCCTGAGTTCCGGATCAATATCAATAACATGCTTTGCAAAAGCCGTTTTGCCTGCCTCCACAAAAGGTGCAGCATCATCGGAAACAACTACCCTTAGCTTTTTTCCCGAAAGAAGTTTATGAATTACGGAAGCTCCTTCGATGCTGAGAGTGAAAAAACCATCTTTTGCTCGTGCAGTTGCAATTCTTTTGCCTGAGTGAAGTACCTGGCGTACCCTTTTTGTCCGGGAAAGCTGGAAAGTTGACCCTTCTGGGAACAGCTCTTTTCCTGTACCTTTCCCAAATTGATAATCCGCAATCATGCGGACTCTTGAAAGTCTTTCTACATTGCAGTTCATGAGGCTAGATAATATGTGCAGACCTTAAAGCCATTCCGGTTGTCCAGGTGTTTCGAGTTAAGCTGTCAGAAAATATGTAAATTTATATTTTTCGGATGAAATAATAAGTTATTTATATTTTGTATCTTTTAATCAATGACTGTCCAGAAGTACAAATTTCGAAATAATGTAGATGAAAAATAATTATTGTCTGACCTGAAAGAGATAAGTCCAGCTTTCAAAGATCCTCAGACATTTATCCTGCAGATGGAAATTTCCCCAGAACCGGCCACAATATAGAAAAAGTAACAGGGATTTTGTTGATTCGTAAAAACGTTTCTTTAGATGAAGTTCACCTCCAGAAGCTCCAGTCCTTGCTGGAAAAGAATGGAGGTAATTTAAGTGCAGCAATAAGGGAAGCAATTGATCTGGTTAGCCTTTGCCCTGAAAGTTATGGAACTCAAGATGTAAGTTCTGAAAATCCAGGAAAAAAGGAAAGTTTTCCTGGAGCAGGAGAAGAGCTTCTCAGGAATGAAGAATGTGTTATGGTAAACCAGCAGATGATTAAGTGGCTTATCAGAAACAGTGCTGGGAAGCTTATAGATGAAGATATTGTCCATGAACTTATAAATCCCTACCTCATTAATACAGTCCCCGAACTGATAGAGTACCTGAACACCATCAGTAAGCAGCTTGGGTGGAAGATTGAAGTCTCGACTTCCTGTGGAGAAAACCTTCAAAACGGGTGTACCAGTATGGATTTCACCGGAGGGGATAGAGACATGAGGGAGTTTCTTGTTGAGGTAGCCTGTATTTTTCTCTCGCGCTGGGCAGGTCTGGATGCCGAGGCTCTGCACAGGAGATCAAATTCAATCACCGTATATCTCAGACCTTTTGTTCGTCACGATATGCTCGAAGCAACTCCCGGAGTTCGGAACCTATTTGGTTCCAGAGATATTCTTTTCAGGGAAATTGAGAGAAAGCCTGCTTTCTGGATGACGCTTGCTGAACTTTATACTAAATTCAACTATCAGAGGGTAAACCTGGACAAGAGCCTCTTTGAAGCCCTGTTGGCAGGGAAGCTCCCTGATATTACAAAATACTTTGAGGTTAAGGCTGACCGTTCGCTTCGTGAAATTCCACTTCAAGAACTTCTGCCTCTTTTTAAATATCTTGTAGTAGCTTCACAGCTTGTAAATGATGTGGAGATATGTGCTGAAAAAGGAAAAGAGTGCATCAAAATCAGGCACGACTACTCTGAAGAAAGTGTGGTTCTAAAGCTTATTAAGCTGTTTTCCAATTTATTCGAGGCCGGTCTGCACAGATTCAGTGTAACTTACGTATCCGGACTCATTATTTTTGATTTTTCTCTTCCTGAAATTTCAGTAGAGGATGTTGTAAAAATTTCTCCGGGTCTGGATTTTTACGAATAAATAATAATTCTTAAATATTTATAAATCGAATTTATAAGCCTGATTATACTGTTTAAGCTTATATTGTACCTGTATTGTACCTGTAACGCCAGACGATTTGTTGAAGCAAAATTTTTGTAAGCAGGGATAACCTTTGATTCGCAAAAACGTTTCTATGGAAGACGAATATCTCCAGAAATTGCAGCCCTTCCTGGAAAAAAATAATGGGAACCTGAGTGCTGCAATCAGGGATGTAATAGAGTTCGCGGATGCTGCTCTTCAGGGCCATGAGTCTGTAGAAGATGCCCTGGAATATTTTACACAGAACTCCACAAAGTATCCTGAAATTCGCAATAATCTGATCGAGAGCGGGGAATGCATACTCGTCAGTCAGCTCTCATTCAGGTGGCTTATCGAAAATACCGATGGGATACTTGTAGATGACGAGCTGGTAAGTGAGATTTTCAATCCTTATCAGATCAAGAATGTCCCGGACCTTCTTGAGTATCTTAATATACGCAGTCAGAATATGGGGTGGGAGGTTGAAGCTTACTCCAGTATCTGGGAAGACAACACCGAGGTCATAGTAATTGAGAACGGGGATCCCAGTTTGAGAGCATACCTTGCTGAGGCAATTTCCATATTTATCGGCCGCCATTTGAACCTTGATGTTCCTTTTGTCCACAGGAAATCCAATTCAATTCGCATTTTCCTCAAGGAACACAGGTCTTACACGGATGTCCCCCCGGGTATTAGAAAAAATTTCGGGACTCTTGACTATACTTTTAAAGAAATCAGGAGCAAGCCAGATTTCTGGAATTCTTTGGTGGAAAGATACAGGTTGCAGAGGTATCAGCGTGTAAATCTTAACAAGGACGTCTTTGAGACATTCCTCTCTGGAGGCATCCCGGATGTGACAAATTTTATTGAGGCATCTGCAGGCAAACCCATCAGGGAAATTCCACTTTATGAATTACTTGCAATTTGCAAAAGATTAATTACCGTCACCCAGCTGGCAAATGATCTTGAGCGGACAGTTGAGAGGGGAAAAATAAGTATAAAAATCAGGCATCAATTTTCCGAAGAAACTGCTATTGAAAAACTTACAGAGTTTTTCTCTAAATTATTCAAAATGGCAGGCTGCACATTTGAGATCAGGTCAATATCAAATCTGATTATTATTGAGTTTGCAGATTCCTCTTAATTTATCCTATATAAAATGTTATTGTCGTTGCCTGTTAATTCATTTTCCCACGGCTGTTATTATTGATACCTGCTAATTTATCTTCCCACAACTGTTATTACCGGTACTTTATTTTCTCTATTTTTTCAAACATAATAAATATAAAAATAAATTATTGATGTAAATGCGGCTCTTTACAGTTTGTCTCTTTTTTTATATTCGTTTTTCATGAATCTGTTTTTAGTTTTCATTTATTTTTGTCTCAAATTACTAAATATAAATATTCCGTTCAATGCTCTAACAAAAAAATTAATAAGTAATAACTACTATCTAGTACTGATTCATAAATATCAAATAGTGAGGCGAGCGAGGAAAATTCGAATCTCCTTCAACTCCAAAAAGGGAAAAGAGGATGTCCTTTTGATAGTCCGAAAAAATATCTCAATTGACCAGTGTTATATAGATAAATTAAAGCCCTTTCTGGACAAAAATAATGGAAATTTGAGTGCAGCAATAAGGGACTCTATAGAAACTGCCTGTCAGCTTATTGAAGAAAAAAATGGAGAAAAAGGAGAGAAAAATTCTAAAGACTCAAACCAGGCTTTAAGGAATGCAGAATCCCGTAACAGAATGATTGAAGAGGAAGAATTCCTGCTCATCCATCATACAATGCTTGAATGGTTTATCAGGAAAACTTCAGGTTTGCTTATTGAAGAATCAACTGTATACGAGTTAATAAACCCGTATACTATTAAAAAGATCCCTGATTTTATTGATTATGTAAACGTACTGAATAATAGACTGGGTTGGAAAATTAAAGTCGATGCAGAGTGCACCGGAAGCCCTGAACCGGAATCTGTAATCCTCACTCTTTCAAATGGCAATCCCTGTTTCAGGGGAGTAATTGCCCACAGCCTTTCTCTCTTTCTTGCAAAACAGATGAAGCTCGATATACAGGGTTTATTTAGCAGGTCAAACGTGACCAAGGTCTATCTCAGGCGATTTGAGTTTCTTGACTATGAGAAAATTCCTAAAGGGCTTGAAGAATACTTCGGACCGATGGAGAGCACTTTTAAGGAAATCCGGAAAAGACCCGAATTCTGGAAAAATCTTATCAAAATCTATAGGGAGCAAAACTACCAGCGGCTCAGCATGAATAAGAAAGTTTTTGAAGCTTTTGTTTCCGGAGATCTCCCTTCAGTTGACGATATTGCAAGAGAATTTGAGTTATTTACAGGCAAACCCCCTGAGGCTTTCACCCTTTCAGAGCACATAATGATTTTCAAAGCTCTTTACCTCACCGACAATATAGGAACCGAAATCGAAGTCTGCACCGAGAAAGGCAGCGAATATGTAAGATTAATTCACGACTATTGCGACAGTAAAGTTTGTGAACGTGTTATTTGCTACTATTCAAATATTTTCAAATGCATTGGGCATCCTTTCACAGTCACTTCCAGCCCTCACATGATAGTTTTTGAGTTCGGAAAAAACCTGAATAACATTCGTATTCCCGAATCCCGGCTGATATCATCCGAACCTTCTCTTACTCCCTGAATCTTTGTTCACATGGATAAATTCATATGTGGGAGTTCACTATCCTTTTTTATGAGTGATGTAATTATTCTCTGGGACTGCCCTCTTCTTTTTGAAAAACTCTTCATAGAGTATGGGCTTGAATGCAGCCGTGCACTCTCAACGTCACTTGGAACTCCTTATCTGCCTGCCTGTAAAATTCTTGTCCTGCCTACAGGTTTTGCAAATAAACAGTACACAAAAACAGGAGTCGGGCTTGAACGCGGCAAACGCTCCCTTGAAAAGTTCGTGGCAAAAGGTGGGACCCTTCTAATCTTCAGTCCTCTTGTGCCCGATTACGAATATGAATGGCTTCCTTTCTCTCTAAAATATGTGATGGAAGAAAACCCATGTACACCCCGTCCTGTAGGTGAGCACGAAGCTCAGAAACTTATTGAAAACATTATTCCTCCTGCAGGATGCGATGGCTATTTTTCAGAAACCGATGCCCGGGTTGTTCTTGAAGACGAAAGAGGCAGGCCCATAATGGCTGTGAAAGAAATCGGAGAAGGCATGATTGTTGCGACCACAATTCACGAACTACCTGCAGCCGGGTTCTTCAAGTGCAGGACTGAATGTACCGGAAAAGTTAAAATTTAAACAATAGATAAGAGCAGGTTTATGAGATTATTTTATCTTTTTTACATTTTTATCTTTTTTATATTGGTCTCTAAGTCTCCTAATTACTTCTGCTTCATTTCTCAGCCTGATAACAAACAGGCCGAAACAGGGCTTTATAAATTGAAATATAATGTCATTTCCTGAAAAACCAACAGGAACAGTTGCACCCATAAGGATAATACCTTTTACTGCGTACCCACCGGGTACGAGATATACTTCCTCCGAACGTTCCTTAATAAGGGTTTCACACTCTTTCAGAGTGGCGTTCTTTAGAAGAATGTCAAAGTCATATTCGCTTAAACACACCATTTTTGTACCTTTTATGTTTTTCAAGTAATCCGGAAAATTCCGGTAGATATTACTGCCTCAGGTGACCTCCAGTTAATCCACCAATTAAAATTACGAAGATATGATATATAGAATATAACACTTTGAAAATGAAAATAGAAAATTCTGAGAATTCCCTATTTATTGACATTGAAGAGAATTCGAGATCTCTATCAAAACGGGTCCGACAATTTTTATATTTAATTAATGATAACATAAGAACAGTTAACAGCTTGATTTTGTTGCTTGAAAAGTAGACCTGAAAATAAATGGTTGGCCTGAATGTTTTCGTATTTTCAATAGCCTCTGTGAATCTCAATTGCAAAGGTTGAAATTCAGGATAACCAATAAGCCATTCTTACAGACAAAATATCTCAGAGAGGAAATGTTATGACCGGCGCAAAAGTTCTCCTCATGATGGGATGTCCAGAGGTCCCGATTCAAACCAGTATTGCCCTGTATCTTTCTCATAAGCTTACACAGTCAGGATTCGATGTCACCGTTGCCGGAACAAATGCCGCAACCAAGCTTTTGAAAATTTCTGATTCTGACGGGTATTATGCAAAAAAGCTGGTAGACCTTGATAAAACTCTGGAAGACATTATTGAAAAAAGAGCGGAT
>WPCH01134142.1_pt1 | contig 37671 bp, 27 predicted proteins | sample 5399881 | NCBI WGS metagenome assembly WPCH01 (sample SAMN12869468, study PRJNA574797) | sludge metagenome | isolation source: wastewater treatment of pH5 | place: China:Beijing | collected 2019-05-20
GCACACTTCAAAATTAAAGGTCTTGGTCGCAGAAACTTGCACTAACAACTATCAATTCAGTTAGTTCATGTCGCGATAAATGTAGTATAACAAATATCACCCAGAATTAACCGAACCGACAAATCCTCGTCAGTCAGGAAACAACTCCTGACTCCATTTTTAATGAGTAGTAATCTGCATTTATGATGCAGGAAGTTATAGTTACGCACTCATAGCATTTAAAGGTATCGAACCCCCTGTTTGACAGGAGGGATCATAACCGATCACCATGAGAGAAAAACATCTAGCATGTGATTGAAACCACACTAGAGCAAACTTAGTATTTGCGCATCCATTGTATTTAAAGATATCCATTCCCTCTTGAAAAAGAAGAAATATCAAACTTTTAGACAATGAGAAAACCAGCCTGCACAAAGACATTCATGCTTTGACTGGAAACACATATACATAAGTTTTAGTATATAAAGCTTGTTATTCAGAGAACTTTGTAAAGAAAAAGGATCATAACAGACTATGATATTTTGCTTTTTCAATTCCTGAATTCCCACTCTTGAATTGATAATTCGAGAGCAGCGCACGCTTGTTTTGCGCGTGAGACATACAAAGGAACATCCAGTATATATATCTATCGCTCGGTGCATTACTTGGAAAAAAATAATAAGAAGAAGAGATTAAAGAATAACAGAAAAGCGCAGCATTAAAATAACAACAGGAAATTGAAAGCTGCACGACGAATAACCTTAAAACCCGAAAAAAGAGATATAGGGATATTTAAGGATATAAAAATAAAAGATGAAATAATAATTACAAATTACATGTAATGAGGTATCACACTGGCAGACTTAAAGAAACCTACATCAAGAGCCTCTCCCAGCACAGAAGAGACCGTGACAAGAGTGCGCACTCCGCGCAGGGAAAACAACGAAATCCTGGCAACTGTAGAAAGTCTCCTTGGTGCAAACAGGCTCAGACTCCGCTGTATGGATGGAGTCGTCCGTATGGGAAGAATTCCGGGGTCAATGAAGAAAAAGACATGGATTAGAGAAGGAGACGTCGTCATTGCCGTGCCCTGGGAATTCCAGAATGAAAAAGCAGATGTGATCTGGAAATACACAAGGCCGCAGGTAGACTGGCTTGAAAGAAAAGGATACCTTAAAGGATAAACATGAGCAGGGATCTGGAAGAGAAAGTAAAGCGCATTGACAGTGCTACAGACAAAGCCCGGGCAAGAGAAAAAGACTCTGATCGGCTGAAGGTGGAAGAGAATGTATTTGATGTTCCCACCCTTAAAATCCTTTATACACTTTCAAATAAAGGGATAATAAAAGCAATGGGAGGAGCCATCAGTACTGGGAAGGAAGCAAATGTTTTCTATGCAGAAGGCGATGAAAAAGAACTGGCAATAAAGATATACAGGATGGCCAGCAGCACTTTCAAGGCAATGGATGCCTATATTATGAAAGACCCCCGCTTCACGAACATTCGAAACAACAGGCGAGATATCATTTTTGCATGGACGCGCAAGGAACTGCAGAACCTGAAGCGTGCAAAGAGCGCAGGCGTAAGGGTGCCTGAACCAATAGTTGCTGAAAAGAATGTCCTTATTATGGAATTCATGGGAGAAGAAAAGAAACCCTATCCCCTGTTGAAGAACACTCCTCTGGAAGATGATGAGGCAAAGCTTGTTTATAACAAAATCGTTGAATACATGCATCTCCTTTATAAAGAAGCAAACCTTGTGCATGCTGACCTGAGTGAATATAACATTCTCATTGACCCGGCAGATAAGACCCCGGTCTTTATTGATATGGGGCAGTCCGTAACCCTGGAACATCCCAATGCAAGAGAGTTTCTCTACAGAGACGTGCTAAATATACTCAGGTTCTTTGGCCGCTATGGGATCACGGACAAACCTGAAGAACTGCTTTCAAAAATACAGGCGGAAACAACATGACTCAGTATGTCAAAATCCCCAGAGAAAGAATCGGAGTAATCATCGGTCCTAAAGGAGAAATAAAAAAACTCATAGAGGACAAAACCACATGCCAGCTGGAAATAGAGAGTGATAGCGGAAAAATCGATGTTACCTGCGAGGGAGACCCTTTAAAAGAATTCAGGGTCCTTGAAACCATCAAAGCTATTGGAAGAGGTTTCAGCCCGGAAAAAGCTCTTGAAATCCTTGATGATGAGATGCTCATGCTTGAAGTGATTGACCTTTCAGATGTTGCCACAACTCCAAAAGAGCTCCAGCGCATAAAAGGAAGGATTATCGGAAGGAACGGGCGGACCAGAGAGCTTGCGGAAAGCCTGATAAATGTCAAGATCTCGGTATACGGAAAAACCGTATCCGTACTCGGCTACCCCGAACAGAACACCATAATACGGACAGCAATAAAGATGCTGCTCGATGGAGCCACTCACGGCGCGGTCTACAAATTCCTTGAAAAAAAACATCAGGAACTTCTGCACTCGCAGCTGGACTCGGTAGACTTTTACTAAAAAAAGAAAGACCATTACAATAATTAATTAAAAAAGGAGAGTTCCGGAATCTTATTCTTATCCGGCCTCTTCTTCATCTTCTTCTGACATTTTTCCTCTGCCTTCAAGGAATTTACCTCTTCCGGGTTTTGCATTAATGGATTCTTCCATCCAGATAACCTCGCCTCTCGACAGAGTATATTCCGGAAAAACCGCATCAATGCCTTCGAAAGGGGTCCATCCCGCCTTGCTGTGAAGCATATCAGCTCTTACAGGCTGGAGGTTTCGAGGGTCCACAATCATAAGATCTGCATCATAACTCACCTCAAGTTTTCCTTTTCCCAGAAGGTCCAGCCCGAAAGCTCTTGCAGGATTCCAGCTTGTGAGCATTATCATCTTTGCAAGTGGCAGGATGTTTTTCCGGACTGCTGCAAGCATAAGAGGCATAAGAGTTTCAACCCCCGGCACTCCGGACGGAGCAGCCCGGATATCAGGGCCCTTTTCAGATTCAAGGTGAGGAGCGTGGTCCGAGGCTACCATATCAATAGTCCCGTCATTCAGCCCGTTTACAAGCGCCTTGATGCTGTGGCTCCCCCTGAGAGGAGGATTCATTTTGCCAAAAACCCCGAGCCTCTCCCAGTCCCTTGTGGAAAGAAAGAGGTGATGAGGAGTGACCTCGCACGTAAAAAGAGGTTCCTTATTTTCTCTTTTTGCAAGATACTTTTCCTTTCGGATCATCCCCACAGCTTCAAGTGTGCTCAGGTGGCAGAAATGTGCCTTTACTCCAAGCCTGGAAATAATCTCAAGCGCACACTGGACAGCAGATGCCTCGCACGCATTCGGGCGTACCTTCGAATGATAGTCACAGGAAACATCCCCTTTCAGCAGCTGCTCCAGTTCAAGCCGCATCTTTTCATCCTCAGCATGGATCGTGGCAAGGGCTCCGAGTCTTTTGATCTCAGCCAGGGCTTCTTCAAAATCTTCTTCTTTGATATTAAGCCCGCCCGTAGACTCAGCCATGAAAATCTCTCCAAAAGCTGTAACCCCCAGCCTCCAGAGTTCTTTGAGCTTCTCTATATTCCCTGTTACTCCGCCATTGATCCCGAAGTCTACTATGGACTTCTTCCTGGCAAGCTCAAGCTTCTGTTCAAAAGAGCGCCTGTCAGTTGTAGGAGGTATAGTGTTCGGCTGGTCGATAACTGTGGCAATCCCCCCGGCAGCTGCAGCACATGACCCTGTGTACCAGTTCTCTTTCAGGGTCATGCCCGGTTCCCTGAAATGGACGTGAACATCAATTCCTGCTGGCAGAGTGAGTGATCCCTTTGCATCTATCACCATATCCGAACTTGATACCCTGAAATCTTTCCCTATTTTTGTAATCTTGCCGTGCTCAATAATGATTTCTGCAGGCTGGAGAGAATTATTATAGTAAATTCTTGTATTTTTGATATGAATATCAGGCATGGGCGTCTATATGCTTAAAACGTACTTAAAACATACACATGGGCGAAAAATGAGAGCCAGAAACGAAAAGTAAAAAAGGAAAAAAGGAAAAAAAAGGAAAAAGGGAAGAAAAAAGAAACAGGGAAGAAAAAAAGAAATAGGGAAAAAAACCCTTTTCAGTTCAGTTTAATGCGTTCAGCTGTTGCAAGGTAAACAACGCTTTCACAGATATTACAGCAGTGGTCTGAAATCCTTTCAATATAACGAATAAGGAAAAGCAAATATGTGGCTTTGGAAATAACGCTGGTATCCTTTGCCATCATTTCTATCAATTCAACCCAGACTGCATAAAAGAGTTTATCCACCTCTTCATCCCGGGATGCTGCCACTTTTGCAAGCTCAGCATCCTGAGTCTCAAAGGATTTCAGGGAATTTTCAAGCATATATGCTGCAATATCTGCCATTTTTTTCGTATCTATAAGTGGCTTTATGTGGCCGCCTTCGAATTTTCCAGGAATTTTGGCAATATTAATAGAAAGCCCGACTATTCTCCTAAAGTCTGCTGAGATCTTGAGTGCTGACACAACAAGCCTGAGATCACTTGCCATCGGCTGCTGAAGTGCAAGCAGATCAAAAACGGAAGCCTCTATTCTTTCCTCGAGTTTATCCACTTCAGGCTCAAGAGCAAGAGTCTTTCCGGCAAGCTCGACGTCAAGATTTATAACAGCCTCCATTGAGTCTCGAAAAACCAGCTCAGACATTTCCCCGAGGGAAAGTACGGACTCTTTAAGCAGGTCCAGCTGCTGAAGGTATCGTTCTCTGACCATAGTTATCACCCGAACCTGCCAGTGATGTAATCCTCAGTGCTCTTTTCCCTGGGGCTGTGGAAGATTTGCCTTGTCTGACCGAACTCAACAAGTTCTCCCATAAGGAAAAATCCGGTATAATCCGAAATCCTGGCTGCCTGTTGCATATTATGAGTTACGATTACTATTGTATAATCTTTTTTGAGGTTCATAATAAGATCTTCAATCCTTGCAGTAGAAATAGGATCAAGAGCGCTGGTAGGCTCATCGAAGAGGATAATTCGGGGTTTTACCGCCAGAGTCCTTGCAATGCACAGCCTTTGCTGCTGACCGCCGCTTAAAGAAAGAGCAGGAGATTTGAGCCGGTCTGAAGTTTCTTCGAAGAGAGCAGCCGAACGAAGTGCATTCCTGACAACTCCATCAATATCCTTTTTATTTACTCCATGAATACGCGGCCCATATGCAACATTATCGTAAATTGACATAGGGAAGGGGTTGGGCTTCTGAAAAACCATTCCCACCTGTTTTCTCAGCTCAACGACATCAACATCCATTCCGTAAATGTTCTCGTTTTCGATTAAAACTTTGCCTTCTATCCTGCAGTTTTTAACAAGATCATTCATCCTGTTTAAGCAACGGATGAATGTGGATTTGCCGCAGCCGGAGGGCCCTATAAGAGCAGTTACGCTATTTCTGGGTATCTTCAGGGATACATTCTTAAGAGCCTGTTTTTCCCCGTACCAGAGATTAAGGTTTTCTACTGTTATATGCGGCTGAGCTACGTTTTGAACAACTTCAGTCATTTATTGACTCCGATTATTGTGTTAACCTGATAATTATTGAAAATTACAGAAAATATCCTGTTTACCTTAATTGATTCAGATTTTCAATTTCTGCCTGTAATGCCTGCGGATCATAACCGCTATGATGTTTAATCCCAGCACAATCATCAAAAGGACAAGAGCTGTCCCGTATTGAAGGGGCCGGGTCTGGATAATGTTTGTCCCTGAGGTTGCAAGAACAAAAAGATGGTAGGGAAGAGCCATGAACTGGGAATATACAGAGTCAGGCATCCTTGGCAAAAAGTAAGCAGCGCCTGTAAGAAGAATAGGAGCTGTCTCGCCTGCAACCCTTCCTATACTCAGGATCGAGCCCGTAACAATCCCCGGGATTGCCGCAGGCAATACAACGTGCCTTATAGTCTGCCACTTGCTTATTCCGAGTGCGAGTGAAGATTCACGGTATTCGTTCGGGACTGCGATCAGGGCTTCCTGAGTGGAACGAATAATTACCGGAAGAATCAGAAGAGAGAGAGTAAGGCAGGCCGACAGCAGAGAAGAACCAAACCCGAAGTACTTAACGAAAAGTGCGAGTCCGAAAAGCCCGAATACGACAGATGGAGTCCCTGCAAGGTTATTGATTGCCATTTCTATGAGCCAGGTAGTGCGGTTTTCTCCTGCATATTCGTTCAGGTAGATAGCAGACATAATCCCCACAGGAAGAGCTACAGCCATTGATCCCAGAATAAGATAAACAGTGCCTGCAATTGCAGGATAGATTCCACCCTGGGTCATCCTCATCCGGGGCATTTCGGTAAGAAACTCAATGCTGATTGCACTGTAACCATTGTAAATAATATAGGCGAGAATAACAACCACAAACCCGGCTACGGTCATTGCTGAAAGGGTGAGAAGTGAAAAGGCTATTTTTTCGCTTGTTCTTGCATTTAGCCCCATACTCAATCCCCCCTGTACCCGAAGGGATTTATGATCGTTTTCGTTTACTTTTGTACTTAGTTCCACTTTCAGTCCACCTTAAACCTGTATCTTTTTTTGACCATATCCGCAATCAGGTTAATCAGAAAAGTTATGATGAAAAGGACAGACCCAACCGCAAAGAGGGCATGGAAGTGCGCGCTTCCCTGAGGGACTTCACCCATCTCAAGTGCGATTGTGGCAGTCATTGTTCTTACAGGGTCCAGAATGCCGCCGGGAAAAGAAGGAATTACTGCAGTGTTTCCAGTTACCATCATAAGGGTCATTGTCTCCCCTATTGCCCTCCCAATGCCGAGCATCACAGCAGCTGAAATTCCGGAGAGAGCTGCAGGCACTATGACCTTGTAGATGGTCTGCCACCTTGTTGCCCCCAGAGCAAGCGAACCCTGCTTGATAGTACTGGGAACCGAACTTATAGCGTCCTCAGAAATGGTAATTATTGTGGGGAGAGCCATGATTCCGAGCATTATGGAACCTGTAAGAGCAGTCTGTCCGGTAGGCAGGTTGAATATATTCTGAACTGCAGGAACCAGGATGACAAGCCCGAAGAAACCGAATACAACAGAAGGAATACCTGCGAGAATCTCAATAAAAGGTTTCAGGGCATCCGCAACCTTTGGGGGCGCAATTTCAGAGATATAAATGGCAGCAGCAATTCCCAGAGGTACTGCAAAAAAGATTGCTCCGGCAGTAACTATAAGAGAACCGAAGAAGAGAGGCAATAATCCGAATTGCCTGTTAACTGATGTTGGATACCAGAACTTTCCTGTGAGGAAGTCCAGAAGGGACGTTGCTTTAAAGAGAAGTAAACTGTCCCTGAACAAAAAAAGGCATATAAGGAAAAGGATGACAACCGTAAGGGCACTTACTGAGAAAAGCACCGACTCAATCGTCTTCTCCTTATAATTCCTGCGAAACATGTTTTTACCTTAAAGTGGTTTTACTGTAACAGCTTGTAGGCTTTTATTACTGATCTGCAGGGAAGTACCCTACTTCAGTTACCAGGCTCTGTCCTGTTTCGCTGAGTACAAAGTCAACGAACTCCTTTGTCAAGCCTGAGGGTTCACCATTGGTGTAGAAGTAAAGAGACCTTGAAAGAGGGTATGCACCGCTGAGGATGTTTTCAGGACTTGGGGTTTCAGGGCCGTTTCCTGCATCCAGGCTTAAGGCTTTTACACTTTGATCAAGGTATGCAACACCGATATATCCGATTGCATTGGGATTCTGAGAAACTTCCCCAACTATTCCCCCTGTTGCAGGCTGGGTAAGTGCATCAGGTCTATATTCATCTCCCTGTAAAACCTCTTCCTTGAAATATTCGTAAGTACCTGAACTGCTGTCCCTGGAAATCACCACAATCTTCCTGTCTTCTCCACCTACGTCCTTCCAGTTGCTGATGCTTCCATTGTAGATGCCGCGCAGCTGGTCAAAGGTAAGTTCAGAAACAGGGTTCCCGGGGTTAACAACAACTGAAATGCCGTCATAGGCAATTGTTGTCTCCACAGGGGTGATGCCGTTAGACTGAGCAGCTTCTATTTCTTCGGCTTTAATTTCTCGGGATGCTGCAGCAATGTCGACTTCACCATCAATGAGAGCTGTAATCCCAACACCCGACCCACCACCGGTGACAGTTACACTTTTGTCAGGGTTTTCAAGCATGAATTCTTCAGCTTCAGCCTGAGCAAGGGGGAGAACCGTATCTGAACCTTTCAGAGTAATACTCCGGGATTCAGCCCCGGGAACTTCCCCTGAAGAGGTTTCTTCACCCTGAGAAGAACTTTCGCCATTTTCATTTCCGGTACATCCAATTCCCAGAAATACAAGTCCAAACACCAGTAACGTGAGGATTGCATATGTTTTTAATTTATTTACCATGTTACACATACTCCATTAAACAAATAACAATAAACTAACAATCTATAATCTACAATATCATTTATCGTACAGGAGGTAATAAAAAGAGAGAAATATATAAGGATTCTCCACATATAATATATTGAGATATATATAAGGAGTCCAGCCCCAGTAATCTATTTAACTATATAGCAAGTATGTAAAGCATATAGCTAAGATAAAACTTGCCAAAAAAGTAAAAGACTAATTGTTAAAAGAATAAAAAACATACCAGCTCAGTATATTCACACTTAGGAACACTTCTCCTGCCCCCGAAAGTTTATTATTCCTCAAAAGTTGCGGAGGGCCTCTCCAGCCTTTCTGGCGTCTTCAAAAAAAGAGATGACTGCGAGAAATGGATTAAAAAATATCCAGATTATTTTCAAAGAAGAGTAATTTTAATCAAAGAAGGGCAATTTTAATCAAATGAGGGTAATTTTAATTATTCAGCAGATCCGAAGCTATCTGGTGTTATTATTTTCTGGTTTTTCCTTTTTCTTTAGAAGTCAAACAGTGAACGCTGCTCTGCACGTCCGTTTTCCTGACATGGGACCTTTTCTTCCTGCACGATTCCTGTTATTTTATGGGAGGGAACTTTTTGGTTTTCCTGTTTTTTCACTCCGGGCTCTTTAACTTCAAAATCGAAGAGGCCTTTTTGTTTAGAGTCAAAGTCAAGAGATGAAACATTGACCCCGAAGACTTCCAGTATGCGTTCAACAGGAGGCAGGATCTGTTTCTTAACGTAATAATCAACATCAAGAGGAACATTATGTTCCCGGACATAATCAGGGTCCTCAGCGCGGTCTACAAAAAGACCTTTCCCTGCCACGATGACAAAAGGAATCCTTGTCCCTATTGAAGGCATGACCCCTGTCCGTTTTTTCAGGTTTTCCGCAACTGTGAGGTGAGGCTGCTTATTTTTGTAACTGTCCGTTCTCCGGGTAAGTGTCCGGGTAAGGACAAGTTTCTCAATGATACCTGCATCTTTCCCCGGGTCAAGGTTTCTGACATCACTGACCACGTTACGTACATGTTCTACAGCCCCGTCAACGTCACCTTTTATAAGCACAAGCTTGAGGACTTCATTAAGTGTAATGGAGGTCAGTTCACACCAGTCCCTGCGAACGGTTTCCATTCCTTTGACCTTGATTTTGTTTTCCCAGCCAGAGTTTCTGGGTTCAAAAAGCCAGAGAGCATAGCGCTTCTTTGCAATGAGCAGGGCGCGTTTTGCAATTGCCTCAAATTCAAGTTCCATGGGGTCCGGAAGAGATGCCGACACAATTTGGGACAATCTGTTCCCTACAAGGCTTACATCTTCAAGGGAAAGGTCTCCTTCTGACCTGCAGTGTACAAAAACACTATCCGTGTCCCCATAAGCAACTGACAGATCAATTACTCTGTCCTGAGGGGAAATTTCTCCTGCTTCCTCAAGAAACAGGGCTGCGGAATCCCTGAGGACAATTTTTCCTATATCGTTATTGATGAGATCCCTGGTGTTGAGGATATTACTTCTCCCGAAGCTGGTTACAGCATTTGCAAGTGTCAGGCTGTAGAGCCTTGCCCTTGCATATCCCGAATAGCCGTAAAAACTATTCAGCAGGATTTTTATAGCTAGCTGGGTTGCATCAAGCACACGGTACTCATTTTTGTCTGAAGTCAGTCTCATCCTTTTCTTTGTCTCGCCCCTCTGGTTAAGAAGGTCTTCAAGGATGGAGGGGACAATTCCCCTGTAAACCTCGGGAGGCACGAATTCTCCCCCTGAAGGAGGCTTTATAGCTTCCCCGTCAGGCCGGTCCTTTGTCACAACAGTCGTATAACACAGGTTGTGAGCCATCATAATTGTAGGATAAAGGGACTTGTAGTCAAGGATGAGCACATTTTCCAGAAGCCCTTTTTTTGGCTCAAGAACTTCCCCGCCTTTCAGGTCAGAACTCATGTCATACCTTTCTGCCGAAAGTTCGTCTCCTGGCTTTGGAAGGATGACCCTATCTCTCAGCCCAAACTCCCTGAGAAGAAGGGTCTCAACCATGGAAGTCTGGCCTCCGTCAACGATTTCCTGGAGCAGGCTCCCGCTTACCTGGGCAAGGGCAATATATTTGTCAAGAAGCCTCAGGTTAAGTACGAGCTCAAGTGCAAGTTCAGCGTCCCTGCGTGCATAATCAACGAATTTAAGGAATTTCTCCCCGGAGTCATTCCAGTGCTCCTCCATTTCCAGCGGAGGGACATCAAGTTTCTCACGGCTCAGAAGCTCTTTTGAAACGGCTCTCAAAGTATACTGCTTCAGGCTGAAAGCTCTCCTTACAAGCGGGAGGGCATCAACAACCACCCTTCCTTTAACCTCAGTCCGAGTAATGAGCCCGAACCTTCTGTAACCTATATGGCTGCCGTCCCTGCCCACAACAGGATTGATGTTTTCCCCTTTTGCATTCAGGGCTTTGACCCTGTCAGTTATATAGGGGATATCGAAGTCCTGGTGGTTGTATCCTGCAACAATATCAGGGTCGTACTCGCAAATAATCTCGAAAAAGCGGTTTAACATATCGGTTTCGTCTTTGCATGGGAGGACGTCTCCGTTCATGCCGTCAGCAGGCTTTGCCAGCAGGATAAGTGTCTTATGCCCTTTATACGCAGGTTCGAAAGAGAAACTGATCATAATTATTGGAGAGACATCCGGAGAAGGCATCCCTCCGTCGAGGGGAAGACACTCGATATCAAAAGAAAGGTATTTCAGGGGAGCAATAGTCAGGTTTTCAACCCTTTTTAGCTCAGACCCGAGTATTGAAGTGTCACATGCAAACTTTTCGCAGCGGGAGTTTCCTGCAGAGCCTGCTCTTAAGTACCTGGCAGGGTCAACAGGCTTTCCTTCTGCAGAAATCCATACCATGCCTCCAAGGTCTCTGTCAATTAAAAAGCGGTTTCTGAAAAGAATATCACTCTCATAAACCTGCCAGTCACCTTCAGCTTTCAAAACATCCTGGATCTTCAGAACTTCGTCCCTTATCTCAGGAACATCCCTTGGCAGGCTGGTAGTAATCCTGAGCATTTTTGTTTTCGTTTTCTGGTACCCTACAGGCTCGAACTTTTCGATGATTTCGACCTTTTTGACCTGCTCAAAAGTATCCTTAATAAGCCGTGCTACAGCGTGCAGGTCTCCTGAGGCCTTGAGGTAAAAGTAAGGCTCAAAATCCGGGACAAAGCAGCATACACTTTTTCCGTCCGCCCCCCTGCCAAAGAGGCGGATGACAGGTCTACTGTCAACGATTTCGTAATCTGCATCCAAGATCTGAAAATCCATAGGCATGGTTTAAAGCTTAAGATAGACATATAGCTTTTGTTGTATTTTTGAGAAATGAAGTCTCACCCTGAAAAAGCTCTCCATACCCGAAAAAATACAAGAATCTTAATAAACTCAAACTGAAGAAACGCCGGGATGCATCATGATTTCAAACGGGGCTGAAGCTCTAACAGCATTAACTATAGAATCCGCTTTTAAATTTTCAAGAGTGAGATAGGTAGCTCCAAGAGCTGTGGAGATCTGCTGTGCAAACCCAAATTTAATCATACTGCTTTCCGTATCAATTACAGCAGACTGGATGCCTTCCTCCTTTAACCTGGATGCTATTGTGATTATTTCATGGAGAGGAGGTTCGCCGTTCATGCTTACATTTGCCCTGCCGTCAGAGATAAGGACCATAAAAGGGCAGGTGTCAGGGTCACGCCTGAGTTCGCTTTTTATAATCTCATACCCCTTTACAAGCCCCCTGGAAATCGGAGTCTTCCCTCCCGTGGGCATCTCCTGAAGATATTTTTGAGCCAGTTCTATACTGGAAGTCGGAGGCAGCAACAGTTCTGCGCTATCTCCTTTAAATGCGATAAGCCCTACTCTGTCCCGTTTCTGGTAAGCATCCATCAGCATGGAAAGGACCGCACCTTTGGACGCAACCATTCTCTGCCTGGCTCCCATGGAACCGCTGGCATCCACCACAAAAAGGACAAGGTTGCCAATCTTTTTCTCACGAATTTTTTTTCTTAAGTCAGGATCATGAATTATTATGGAATTTCCGTTCTTTTCCCTTGTGAGCTGATAAGGAGCAGCTGCCCTGAGAGTAGCATCGAAGGCAAGGTCTGTGGTTTTTTCATGAGGAATTGCACTCTTTATATACCTGCCCTGTCTGGAACTGGTAAAGGTTTTACTTCGCCTGCCCGACCCTTTCCGGTCAGCCCTGATAAATTCAGGAGCAAGCTGTTTTATCTGATAGCTTTCCCCTGTAGCAAAAATAGTTTCTGAAGAGGCATCAGGCTGCCCTTCGGCATTGCTCTGTGCGTTTTCCGGCTGCTGCCCTTCCGGGTGTTCGTGAGTTTTTTCAGGGTTTTCTTTACGGTCCTGCTTCTGCTGTTCCTGATTATTTTGATCTCTATTTTGCTCTTTCTCTTTATTCTTCTCTTTCTGTTTTTCCCTGTGTTTTTCAATGCTTTCATCCAGCTTATCCTGTTTGTCGGAATGAGAATCAAAAGGTTTTCTGCGCATGCGGTGAGAAAGCACAAGTTCTGCAGCTTCTTTTACGTCTTCTTCAAGAACGTCAGCCCTCCCGTTAAAAGCTGAAAGAGTGATTGAGGTTTTCATCATTGTTATGTCTGCCCTGTGCCCGTCAACACCCATATCAACGCAGATCTGGCTGATCAGCTCAAGCATATCGTCCGAAATCCGAACTTCGGAAAGAAGCTGCTTCGCGGTGAGGATCTGTCCGCAAAGCTCGGTTTCGGCAGCCTGCCAGTTTGCTGCAAAGCCCTCAGGGTCTGCCTCGTAACTGAGCCTGTATTTTATAAGCTCAACCCTTCTGGAAACATCACTGATGCCTTTTACATCCACACATAAGCCGAAACGGTCAAGAAGCTGAGGACGCAGTTCCCCTTCCTCAGGGTTCATGGTGCCCACGAGCACAAAGTTTGCAGGATGGGAGTAAGAAATCCCTTCGCGCTCAACAGTATTTACCCCCATTGCCGCAGAGTCAAGAAGTACATCTACAATGTGGTCATCCAGGAGGTTGATCTCGTCCACGTAAAGGATGCCCCTGTGAGCCATTGCAAGCACACCCGGCTCAAAACGTTTTTCTCCTTTTTTAATAGCATGTTCAATATCAAGGGTTCCGACAACTCTGTCCTCGGTGGCGCTTACGGGGAGGTCCACTACCTTCATTTTTATCCGGGAAACTCTCAGGTTTCCTGCATTTAGTTTTCCAAGGCATTCCTCACACAGTTCTTTTTGATATTGAGGATTGCATTTGAATTTACAGCCCTCAACGACTTCGATTTCAGGCAGGAGGTTTGCAAGGGCCCGTACTGCCGTTGATTTGGCAGTGCCTTTTTCCCCTCTGACAAGGACTCCGCCAAGTTTAGGGTTAATGAGATTCAGGACAAGGGCTTTTTTCATTTTCTCCTGCCCGACTATGGCGGTAAAGGGATAGACAGCAATATTATGGTTCTTCATATTTTTGCCCCGGTTTATTTTCAGACTCCTATAAGGTATTCTTCAATACTCATAGCTGGTATGGACCAGCTTGAAACGGACGGAAGGATGGACCTTACATTTTCCACCTTATTCATGTAAGGGTAAAAGGTAACAAAGAGATTTCCCGAGGTCTTCTTTTCAAACCTTCCAATCCAGATATCCTCCGTTACATTGATATCCGAACCGGACCAGACCACATGCTTATTTTCGAGCCTGAGTTTCGGATATGTTTCAACAATAGTAAGCTCTCCGTACTCCTTTCCGTAATTCAGCTCAAGCGGGCTGTCAGAGAAGTGCAGGAGGTGTTTCAGGTTAACAGCAGAGAGTTCATCTCCCTGTATTACACTGTCAACATATACTGAAAAAAGGGGCACCTCCACACCATTTAATTCCTTTTTGTAGAGGAAAGTGTGAGTTCCCAGGTCAGCGGATTTACCGGGAGAGATTATGCTTGAATAAACCGGGAGTTTGTTCCTGGAAAGAGTGAGGCAGGCTTTATCCGATGCCAGATCTGTAACTTTCAGGGTATACCCTTCTTTAAGGTCGTATTCTTCATTCGGGTAGAGGATTTTCTCATCTTCTTCCAGAAGGATATTTACAATACCTCTATCAGTTCCGAGGTATGCGTATTCTTCACCGTTCCAGCCAAGCACTGAGTATCCCTGATTAAACCAGTCTGTCCCGTAATCCATCATTTCCGGGTTTTCATAAGTTACCTTAACAGGCAGGGATTCATAAACAAGGCCTCCTTCGGGGACCCAGTCGTTTCCGGCGTCAAGCGTTATGCTGAGGCTTTCCGTACTGAGGTCGTATTCCGGGTCATAGAATAGCATGCCAAAAGAATCTGCTGTCCAGTTGCAGGCGTCAGGATAGGAATCAGACCGGTTTACAGTTAAGGATGTGCCCCTGATTTTATACGATTTTATAGTGTCCTGGGTCATGTTGTAAGAACATGCCCTGTAAACAGTATCAGCAACTCTCAAATCAATCAGGTTGTCAAGGACGGTTATGTGGTCCCCGGGCTGCATCCTGATAGGTGCTTTGTTTTTCAATTCTATACTCTTATTTGTAACCGAGCTGACTTCGAACTTTCCGTATTCATCCCCTTTTTCAATCCTGCGAGGAGTATCCGAATAATGGTTTACGCTTTTAAGGCGCACTATAGGGTCCCTGCTGTCAAGAACCTTTTCCAGGGTCCCTTCAAGGATAACATACTCTTTGCCGTCGACCTCTGTCGTGAAATTAAATTTGGAACCCTCTTCCACGGTTTTTGTGGTAACCTGCACGGAATTTTTCTGGAGCTCGAGAAGGGCATAATTCCCGTTTATGCCCTGAAGAACCAGTTTACATCCGTGCCCGAGATCAAAATCGTTTCCCCTTTGAAGATCACGGCTTCCGGAACTGATGAGGCTCTCACTGAGCAGCCCGTCCTCAAGAACCTTATATTTCTTCCCAAAAAAAGCAGTTGAACCGGAAGTGATTTTGGAAGTATAGATTGCGTCTCCGGTGTCAATAAACCCGTCTTCGGCAAAAGTAAGCTCCAGAGTTTCATAATATGTTCCTGAAGTTGTTGAATAATAAAACCCCGGGCAATTTTCCGCATTGAGAATGTGATGGTCTCCCGCTGCGATGCTTATAAGCTGGCCCCGCTGTTCAATAGCACCCTCTGAAGGAATGGTAATAAATAAAACCACTATTAGAAAAAAAACTGAATACTTAAATGGTAAAATAATACGATTATCATCAATAATATCCATAAGAATAGCATGAATAGTATTACTAAATAATCTTTTCTTTTTTATTTCATGAAATCAAAAAAACTTGAAAGAAAAAATAGATTCAAATCCAGTATATTTTTGAAAGAATGCCCATTTACTTGTAAGAAGCAAATGAAATAATAAAGTCATTAGATCCTGAAAAATAGAAAAATTCAAAATAAAGAGTCAGTGAAATTTGATCACAATTATAACCTGAGATCCATTTTTTTGCAAATATAATTTTTAAAATTATTCCCAATTCGTAATCAAAATATTAAAAAAAGTATGAATATATTTGCAGAATTTAAGATTATTTAGAAATATTTATTACCTACTAACAATGACTATTTTTTATGCCTTCAGGAAAAAAAGCCATTCCGGGATTAATATTCCTCCTCTTTGCAGTCCTGATAATACTGTACTTTCAAACAGCAACTGATGAGAAAATAATTTATGAGGAAAATTTTGAGGACAGATCCGGGATCGAAGGAGGCTTCCTCGGGTGCGAAGACAGCACACTTTATCTGGATACTCAAAACCCTGCACAGACCGGGGAAGGGGTATGGAATAAAAATATAAGCCTGTCTCCCGGAAAAATCTCATGGAACTGGGAAGGGCAGGATACGGATAACTTCAGCCTCTGGTTAAAGGTCTCATTCAGTGACCACAAATCTATTTATTATGTTGCAGCAGGGAGCAGGAACCCACGGTCTGAAGGCGAATTTTACCGGGATGAGGAAAACAGGAGGCGTTTTTCTCCTTCAGTCGTAATCTCCGGAATCCCCATGGGTCTGGTTGAAAGAGATATCATTGCGGATTATACCGGTTATTGCGGTCCTGCTGAAAATATAAAGATTGTGAAAATGAGTGCAGGGTTTGTAGACAACAGCACAGATCACACGAACCTGTTGAAGATTTCAGACCTGAAAATCCACGGAAAAGCGTAATCAGTCAAAATAACCTGAAAACCAGATAGCCTGAAAACCAGAGGGATCTGAAAATGAAAAAAAGCAGTATAGCATTGATACTATTATTTGCATTTATCTTATTGACAGTTTCAGGATGCATATCTTCCGATATAATGTCTTCAGGTAATGTGTCTTCTGACAGCACATCTCCGGATGAAGGCGAAGGAAATGCAGGGGAAAACTCACGCAATGTACTGAATCAGATAGATACGGCATCTTATGAAAAATCTTCGCCTTATCTTTACTGGGAGTATGAGCTTGGGGACATAATTCCGGAAAACATAAGTGAAGGACGGGGGAACACTCAGGACTGTGTAAGGTTTACCACAGACGGAAAATATCTAGCTGCAGGGACAGGAAAAGACCTCACTGTTCTTGATGTGGCAGGTAAAAATGTTCTCTGGAAAAAGACTCTTAAAGGAAATATTTCAGACCTTTCTTTTTCAATAGACGGAAAGTACCTCATTGCTGGAGAGAGAAGCGCTGACGGCTGCATATATTCCTTTGATGCCAGCACTGGTGAAGAGATACACCGTTACAGGACTGCAGATGACCTGGGGACAGACGAGAACTACAGAAACCAGCCCTGCATATACAAAATAAAGACTTCTGATGATGCCGTGTATATTGCAGCAGGGAGATACTGGAAAGATTCCGGATATGAGCTGGCTTCAAGGGTTTACAGGTTCAGTCCTGATGGCAATCTGTCCTGGAAACTTCCGGCAGCAGAAAATTACCCCAGAAGTGTAAACTGGATAGATTCAAGCCTGGACGGAAAAAATGTTGTTTTTTCAACGGGAGACTGGACAAATTCCCTTGAAATAGGTGCGGTAATTTACTCTGTGGATGAAAGAGGGAGTTTACGCTGGAAATACGAAATCCCGCCTCTAAGGCCTTATTTTGTCTCTGCAGCAGTCTGGCACGGGCTTGATATTTCGGATGACGGTTCCATAATAACTGCTTTTACAGGGGACGGAAGAAAATACCTGTTTTACGACTCCGAGATGAAAAAACCTGGAGACGGAAAATCCGAATGGCACTCCGCAAAATATCAGTCCAATGTGACAGCCCCGGAAGAGCTTGAAGGCAGCGTCATCTACGCCTATGGCGAAAACGCGAAAATCGCATCTGAAGATGAAATACTCTACCTTACAGGTGCCACACTTCCTGCATATTATCCCGGAAACGTCCCTATGGCATACCCACTTGAAAACTCACTCGTATCATGCGATGCCGAAACAGGAGAGACTTCCTGGACATACAGCCTCGGAGGACGCTGTGCAGGAATTATTTACTCTCCCGATGAGAGGTTCTTTGCCCTGCCAGTCAGAAAAGATACCTCATCAGGCAATACTCAGATCCATGGAATCCATGTATTCGATTCCCGGAAACCCGGAAATGGGAACTCAAAACTGCTCTGGACTTTCAAGACCGAAGGAGTTGTTGCAGATGCTGCAATTTCTTCAGACTGTACCGTAGCTGCGGTTGAACTTCCTCTAAAACTCAAAAACGGGGATGTAACCGGAAAACACAGGTTAATAATTGTCAGGTGAGAGAATGAGATGGAAATATTTGGTAGTCCTGCTTATTGTGATTTTACTGGCTTCGGGATGTGCTGAAAAAAGCCAGGGGCCTGGAGCCAGCGCAGCTTTTCAGGAGCCGGAGTCAGATACTCAGGATACTGAGAAAACAGGCAATTCCGAAGAAGGAGTCCACATAGACTCAGTGGTTTTCTCAAGGGCTGGGGCTCTGCTTACTCTGAAAGATGAGGCAGAAATTTCGGAAATAAGGGTTTACTCTGAAAGCGAAGAGATAGCTTCTCAGGAGATCGGAAAAAACAAAGACAATGTTTTTGTTTCCTTTAACTGGGACCCTGAAGCCCGGTACAGGTTTGAAGTGATTACAGGTTCAGGGGCATCCGGCACTATAGAAGCATACGCCCCTTCAAAACCCGCCCTGAAAAAGGAGTATACAATAGAGCTTGAAGATGTAACTCCGGGAGATATCGAAAAAACCTCAACAAACGTGGAAGGTGCGTTAAAATTTTCTCCTGACAGCGAATATCTGGCCATAGGGACAAATGGAGGCTCTCTTAAACTCATAAAGGTAGCAACAGGGGAAAAGGTATGGGAAAAGCAGCTCGTTAAAGGGATAGCGGACGCAAGAATAGCAGACATAGAGTTTTCAGAAGACGGCAAACGCCTTTTTGTGGGAGAAGAAAGCCCTGATGCTTTCCTCTATTGTTTTGACCTTGAAGGAACTGAAATCTGGAAATATGGGGCAGGTAAGGAACTGGGTTCGGACCTCAAGTACATGCCTGCCATGAAAAAGATAAAACTTGACTCGGAAGGGAATATTTACGTCGCTGCAAGCAGGGCATGCGGTTATATCGGTGAGAAATACAAATACCTCGCAAGAGTCTATTCCTTTGACCCTGAGGGCAACCTGCGCTGGAAATTCCCGGAATCCGAATACATGGACTCTGGAGTTACATGGATTGATGCCACTCCTGATGGGAAATACGCCGTTTTTGGCACCACATGTTTTACAGAAACAGAAAAGTGGAGAGAAGGCACTGTCCATGCCCTGAACGGAAACACAGGACAGGAACACTGGAGCTACAAGATCCAACCGGTTGAGCCGTTTTTTGACTATTCCGCAATCTGGTACAGCACGCAGATCACTCCTGACGGGGAAAAGCTGATAACAATGACAAGCGACGGCAGGGCCTTTTTATTCAATAATTCCCGGATCATAGAAACCGGGACCCCGGAAATCACATGGCAGCAGAACATTTCAACCCCTATAGTCGTGAGTGGAGTCCCTATCTACGGCAGTGCTAACTATGCTTACATAGTCAATGATACCCTTATATTTTCAATAGGCAGCACCTTCTCCAAAGACAAAAACAAAGATGCACCCTTTGAACACCCGAGCGGAAACAGCCTTTTTGCATATGATTATGATGGAAACCTGCTCTGGAAATGGAGAGTTGACGGGTATGCGGGAGAATGTGCAGTAAATGACCGCTACCTTGTGATTCCTCTTGCCCAGAACCTGGTAACCGAAGACAGAAGCGTACATGGAGTGTATGTCTTTGACGCATCAAAAAGTGGAGGCGCAAGTTCAAGGCTCATCCAGACCTACAATACCGAAGGAATAACGGTCTCTGCTGACATCTCACCCGACGGCAGGTATATTGCAGCCCTGGAAGCCCCTTCAAGGCTTGACGACGGCACGGTTCTCGGAGAATATAAAGTGCATATCCTGACCTGAGGGGGAAGTATGAAAATCGTGTCAGTAACGTGGAATTCATACATTCCCACCCTTTTAAGGGCGGCAGAAGAACTTGGAATAGAGCTTGAGGCTTATTATTCAAAAATCCTTGAAGAAAACCCTGAAGAAGCCGAAAACGTGCTCATTGCGTGCGAGCATGCTGATGCTATCTTTCTTTACCACATAGCCAATCCCTTCTGGGAGGATTTTTATAAAAGACTTGAACCGCTGAAAGCAGATAGACCCTTAATCTGTGTTGGAAGTAACCCCTCAAGTTTCACCCTTTCATCAGTAAAACTCGAAATCGCAGCCACATGTTTTTCGTATATGATTTACGGAGGGGAAGAAAACTTCAGCAACATGCTCAGGTACCTCTTAAAAGAGGTTTTCGGAGCTGAAACCGAAGCAAAACCTCCGAAAAAGATACCCTGGGACGGGCTCTATCACCCGGATGCGGGGGAAATGTTCTCAAATATCCGGGATTACCTGAACTGGTACGGGCCCCTGAAGGATAAAACCGTAGGGATTCTCATCTCAAGGACTTCCTGGGTAAATAATGAGCTTGAAATTGAGAAAGCCCTTATCAGGGATTTTGAAAAACTGGGTTTATCCGTCATTCCTGTTTTTGCATACTCTCTGAAAGATGAGGAACTTGGAAGCAGGAGTATGGAAGAAGTCATAGAGGACTATTTCATGGAAGGAGGCAGCCCCATCATAGACTGCCTTGTGAAGCTTTCTCCATTTTTTATTGCCAGCAGCAAGGCAAAAGAAAGGGAAGCCTCATGTGCAGCACAGGGCGTAGAGCTGCTCAAAAAACTCGATGTCCCGGTTTTCCAGCCTGTAATTTCACATTATATGACCATAGAACAATGGCGGGAGTCGCAGGGCTTGAGTACTGAGATTGGGTGGAGTGTTGCTCTTCCTGAGTATGAGGGCGGGATTGAGCCCATCATAATAGGCGCAGGCAAAGCTGAAGAAAATTATATGGGGCGCTTCCCTATCCAGGACCGCTGCTCAAAGCTGACATCCAGGATATTAAAATGGATAGAACTCAGGAAAAAGCCAGTTGACCGGATAAAAATCGCGTTTATCCTCCACAACAGGCCCTGTACGGGAGTTGAAGCTTCGATCGGAGATGCTGCCAACCTTGATTCCCTTGAAAGTGTGTCAAGAATCCTTCACAGAATGCAGGAAGCAGGTTACTCTGTTGACCCTCCCCGGGATGGCAAAGAGCTTATAGACACAATCCTGAGCAAAAAAGCAATTTCAGAGTTCAGGTGGACTCCCATTAACGAAATAGTAAAGAATGGCGGAGCCCTCGCTTTTGTGGAGAAGGAAGAGTACGAGAAATTTTTCAATGCCCTGAGCCCGAGTGTCAGGCAAAAGGTAATTGAAAGCTGGGGAAACCCTCCTGGAGAAGAGGTCAACGGCATCCCTGCTGCAATGGTCTACGAGAATAAAATTGTGGTAACCGGTGTACGGTATGGAAACGCTGTGGTCTGCGTACAGCCAAAACGGGGATGTGCAGGTTCAAGGTGTGACGGGAAGGTCTGTAAGATCCTGCACGACCCTGAAGTCCCCCCTACTCACCAGTATCTTGCAACCTACAGGTACCTTGAAAACACTTTTGGGGCTGATGTGCTCGTACATGTCGGAACCCACGGGAATCTTGAATTCCTTCCCGGAAAAGGCGTAGGGCTTTCCGAAGACTGTTACCCGGACATCGGAATCGGGACAATCCCCCATCTTTATATCTACAACTCCGACAACCCCCCGGAAGGCACAATCGCCAAACGTCGGAGCCTCGCCTGCCTTGTTGACCATATGCAGACTGTTATGACCTCAGGAGGGCTTTATGAAAGCCTTGCAGAGCTTGACAGGCTGCTTGGGGAATACGAACAGGTAAAACATGACAGAGGTAGAGAACATGCTTTAAAGCACCTGATCCTTGATGAGATTAAAAAATCGAACCTTGACTCCGAGATAAGAGCCGACCACGAGACTCCTTTTGAAGAAGTTATAAGAAAAGCGCATGAAGCCCTTGGTCGGATAAGAAACAGCCAGATCCACCACGGGATGCATATATTCGGGCAGATTCCCGAAGGCGAGAAAAAAGTAGAATTCATAAATTCGATTTTAAGGTATGATGACAAGGAAAGCATGGGAAACAGGGTTTCTATCCGTAGGCTTATCGCAGAAATCCTGGGGCTTGACCTTGACGAACTGATCACTGACCAGAGCCGGATATCGGAAAATGGGAAGTCAAATGGTCAGAGGCTTGAAGAGATTGATTCTCTTTCAAAAGACCTCATCAGGACATTCATAAATAGCCCGGAAAAAAAGCTGTCCTCGATAATCAGAGGGATATTTACAGGTCAGAACTTTGCAGAGAAGGGAATAAATCCCGCCATTTCTCAGAATCCTGAAGTTTCTCAAAATCCTGTCATCTTTCAGAATCCTGAAGTTTCTCAAAATCCTGCCATCTCTCAGAAAACTGCTGCAATCTGTGAAAGGGTCCTTGATCTTGAGTCAAGGATAGAAAAATCTCTGGAAATTGAGGCTCTTTTGCACGGCTTTGAAGGAAAATACATCCCTGCCGGTCCTTCGGGACTCATCATGCGCGGAAGAGATGACGTGCTGCCGACAGGAAGGAACTTCTATTCTCTTGACCCCAGAAGAGTGCCGACAAAAGCTGCATGGAGAGTTGGGCAGCAGCTTTCAGGGGTCCTGGTCGATAAACACCTCAGAGACGAGAAACGTTATCCAGAGAATGTGGGCTTTTACTGGATGGCAAACGATATCATGTGGGCTGACGGAGAGGGAATGGCACAGATAATGAGCCTGCTTGGGGTCGAACCGGTCTGGCTCAGCAACGGGCAGCTGAAGGGATTCTCCATTATCCCCCTCAAAGAGTTGGGCAGGCCCAGAGTTGATGTAACCGTAAGGGTTTCAGGAATTCTGAGGGACAACTTCCCTAACTGCCTGGAGGTAATAGATGAGGCAATTCAGGCTGTAGCTTCCCTTGATGAACCTGAAGAAATGAATTATCCAAAAAAACACAGCCTCAGGATGATTGAAGAAGGAGCTGATGCGAGAGGATCTACATTACGGATCTTTTCAAGCAAACCCGGCACCTATTCGGCAGGGGTACAGCTTGCAGTCTATGCAAGTGCCTGGAAGGATGAAAAAGACCTGGCAGACATCTTCCTTTACTGGAACGGTTATGCATATGGAAAAGATGTTAAGGGAGAGGAGGCTCATGCACAGCTTGCTTCAAGCCTTAAAACCGTTGATGCTACCTTCAACAAAGTGGTCAGTGACGAGTACGATCTCCTAGGCTGCTGCTGTTATTTTGGAGTCCACGGAGGGCTCACGGCTGCTGCAAAGCAGGCTTCGGGCAGGGATGTAAGAGTCTATTTTGGGGATACGAGAGAACCACAGCATGTTGAAGTAAGGGATATGGCAGATGAACTTCGCAGGGTAGTAAGGACCAGGCTCTTAAACCCGAAATGGATCGAAGGCATGAAACAGCACGGGTATAAAGGTGCACAGGACATTTCTAAAAGAGTTGGGAGAGTCTACGGCTGGGAAGCTTCCACGCAGGAAGTGGACGACTGGATCTTTGATGATATCACAAAGACATTCGTGCTTGATGAAGAAATGCGCAGGTTCTTTGAAGAAAATAACCCATATGCCCTTGAGGAAATGGCACGCCGCCTCCTTGAAGCGCAGTCAAGAGGGCTCTGGGACCCGGACCCCGAACTTCTTGAAGAGCTGAAAAACTCCTACCTCGAAATCGAGAGCTGGATGGAGGAGCTGGCAGGGGATGGAGAATTTCAGGGTGGATCTGTTGATATCGTGAGTTTTGAAGATGTCCCTGACTGGGACAGGAAAATGCAGGAAATCCGGAAAATCCTCAGATAAAGGGCTGCGGAATGAAAAACATAGCTTTTATCCTTCTCGTACTGATGCTTGTCTTACAGCCAGCCACAGCCCGGGCGCAGGAGGATTTTGAACCAGAAGAGATGACCTCATTTATGATTCAGGTCCCGCACGGCGTGGATGGAAGTGGGCTTGCAGTCGGAGGCAGTAACCTCTCTGCATACATCTTTTTTGAGAGCTATTACAGCGGGGATATGAATGTAACACTGGAGCTTGATTTACCTGAGGGTTTCGTACTCCAGGATACGCCTGTCCATTCTTTTTCGCTTCAGACCGAATATGATGACTGGTACAGGCTCGTGGATATCTATATTCCGGAGGATTTGCATTCCGGGACATATGATATAACTGCAACTGCAGTTGTTGATGTTAATGGAAATGAGCATACAATTGTACGCAGAACCCGGCTCAGGGTTGCTTCAAAAGAGGAAGTTGCAGACGAGATCACAATAACCGGAGTGATCGTCCCTTCAGATGAGGACGGATATGGTGATCCGAGCCATCCTTCCAATACCCTGGTAATCCGGGAAACATCTCCAGCTCTCAAAAAGCTTCTTAAGGTTACGGACCTCCGGATCGACAGGAAGGAGCTCACTTCAACCTTTATGGGAGTTGAGGTTTCCAATAAAGGAGAAAATACAATCCCTGTCGTTATCACCTATGATATCCTTGATATCAGGACAGGCGAGCCTGTAAAAACCTTCAAGCCCGCAATTCTGGGAATGAATGCAGATACCTTCTGCTATGCTGCGTTAACACTTCCTCCAGGCTCGAATTCCCTGGTAAGCCTTCCACTCTACGTATCTGATAATGCGATGGGAGGGAACTACCTGTTGAGGGTAAAAGTAAAGATCACAGGAAGCGACTGGATTGCAGTAACAGAGGACCAGAAAATAACTGCAGTATCAAGGAAATGGGGGCCTATAATGATTACATTTGCCTCCTCACTGCTCGGACTGACCGCAGTTATCCTCTTTTTCTCAAGGTCAAAGGAGATAATGGACAGGTTCAAAACCCGCAACCTGGTGTTGATTTCCCTTTTCGGCACCGTTTCTTTTGCAGCCATAAACCTGCCAATGACTATACTGTGGGAGCTGTCGCACGCCATATTCGGGCCTTTCAGTTTTCTTTTTACCGGGCTCTTTCATGAAGTCCTTCTTTACATGCTCATTGCCTCCCTTGTTGTCCTGATCCCAAAGCCAGGGGTTATAAGCCTTTTCATGGTGGTCAGGTTCCTTCTCGGGGGCTTTATAACAGGAAGCTTCACCCCGATTACTTTTATAACATTATCCCTGAGTGCGGTAATTCTGGAGTCCATGATGTATGTTACTGGCATAACCGGCAAAACCCCGGACCCGGAGAACAGAGTAAGGATGGGAGTTGTCTGTGGAATTGCGGACATGGTCAGCGGGTATGCATCATTCAGTGTTTGGATGGTGCTTTATCGGCTGTTTTACAGCAACTGGTACATAATGGCTAATATCCTGATCGACGGGTTCCTCTACACCTTCATAGGAGCCTGGTTCGGGATAAGCCTTGGAAACAGACTGAAAAAGGTAGCAGAATAAGGCGGGAAAATAACAGTCGCAGAATAGGGCTGTGAAGTGAGAGGATGGTACAGTGAGTCAGAACAGGGGCAGTACAATAATAGAGATCAGGGACCTGTGGTACACTTATCCGGGGAGAATGGAACCGACTTTAAAAGGAATCGACCTGAAAATAAAAGAGGGGGAATTCGTCCTCCTTACAGGACCTACAGGCTGCGGAAAGAGTACTTTACTGAAAACACTTAACGGCATAATTCCCCATGAATCAGAAGGAATATTTTCAGGCAGCATAAAGATCTCCGGAATAGAGACCGTAGATTCAGGGCAGATGGAGCTTTCAAAAAAAGCAGGACTTGTATTCCAGAGCCCGGACGACCAGATATTTTCTACAACTGTTGAAGATGAAGTAGCCTTTGGGCCTGAAAACCTATGCATGAAAAGGGAAGAGATTGATAAAAAAGTAGACGACGCTCTCAAGATGGTGGGGATGTCAGGGCACAGGCTGGACTCCACGAATTCTCTTTCCGGGGGGCAGAAACAGAGGGTCTGCATTGCCAGCATGCTTGCGATGATGCCTGAAATCCTTGCAATGGACGAGCCCGTAAGCCAGATGGATCCTGCAGGGACACAGGAGATCCTGAATACGGTAAGAGAACTCAACAGGAAGCAGAATATAACCATTCTGCTGGTTGAGCACAGGCTTCACGAAATTGCGCCTTTTGCGGACAGGGTCGTCATAATGGACAGCGGGAAAATTATCCTTGACCAGCCCGCCTCAAAAGCTTTTGAAAATCTTGAGGTCTTCCACAGGCTTGGGCTTCGGGTTCCCGAACCTGTTGAACTCTGCCATACTCTGGGGATAAAGGCAAGCCCCTTCAGTGCAGAGGAAACGTTTCCATTATTGAACACCGGAAATTTTAAAGAAAAAATCGGGGACTATCCAGCAAGCCCTGGCAGGAAAGAAAAAACCAGTTCTCCGGGCTGGTCCGCAGAGAATAACGAACCTCTGGTTTCAGTCCGGGACCTCTGGTCTGGATACGATAAAAGCCGGATGGTTCTTAAAGGCATAAATCTGGAAATCCATAGAGGTGAAAGGGTTGCAGTTATGGGCACAAATGGTTCGGGGAAATCAACCCTGCTTCTGAACCTTGCAGCCATGCTCAGGCCGTATAAAGGAAGTGTAAAGATCTTCGGGGAGGATACAAAAACAAAAAATCCGTATTCTTTTGCGGGCAGAATAGGCTTTGTATTCCAGAACCCTGACCTTATGCTCTTCTGCGATTCGACGGAAGAGGAGGCAAAGTTCGGGCCTGCCAGGTTAAAATTAGATAACATAGAAGAAAGGGCGAAAATTTCCCTTGAAGCCATGTCGATCCTGAACCTCAGAAAGGACCTCCCCCAGTCCCTGAGCAGAGGACAGAGATTGAGGACAGCTGTCGCCTCCATACTTTCTATAGATCCCATTCTTGTCCTCCTTGATGAACCCACGACAGGGCAGGACAGGGTGAATATAGAGCAGATGATGGACTATTTCAAAACTAGAGGTTCCACGCTTGTGTTCTGTACCCATGATATTGAGATTGCGATGCTCTATGCCACCAGAATTCTTGTGATGAATGAAGGGCAGATTATAGCAGATGGAAGGGGAAGAGATGTCATAAAGGATATCGACATCCTGAGAAAAGCATCCCTTACCCAGCCTCCAGTTGTTGAAATTGCCAGCTATCTCGGAATTGACGCCTTTTCGATTACAGAACTTGTGGATGGTCTGATCCACAGAAATCCCGAAATCCGAATTGCTGAAGGGATAAAATGCTGAACTGGCAGAATTCTGAAATTAGAGTTTTGAAATTGAAATTCTGAAATGAAGAATATTTAACCCGCGAAAACTCCGAGTGCCAGTACAGCAGGTAGCGGAAGTGTTAATATGATAAGCGCAAGATCAATTGCAGAACCAGCAATAAAGGACACGATCATTCACAGGATGGACCCCAGGACAAAGATCCTGGTCCTGATCTCCACAGTTTTTATAGCAGTAAGCCTGGACAATCCCGAGACCATGTTTTTGCTGTTCCTGGTCGTACTTTCCGGGTTCGCATTTGCAAAGATGCCTGCAATAAAGCTCAAAACCCTCGCCTTTTTGCTCATACTTTTGATCTGGGGGACCATCTATTCTCAGGCACTGTTTTATTCCCAGCTTCCTAGAACTGTGATTTTCACCATAATCAGTCCTGGGTTTCCGGTTCTGGGCTGGCTGACAAATGGGGGGCTGTTCGTTTATGTGGAAGGGCTCCAGCACGGTGCAATTCAGGGCTTGAGGTCAGCTTCAATCCTGTCCCTGGGATTATTAATGTGCTGGACCACGGATTCTAGAGATATGTTAAACGGACTTGTCGGGCTCAGGGTCCCTTACAGCGTGGCTTTCATGGTAGTAACGGCCGTCAGGTTCCTGCCAATAATTATTACCGAAGTAGCAACCGTAATAACAGTCCAGCGGCTCAGGGGTTTCAATCCTAAAAGGTTCGGGTCAGGGATCATAAAGACATCACTTAATATACTGACACCAACCCTGTCAAACTGTGTGAGGAGGACCGGAATACTTGCGGTATCCATCCAGAGCAGGGCTTTCCGGGCAAATTCGGACAGGACATACCTCAAAAAACTGGAATTTTCTGACTTTGATAAGGCAGTGGTTGCTATCTGTATTTTTGCTGCCATAAGTATTGTGATTATAAAGCTTCTTTACAGCATGTATACAGGTGGAATTTATTACACTTCAGGTTTAAGACCTGTTTATGCAATCGCCAGGGGATACCTGTGATAGAAATAAGAAAATTATCCAGATCTTTCGGGAACCTGCGTGCTGTTGATGAACTCGACCTTGATGTGGAAAACGAGATATTCGGGCTTCTTGGACCAAACGGGGCAGGTAAAAGCACAACTGTGATGATGCTCACAACCTTGCTGAGACCGAGCAGCGGCACTGCAAAAGTCTGTGGCTATGATATTGTAAAGGACTCAAAGAAAGTGAGATCAAAGATAAGCTACGTCCCCCAGGACATGGCAGTGGACAGAAAGCTCACAGGCAGGGAAAATGTGATGCTTTATGCAAAACTCTATGGGATCCAGAACAGGAATTCAAAGGTAGACGAGGTGATTGAAATGATGGGGCTTTCGGACCGGGCAGGCGACCTTGTAGCAAAGTACTCGGGAGGAATGAGGCGGCGCCTTGAACTCTCCCAGGCGCTTGTGCATGAGCCCGAAGTGCTTTTCCTCGACGAGCCCACTCTCGGACTGGACGTGAGCGGCAGAAAAAAGATCTGGGAACATATCAGGATGCTTAAAGCCGAAGGAATGACTATTTTCATGACCACACACTACCTTGAAGAGGCAGAAAAATACTGCAACCGTGTTGCCATTATCGATAAAGGCAGGATAGCAGCTGTCGGCTCACCTGAAAAACTTGTGAATTCAATTGGAAAAAATGCCTCGCTCAATGACGTTTTCCTTGAAAAAGTAAAAACCCCTGAAGAACAGGCAGGGTTTAACTCGGCCCAGTTCAGGAACCTTCTGAGGAGGAGATGATGAGAGCTGTATTCTATTATTTTGAAAGAGATCTTGTAAAATGGCTCAGGGGCAGAGTAACTGTCGTTTCTTCGCTTGTAATGCCCGCAGCCTGGCTGGTATTTGTCGGGCTTGCCCTGCCCACAAAATTCACTGATAATTACCTTGAATTTATCACCCCGGGAATCCTCGTTATGACAACCCTCTTTTCCTCCCTGCAGGGAGGGTCTCTCATGATTTTTGATAAAATACTGGGCTTTTTGAATAAATTCCTCGCAATGCCTTCCCCGCGAGAAAGCATGCTGTACGGAAAAATCCTCTTCATCAGCGTAAGAGGGCTGCTGCAGGCTACCGTGATTCTCGTTATAGCCACACTCCTGGGAGTAAGGGGACTGAACCCGATAAACATTGTTCTGATATATCTTACGCTGTTCCTGTTTTCGGTTTTTTTCTCTGCCCTCTCAACCATGATAGGGCTGCATCTTGGTGACCATGACAGCTATGCAGCCGTAAACAGCATGATGAGCATGCCTCTGTTTTTCACGAGTACTGCACTGATGCCTTATGACGTAATGCCAGAATGGTTGAGGGCAGTCGCAAGGCTCAATCCGGTTAGCTATGCGATAGACAGTACAAGGTTACTTTTCGAGGGATCCATCCCTGTCTATGGAATCCTTGGGCTCGCAGCAGGAGCCGGAATCATGCTTATCATCGGAACGTATCAGTTCCGAAAGGCAGTTGTGTGAAAAAAAATTAATTGAAAGACATCCAGCTTGGCTGTCAGATATAATCAGGCAAGAAATTGAAACCTTTTTATCCGGGATGGAGAATCTCTCCTCCATCAGGCCGAAGCTATTGTGAAAGCAAAACATATTTTCGTGCAGACCTGTCTCACCCGTGCAGGAGTGGTTATAACTGCATTATCTTGATCGTCACAGCCGGCGAAGAAAAGAGGTCTTCCCTAAAATATGAAAGAGGGATTTGCTCGGAAAAAGCCAAAGTGCAAAGCTAAATAATTCAATTTTCCATACAATAAGAATAGTTTAATTTTATAAATAAAAATTATGTAAAAATATATGCTTGAAAATTCAGAATAATTCTTTTTTGACCATAGATAGTAAAGATTATATTTACATACGTCTATTTTATAGACAGAAAAGACTGCTACGTAAATCTTCAATTTACCGGGCATATTCAGATTTTGAATTTTATTTTTAGGCAAAGGAATGTTAGACTCTTCCTGTGTTTGCCCAATAGTTACAGGACAATACCCGGATATAAGATTTGAGGAGGATACAAACATGAAGAAGCTGCTGTCTTTGCTGCTACTTATTTCAGTAATTATTATATCTGGCTGTGCATCGACGATAAAGGCAAACTCACCGGTCAGTCCGGAAGAACTGGTTGTGAGCATCGAACCCCTGGTAATGAAAGAGTTTAATGAACAGGATGTTTCCGTAAAGGTGTTAAATAATAACAGCACCCAGAAAATTGACTCGGTGTCTGTAAGTTCTTTTGATCCGTTTACTATTGTGGGTTCGAGTCCACAGATTAACATTCCTGCGGAAAGCAAGGCTGCTTTAAGTTTCAGGGTTATGGCTCCCTCTTTTGAGAAGAACACTTCGATGCTAACAGTGTCTTACGCTTCTGGTACTGATGAAAAAGAACAGCCCATAATCAGGACGAAAGTTGTTCCTGTCCAGATGGTTGTCCTTCCTGATGCAAAACTTCAGTTTGTCGGCTTTGCAGAAAGCATGGACAATCTGCGCAAATCTCCGCCGGTTTCTGCCTGGGAAACAAAGAAAGGGGAGAATATAACGGTGAAATTCTCTGTAAAGAACCAGGGGCAATCAACCATAGCCGGGGATTCCATGTATGTGGTAGTAGACATAGAAAACAAGATGATAGGGAACAGCTCGACTGTCAATATCACTGAAGCAATGGCAAAAGGTGGAACTTCCTATACAAGGGGTATGGAACTTCCTGTCCAGAAAGATGCTCCCAACGGGGAAACCAATGTGTACGTAAATCTGATGAAAGGGGATTACCTGCTTGACTCCCAGACCCTTGTACTTAAAGTAAAACTATAATCCGGATCTGGTCCTCATGAGATTCAGGCAACGAATAAAACCCGGAAAACCCCCTCTTTTATTACCTTATGGATTTTTAATCAGCATTTTGCTGATTATAATCTTCTCTTCCGGCTGTTTTGGGAGTTTAGAGCATCGAGATGTTTTCAGGGAATATGAGGAGGTTTTTCTTCAGAATATAGATGTAATGGCCACTCCGCAGGAAGAGAATGCCTTACTGACAGTTACCCCTTATATCCGCAATGACCAGGACACTGACAGTTCCATGCTCTCTGTCAAAGTCAAAATTATTGATGAGGAAACCCATCTGATAGCAGCAGAAAAAGATGCGGACATGGGTTACGTTAAAGCCCGATCTCTTATTTATAATGCCGTGCCTCTGGGGACTGTAAACCCGGGGAATTATCAGGTGGAAGTCCAGCTTTTCAGGGAAGGGGAAATCCTTGATTCGGGAAGTGAGCACATCACCATCAGGGTAGATACCTCTGTTGATCAGCCGGCTGATATCCTGCTTACAGATATGAACCTTGTAATTACCCAGTTCACTGACAGGGACGCAAAGGCTGTGGTGGATATTTCCCCCGGAGTTTATAACCAGGGTGGAGATTCCAGACCTCTGACCATGCTGGTCACTGCAAAAAAGGATGAATACACTTCATACACCGAAAGCGACGAACTCGGGATTGTAAAAGGTTCAGGCCAGCTCAGAGGACATGTGCGCTTCGTGCTTCCCAGAAGGGCAGAATATACATTCGCGGTTACTGTGGAAGAGAATGGAAGGGAAATTATCACTTCCGAAATAACAGGGCCAGTAAAAATGGATAAGATAGAGCGGAATGCTGTCAAAAATTACCCTCTTGTTGAAGAAGGCACACCCATTGAACTCCCAGCAGAAGAAACTCCCGATTCCGAAGGTTCAACTCCGGGTTTTGAGAGCCTGTTCATGTTTATAGCCTTCCTTCTGGCTGCAGGCATCATAATTAACAGGGGACCTGATAACAAAAAGAATGAAAAAGAGGAGTAATATGACTGAAAACGAACTCAACCCTCACAATGAAGAAAAAGGAACAGATAACCGTTCTGTGGGAATCCAGAAGCCTGAAAAAGACAATAGAACGGAAAATAATGACTCTTCGTTTAAAAAACTGGTAAATTCAGCCATACTGATTGTCCTTCTGGCCTTTGTCTTTATTGCACTGTTTTCTTTTTTCTTCAATATGCGGGAGGCAATAATTGCTCTTTTCAATCCAAAATACCAGGCGCTCGTGCAGGCCATCTTCAGTTTACTGGTTGTGATTATAGGGATTTACATTATCCGGTTGCTCCTTCCAAACAAACATTAATCGCCCTTTTGAGGGAGCTAAATCCCTTTTTGAGACGAAGCAATAAAAGTATTTGAAAGAAAATCAGGTAAAAATAGGGAGTAAAAAATAGAGAGGAGAAAAATGGAGAGTAAAAAATAGAGAGGAGAAAAATGAAGAGTAAAAAATATAAGGTAGAAAAATAGAGAGTAAGAAAATATAAGGTAGAAGAGAGTAAGAAAATATAAGGTAGAAAAAGAAATAAAAAAATATAAGGTAGAAAAAGAAATAAAAAAATATAAGGTAGAAAAAGAAATAAAAAAATATAAGGTAGAAAAAGAAATAAAAAAATATAAGGTAGAAAAAGAAATAAAAAAGACAGAGCAAAAAAAGGACAGAGCAGAACCTTTTGGTTCGGATCTGTTTTTAGATCTGAGAAATTAGATCTGTTTTATATTCATATTAATTGCTACTTCTGCGATATCGGCACTGTATTCGGCTACCCTGCGCAGGCTTTCAAGAACCATGCTGAGCTCAATGCTGCCTTCGCCTTCGTCGCCTCTGGACTCGAGGGAAACGCCAAACTGGGAAACTTTTTTGGCTTCAACAACTATTTTGTTTATAGCCTGGAGGTCCTCCTCCTGCATGGAATCTATGGAACTCTCAAACACTTTCCTTGAGAGGTCAGCCATCTTGAAAATAGGGTCATCACTGCTGATCCCGGAATCCATTTTAAGGACATTTCTGGCGATCCTTACAGCATGGTCTCCCACACGCTCAATGCTCTTGGTAATAAGCCTGTACCCGAGACATTCTCGCGGGTGCCTGATTCCTATCTTTTCCGAGAGCTCTATGTCCTCAATCGAGGCTTTGAGCTGGCGGACGGCTAATAAGTAGAAGCGGTCCACATCGTCGTCTCTCTGGATTACGTCTTCGGCAATTTCCACATTATGGTCCCGAAGGGCGGTCATGGAATCCTCAAGCATTGAAAGGACGAGACCGTACATGTTTTTGATTACACGGTTAAGAGGCAGGTCATTGTAGTTCAGGAGGCACTGGAAAACAAGTTCGTTCCTGGACTCTTCCACAAGCTCGAGACCTATGAGTTTCTGGCGCACGGAGTCCTTTATAAACTTGCGGTCATAGGCACTGAAACCTTTTTTTGTGGTCAGCCTGATTACATCGTAACCTACAAGGTAATGTGAAATAAGGATCCTTAAGTTGTTTTCTGCACTATCGGAATGAAGATAGTCTATAGTTGCCTTAAGGACGGAATGATCTTTAGAAATTGCACTTGAGGAAACAAGCAGTGTTTTGTTAGGCATGGGAGTGAGAGTAAGGGTATCTCCGGCTTCAAGCCCTATATCCCGGACCCATTTTATGGGGAGAGACACAATATAAGTAGAATTTCCTGTAAACTGGACTTTTCTTTTATCCTTGGTAATAAATAGGCCCCCTTAGAGAGAGTAATGAATATTACAAAATCTATATAGACGATATTGATATATAAAGGTATCCTGAAAGTAGCTGATGAGAAAAGAAATAACCTATGATTTTACCATCTAAGTATAGTATATAGGGTTAAGGGCGAATTAAGAAAAAACATAGAATTAATTAAGATTTTACATACAATTTGTGTATAAAAATAGGTTTATAAAAAATAAATTTTTTCTCAGGCGATCAGCTGAAAGCTGAAAAAGTTTTCTAAAAATATGGAAAAAAGAGTAAAAACAAAGAAAGCAAATTAACGGAAAAAAGCAAATTAACGGAAAATCACACCCCTGGCACAGATTATATTCAACATTTCATTACGCCGGATGTCTCCTCCCCGACCTCTATTTTGTTCATATAGCTCCTTTTGAACTCAACATATTCTTCTGCTATCTTTTCTGCTTCCTGCTGGCTCAGGGTTTTTCGAGCTATATCAAACACCTTACTTTCCTCTTCTTCTATATGATGATCTATACTCCGTTTAAGTTCACCGAGCTTAACAGCCCATTCTTCATCTCCCTCATCCATGTTCTCCATTTCACAAATCAGGGCTTTTGCCTCATTATGCTCCGCATATGCATGACTGATAAGCTCACGTAATTCCTCTTTTTCTTCAAGCCGCGGATAGAAGAGTTGCTCTTCTCCCATCATATGAGGGTCAGCTTTAAGCTTTACTTTAAAAAAACTCACTTTTGAGCTATCATTCATTGCCTGCTGGAAAAGTTCTGTCATCTGGTTATGTTCTGCTATTAAGAGATCATAAATTGTTTCCATATTTCCCCTCCAGATATAATATATGACGGGATATATTTAAAAGAGCGTGTAAATACCTTATTGGTAAGATGTAGTTTACAAAAATTAAAAATTACCGGATCCAGGAAAAAAGCAAAATGAAGGAAACCAGAAATAGAATAAAGAGAACCGGTTATGTAGAAATCAATCCTGGATACCGAGTCTCTTTTTCTATCATTTTCAGTTTTAATGCATACTGGCTGGTGTTTCTTGTTTAAAGCTCTTCTTAAATTCAAGGTACTGCTGAGCAATCTCTTCTGCCTTCTTCTGGCTAATTACTTTTTGAGCTTTCTCGAAAACCTCACCTTCTTCTTCTTCTACGTGGTGATCTATACTTTCTTTCAATTCCTTGATTTTGGAGGTCCAGTTTTTGTCCCCTTCTTTCATACTTTCCAGTTCGGACATAATGGACCTTGCTTCATCATGCTCTTCCACGGCGTGACTGACAAGCTCACTTAATTCCTCTTTTTTCTCAAGCTCAGAATAAAAGAGTTTCTCTTCCCCTGCCATATGAGGATCCAGTGCTGCTTTTATTTTAAGCAGGGTTTCTCTTGAGTTGTCGCGCAGGACCTGCTGGAAGAGGTCAGAGACCATATTGTGTTCTTTTATCAGTATATCATAAATTGATTCCATAATTCCCCCCCTCTTATTTGAGGTATAACAAAGGTTATTCGGGGGAGTGTATAAATAAGTAACCGGTGCCTCGAAATAATAAAAACAGTAACGGCAGATGGCAGACTCTTAATTTCTTTTTATAGATATTAGTATGAAGATAAAAATGAATATAAAATAGTCATAAGTTTTCGGAAAGGATACATATGCCTCCTCTACAGTCTAAAAATGAACCGTTTTTTCCAGCCGTGTAATCTCACCTTTTTTATAGCATGAATAGTAACCTGAGCTCTCAACCTTTTCACCTGTTTTGTGAGGCTTTAATTCCTTTATCATGTCCTCGAAAATTAAAAAAAGCGCAGAAAACGGCAGATATCCAGAAATAACCAGCTGGAATACATGTTGACAGAATCAGACATAGATAAGAAGCCCGAATTTAAGGCAAAAAATATAGTGAAATTCAGGCCAAACAAGATTATTTACCAGATTATTTGATACTACCAGATTATTTGATACCTCTATGAACATGAGAAAACAGTTAAAAAAGGTCCAAGAAGGAGTCTTGACCTTCCTGCAAAGAGTCCAATTACTCTTCCTCTTTTGTCTGCCTATATACCAGATAGGCTCCGACAATAAATAGAACGAGCAGGATAAAAAACAGAACTCCTGTACTACCTGATTTTTCTGATCCGTTATTTTCTTCTGAACCAGCAGCTTCGGAACCATTTCCTTCTTCAACAAAAATGGATTTTCCGGTATCAGTGCTTTGAGATACCAGAATATCCTCTGCTCCTTTTGAGAGGGTTGAATCGGCACCTTCGTTTTCAACCCCGAAAATACTTTCATCTTCGCCTTTAGTGGAAGAAATAATAGTAGCTGAGCCAGTTCCACTACCTCCTTTATGTGGGGTAGAGACAGATGGCGTGGAGATTTTCTCGGCTGTTACGGAAAAAGGCGAAAATCCCGGAGTTTCTGCACGGAAATAATGGTATTCGGCATCTGAACTGGTTTCCCAGGTATTAAGGGGTTGCCACTCCCCATTTTGATACCTGTTCAGCCGGACAGTACCCTGCACAACTGTTTCCATCCAGGTTCTGTTTACTTTGAAATCGATAAACTTGGAGTCTGAACCTGTCTCATTCATGACCGTATGATTGCTGAAGTGAATGTTTATGTGCTGGAAAACCTCCCCTTCAGGGTTTTTTGTAACTTCAGAAGCTCTATCTTTCAGCACTTCAACAAAGACAGAAACATTTCCTGTTGAAGAAGCGTTGAAAGAGATTGCCAGGATGCTGTTATCGTCCGTATTGTCCGGTTCCTCCGTGAAATTAAAGGATACCGATTCGTTTTCCTCAACTTTCCTGACAGGTAAAACTACAGTGTTATTGATGTTATTTTTACTTTCAGCGGACCTGGTGATAAGGAAATTCCATGTCTGGTTTATGGCAGTGCTTCTGTTTGAAACTCTACCGGTTACGGAATACTTACCCGCAAAGAGACTGCTGTTTTCGACGCTTGTGTAACTGTTTTTGAAATGATCGTTTCTCCATAGAGTTTCCGGAGAAAGGGTAAGAGATGCATAGGCACTGTTTTTCTTATCCCCTTCAGAAGACTCGTTTCCATTTACATACCATGTAAAGTTACAGAGCACATGAGTTGAGATATTGAACTCCTGATCAGGATCTCCCACATGTAATAGTTTCAGGTTTTCAGGGTTATAATCAGCGATAGGGGTAATTGTTATCTCGGATTCGCCTTCAACCGGGATGGCTACCACATTTTCAGCCAAAACGTCCCCTTCAAGCTTAAAGGTCCCAAAGTCCGAATCAAGCGGAGCTTTCAGAACATAAACCAGCTGCCTGCGATCACCTGCTGAATAGTTTTCCCATATCCATTTATTGGAGGTAGAGTTGAATTCCGCACCTGCGTTATCTATGGGAGTGAGGTTCCAGCCAGCAGGGATGTCTTCCACTACAGTAAGGTTTGTGAGGTTCCAGGCACTTTCAATGTTAAGGTTTACTATGAACTCTTCACCCGGATAAACGCTGGTCTTAGACAGATTTCTTTCCGAAACAACCGGGTGCGCGAGGACATTTATGCAGCCTTTGACAACCTCAGTATCATTTCCATAAGCATTGGAAACGTATAGACTCACATTGTAGATACCTGCATTTTTATAGGTATGGACCGGGTTCGCCTCAGTGTAGTCTGCCTGCCCGTCTCCGTCAATATCCCACTCGCACGAAACGGAATTGTAAGACTCATCTGAGAAACTTACAGTCAACGGCGCAGGCCCTCTCGTAACATTTACAGAGAAATTTGCTTCAGGAGGGAAGGGCTGTATTGTAACGTTGATGAAATCCTGGACGGTTTTGTTTACTGTTGTCCCGTTCCCGCCTGCACCAAGAGTAACGGTATAAAGGCCGC
>WPCH01320067.1_pt1 | contig 37669 bp, 38 predicted proteins | sample 5399881 | NCBI WGS metagenome assembly WPCH01 (sample SAMN12869468, study PRJNA574797) | sludge metagenome | isolation source: wastewater treatment of pH5 | place: China:Beijing | collected 2019-05-20
CCTGTCTGTGGAGGAAGTATGGCGGAGCAAAACAAACTTGAAAAACAAAAAATCATCCATCTGATTGAACAGATTCCATACAGTGATGAAGATCAGGCGCAATGGAAACTCAATTTGGATGAAAACGGGGTAACCGAAGAATTGTTGAACGAGATGCTTGAAAAATTCCTGACAATTGCTCCTGATAACTTCAAGAGCGATTGGATGCGGGCAAAATTTTCCAGTGACCTGGCGTTATTTAAAAGGCAATGGCGCATGCGCCATGCCAGTAAACAATTCAAACGTGGAAGATAACCCATCACAGGTGTTGTTTTGGATGTTTTCATGCGCTTAGTAAAATCTCCTGTAAAATCAAATAACTTATGAACAACGCCGAGCCAAGAGTTACCATTCGCGAACGATTGCTATCAGATGGTTATCTCCTGCTGGCGGCGGCTGTTTGGGGGATAGGGTTTGTTGCGCAGCGTTTGGCTTCTTTTCATCTTGGGTTTAACGCCTTCAACGGAATCCGTTTTACGATTGGCGGGCTGGTGTTGTTGATTTTTGTGTCGCGGCGCTTGCGCACCAATTTCCACCACTTTAAATGGATGCTCTTGGCCGGCGCAGTGCTCTTCATCGCAAGTTCGCTGCAGCAAATAGGCATCAGCAGCACCTCAGCCAGCACAGCCGGGTTTATTACCGGTACGTATGTGGTTATCGTCCCCATCTTATTGGCAATTTTCTGGCGAATTAGAACCTCCATTATCACCTGGATCGCCGCGTTGGCAGCGCTGGTTGGCACCTATTTGCTAAGCAGCGGCGGGCTTGGGCTCAATCCTTCACCAGGCAGCCTGATTCTCCTGGCTGGTTCAGCCATGTGGGCGCTGCATGTCATTGTGGTGGGGTTGGCAGTTCAAAAAACAGATGTAATCGTGTTCTCAGCCGGGCAATTTCTGGTGTGCGGAGTTGCCCATTTGGGCTTGAGTTTTCTCATTGAGCCGATCACATTGCCTGCGCTTGAGGCAAGCTGGCAGGCGCTGGTTTATGCCAGTTTTTTCTCGGTAGTGATTGGGTTTACGCTGCAGGCGGTCGGTCAGAAAAAAGCCCCGGCGTCTGATGCAGCGCTCATCCTCAGCCTCGAGGCCGTTTTTGCCGCGGTCGCTGGAATCTTGTTTCTGGGTGAATACCTCAACCCGGTGCAGGTGATTGGCTGTGCCATCATCCTGGCTGCCATTCTCTTTGCTCAATTGGCGGTAATCAAGAAAAACAAGGTTAATGTTTGATCCCTAAACCAGGGAACTGTAAAGCAGCCGATCCGTCATACAGCGCTGGAAGCGCTTGATTCTGAAAACCACTGGTAGAATTACCACATCGATTCATTTCAATTTAGGAGACCCGCTTGAGTATTTGCGTTATCATCCCTACTTACAACGAAATTGACAACCTGCCTTTGCTTGTAGATCGGCTGCGAGCCTTGCCTTTGCCAGATCTGAGTATTTTGGTAATCGATGATAACAGTCCCGACGGAACCGGCGCGCTGGCAGATGATCTTTCTCGCAAATATCAAGATCAGGTAAGTGTGATGCATCGCAGCGGCAAACTCGGTTTGGGCACTGCGTATATCTCAGGGTTTCAGCGCCTGCTCGGAACGGATAACCAATTCATTGCCCAGATGGATGCTGACTTTTCACACGAACCAGAAAAATTGCTGGAATTTGTTGAAGCGATTAAGAGCTGTGATATTGTTTTAGGCTCGCGCTATATTCCTGGCGGCAGCCTTGACCATAATTGGCCCTTGTGGCGAAAGCAGCTCTCCAGCTTTGGCAACACTTATGCGCGTACGATTCTCAACCTTCCCATTCGCGATATTACCGGCGGTTTTCGCGTTTGGCGCCGTGAAGTGCTGGCTAGCATGCCCTTGGAAATGGTGAAATCAAACGGTTATGTTTTTCAAATTGAAACAGCCTATCTGGCGCATCGGCTCGGTTTTACTTTTAAGGAAGTTCCAATTTACTTTGCTGAACGCACGCATGGACAATCCAAAATGAACCTGTCTATTCAGGTGGAAGCAGCGCTGCGTGTGTGGGGGCTTCTCTCACGGTATCGTGATATCAAACCCATCAAACATTAAACTGAAATCAGGGAGTTTTACCCGAGTTCGCCGGTAACAGCTCTCCCAATTCCAACACAAGTGTTTTCCATTCCACCAGGCTGAGTTCTTGGGCTCTTCTTTGAGGGTCAATACCGGCGGACTGAAGAAGCTGCGCCGCACGCTCACCGCTCACATGCAGCCCCGCCGCGAGGGTATTGCGCAAGGTTTTTCGTTTTTGGGCGAACCCCATGTGGATGAGTGTGAAAAAAACGCGCCTCTGCTGGGGATTGAAGAAAGGCAGACTGTGAAGGTCTACCCGCAATGTGGCTGAATCTACATTCGGCGCTGGATAGAAAGCCCTTGCCGGCAGCGTGGCGGTGATCTTGGGATTACCGTAGACCTGCACACTCAGCGCCAATAGCGACAAGTTGCCGGGTTGGGCGCAGATTCTCTCAGCGACTTCCTTTTGAACAGTCAGCACCAAACGAGAAGGCGGAGAGGAACTTTCAAGCAGGTGGCGCATAATGGCAGAGGTGATGTAATATGGGATGTTCGCCACCACGATATAACCAGCCTCGTCCATTAACTGCGCGGGGTCAATCTCAAGGATATCTCCCTGAACCACTTTAACATTGGAGAACCTGTCAACCACTTCATGTAATGGGGCGATGAGGTGAGGGTCAATTTCAACTGCTTTAACAGTGGCGGCGCTAAAAGCCAGCATGCGGGTGAGGCTGCCAAGCCCAGCGCCAATTTCAAGCACAGCGTCGCCTGGGTGAACCTCGGCGCTGTCAACGATTTTCCGCAGTGCGTTGTGATCAATCAGAAAGTTCTGTCCCAACCCCTTGCGCGGTCTGAGGTTATGACGCTGCAACAGAGATCGAACATCCAACGGGGAGAGTTCTACGGCAGCACTCCTGTGAACCCTGGAGGAGCCGGGGAAAGGAAGTAAACCGTTGTGTTTTTCCGTCCCCACGAGATGAAATCGGCATCGCTGTAACCCAGATCAATCCAATTGGAGACGGAGTAGCTTCCAGTATCTGCGATGATGCCAATTCCATAGCCGGGCACATACACTCTGGTGCCGGCAAGAATTTGATACCAGGCGGAGCTTACCCCAATTACACCTTTCTTCACTGGAATGCCAAGTTTGGTGGAAGGGTAACATTTGTCAGGAACGCCGGATCTGCAGGGGGAGTAAGAGGTTGCGACCACGTTTAACGACAGGTAGTAAGTGATCGGTCCCTCAGGCGTGTCGAGGTAATTGTCGACGATGCGGGTACCATAATGGACGATTTGAGTCACGGGTTCGGTGAGGATCAAATCGTCGAGCTCTTCACGTGAGAACTCCTCGTTGTTTTCATAGCGAACTTTTACGCGGGCTGCCATTAAGCCTGCAGAACCTGTCTGGATGATTTGCTGCTGGTTAATTTCCATGCTGCTGTCTGGTATCGATTCAGTTTGAAAGGCGATAGTTTTTTGCTCGTTGATCAGCTCTTCGCGCACTCTCACAACCTTAATAACCCCGTCTTCTGGGATGGGTTCAAAGCCGTCAGGCAGGCTGTAATCCAGGTCTTGCAGGGTAATTCCGCTGTCGCTCAAAGCTTCGTAAACTGTGCCGGCAGCGCTATACCCATTAACCGTTGTGCCGTCTACCTCAATGGCGATATCGCGCCCAGTGGTGAGAGAAACCGTCATATTATCTTGCAGAGGGGTGTCTGCGGAAACGGAAAGTCTGTCTCCTCCGCGCAGAGCTATGCCGGCCTCCCACAAAGCTTCGGCGATTGTATCGGCGCTGGAGGTGAACGTACGTTCTTCGTCGTTAATGGAGAGGTGTAAAGTCACTGCCGGGTGATACTCAAGAATAATGCCTTCAAATCGCGGTAAAGCATCTTCGGGGTCAAGCGGCAGCCCATTTAAGCGCAGTGTGTCATTGGCGTTAACAACAATACCAGCATCCGCCAGGATCGATTCTGCGGAAAGGGCGGCTGTTTCAAGCTCAATCAATCTTCCGCCGGGTTGCACTAAAACGCGCACCTGCCTGGCTCGATCCAAATTAATGGCGGTTGTTTTCGACAGCCAGGTTTTGGCAGGCGGGGTTACAGCATCCAGTTCGTTAATCTCGTAGCCAGCGGCTCGCAGTGCGCCGCCAACGGTGAGAGCGCGTGTACGCACAGTTTCAGGTTGCCCATCCACCACCAAATCAACGCTACGCACCATTAACAGGTAACCCGCGACCAAACCTATCATGGCGAGACTAATAAGCAAAACGATTTTTACTGTTTTCTTCATCAGTCAGAATTCTAACAGAAAAACAACCTGTCAAGAGGTAAGTTATTTGCCTACCGTAATTCCCCTCTTTGCACCGCTGACATTAATCACGATCTGGATGGAATATAAACTTTTTGACTGAAGGTGTTTTCGCAAAAATTTGAATCAGTTTTCAATCAGTCTTATTGACAAGAAAATCAAGATTAGACTATTATATGTATACAAAATCAACAGGTAAAAATTTCCGGAGGTAACTATGGCAACTGTAGCGTCCATCTTAGAAAGAAAGGGGCACCAGATTCAATCGGTTTCCCCTGACACACCCATTATTGACTGTTTGAAATTAATGAGTGAAAAAGGCGTTGGCTCTGTATTGGTGATGCAGGATGACAAGGTGGTCGGTATCTTTTCAGAGCGCGACTATGCTCGTCGGGGCATTCTCAAGGGGAACCATGAGCACACGCCAGTGAAACGCGTGATGACCGAGAAGATTTATTACGTAAAACCCGAACAGTCCATTGAAGCCTGCATGGCGCAAATGTCGGATAAACACATCCGTCACTTGCCAGTGCTTGAAGGAGATAAGGTGGTCGGGGTGATCTCAATCGGTGATGTGGTTCTTTCAAAACTTGATGATATGCAATCTCTCATCTCGGGCTTGGAGAATTATATACTCGGCAGTGAAATTAAACTTTAACACAAAGCCAATCGAGAGGCGAAGCGCTGGGGTTTGATTTCTGCTGGAAGTGTGGATAACAGAAGTAATGACTTCGGTGCGGGAATCGCGCCCTTCTCCGGGTTGGGTCGTCCAATGGCCAGACATATCGAAAGGATGTAATGATTTTTCTATTCTCTCTAATCGCTGCATTCGTTGTCATTATCGTGATGGTAGCAGTGCGCACCGTTCTATTCGTGCGTGCGGGTAAGGGGAAGTTTTTGAATTTTCAATCTCAACTGCCCGAATTGGAGAGAGACCCCCTCCAGGTTGCGCAAAACCTGTCGGCAGCGATTCAAATTGAAACCATCTCTCATCAGGATGCAGCTCAGAATGGTCATGAAAATTTCAGAGCCTTACACGCCCTGCTTGAACAAACTTACCCGCGCCTGCATGCCGCCCTCTCCAAAGAGACCCTGCTTGATTACAGCCTGCTGTTTACCTGGGCAGGGAAGAAACCAGAGCTTGAACCAGTGGTTTTCATGGCGCACCAGGATGTTGTTCCGGTGGATGAACATACACTGGAGCAATGGACTCAACCGCCCTTTTCAGGCAGGATTGCTGACGGCTTTGTATGGGGACGCGGCAGCCTGGATATTAAGTGCCAATTAATCGCAGTGATGGAAGCGGTAGAATGCTTGCTGGCGCAGGGTTTTCAACCGGATAGAACTGTTTTGCTTTCTTTCTCGCATGATGAAGAGGTTCTCGGAAATGGAGCACCGGCGATTGTTGACCACTTGAAGGCAAAAGGGGTTCGTGTATGTGCCGTGCTCGATGAAGGCAATCCGATTTTAGAAGGCATGCTGCCAGGTTTTAAAGGACTCACGGCGCCGATTGGTGTTTCTGAAAAAGGGTATCTTTCACTGCGGCTGCATGTCGAAGCAGATGGCGGACATTCCTCAACACCTGCTCCTGAAACCGCCATTGGCATTCTGGCGCGTGCCATTGACCGTTTGCAGTCCAACCCTTTTCCTTCTCAAGTACGTGCTGTAGAGCCGATGTTCAAGGGGTTAAGTCCGGCAGCCCCCCTGATGCTTCAGGTAGCATTTGCCAACCTTTGGTTGTTTGGCGGGTTGGTGCGCCGCAAGCTGGTGAGATCCACCGAAACCGCTGCCGCCATTCACACCACCACCGCGCCGACGTTGTTTCATGGCGGGGTGAAAGACAACATCTTGCCGGCGTTTGCTGAAGCGGTGGTAAACTTCAGGCTTTTAACTGGCGACGGGGTGGAAGAGGTTCTCGACCATGTTCGTTCACTCATTAATGATGATCGCGTTAAGATTGAACCCCTGCAGGGTTACGCCTGGAATGCTTCGCCGAGTTCCCCTGCGGATGTGGCGGTGTTTCATCACATCACCAGTGTGGTCAAAGAGCTTTACCCTGAAGCCGTTTGCGCACCAGGCACCATGCTGGGCGGAACCGATGCGCGCCACTATCACCAAATCTCCGACTGCGTTTATCGCTTCACACCAGTGTTGGTGCATAAGGATGATATCCACAGCATTCATGGTGTCAATGAGAGAATTCCAGTCGAGGGGCTACATCGCATGGTGGATTTCTTCTATCGCCTTATGCAGCGGTGGACGAGTGCGGAGTAGTAACATAGCTGATCAGGGTTAATCAAAAAAGTGCGCTTCCTTCGAAACGCACTTTTTTATCTCTAGACGTAAATTAAAACCCGATGGTGACACGCATAACGAACCGATCAACTGCACCAAACTTATATTTATAATCTTCATCCCCGCGCATAAAATCAAACTCCTGGCGTTGGTTTTCAATAGCCCATTGGAGCAGCAATCCCAACAATACCCAACCAGGAGAGTATTCCATGTAGTCGCGATCAAGACCCGAGTTGTATACCCAGATGCGCTTAAGAAAATCGAAACTCATATAAGCAGCTACCTTGCGACCGTTGGTTTCGAGAAAGGCAAGTTGTAAACAATCTTCATGAAAAGCGCAGCGCATCACTGATTTCATTTGTTCACGCATTAATGGAGAAAGGAAATCTTCTTTAGCTTCATCCTGAGCCATCAACTCGAAGAAATCTTCCATATCGTCTTCCAGCCTGCCGGCATCTGCCGTGAAATACAGGTTCAATTGGGTTTCGCCTTCACTGGCTCGCCGCATTTTTCGCCGTATTTCGTGGCGCTGTTTCTTATCCAAATTGTTTAGGTAGGCTTCCCAGGTTTCAGGGAGGGGGATGAATGGAGAATGTTGTAGTTTCCTAATATCAAAATGGAGATTGAGCGCTTCGGCTTGCTCTTCAAGGAGTGCGAGGGTTGGCGAGCTTTCAACAATATTGTATAAATCTATGCCGGCGGCAAGCCCGCTATCGATGATGTGGGTTTTGATGAAGCCAAGTAAACCGCTGATGAAGCGCTCAAGGTCATCCTCACGGCAAATAAAATCAAGGTAGTCGCTGATTTCAATACTGCCCAGCAGCAGCAGTTGTTTTTTGCCTTCATGTTCAGCAATGAACAGCGGTGCAATACCGATGAGACGGCCGCCTTCACGCGCGCTAATCAGCGTCAGGCTCGAGTCATCTGGCCACTCTCCGCCGCCGCGGGTAGCCCACCAATCTGCAAGATACTCACTTCGCAAAAAAGGAACATGTGAGCTGCTCTGTTCAAGTAAGGCATTCCATTCAGTAGTTAACTCGTGGGGAAAATCAGAATAAATTGTAAAGTCCATGTTCATTATTATACCTTTATCAACGACTACATAGTGTCTTCCAGCCGCAGCAATGAGGCGTTTGCCCGCAGCCAGGCGCGTGCCTGTGGATAATCAGGGTCGTATTGAGCTACCACCAGCCAGAATGCTTTTGAGTGATTCAGCTGCTTGCGATGAGCCATCTCATGCACTACAACATACTCCAGCACCGTTGGCGGCGCCATAACCAGACGCCAATTAAATGAAAGTGACCCCTTGCTTGAACAGCTTCCCCAGCGGGTACGTTGATCGCGTATCGAGATGGATTGGTATGTGAGACCCATGCGCGCTGCCTGGCGCTTGACCACAGCTTCGATGACTGTACGCGCTTGCTGTCTCAGCCAGGGTGTAACCAGCCGCCGCGGCGAGGTGTTGGTTCCTTCAGGAACGTATACAATCAACCTGCCCGGTTTTTCTTCTACCTTCAGGCGCGATAGCCGCCCGCTTTCTTCGATGACCTCAATGTGAACCGCTTCACCCCGCAGCAGAATTACGTCCGCAGGTAAAGTTCGAGCAGCCTTTTGGGGGCGAGGCGCGGCATCCAGATGTTTCAGCAGCCAGGCGGCATGCTGTTGGATCAACGTTTCAGCTTCACCGGTTTTGATTCCGCGCGGCAGGGTTACGGTTACGCGCCCCTCTGCCACGGTGATGCGCATCTGCCTGGCGCGGAGAGAATGCACTACCCGATACGGCACACGGCGTCCGGCGATGATGGTGAGAAATTCAACAGGTTCTGCCATTTATGTCAGTTAATCATACCAGCGCTTGATGAATTGTGAAAACCATTCTGCCTTATGGTTTTGTTTGACAGCGTGTCATTGTCCATCTAAACTAATCATAATCTGAAAAATCAAGGACGGTCTGACATGGAAGGTACAGCTGGCGCTCAAATCAACAAGAAAACCTTTATTCAATCGGTGCTGATCTTGTTGGCGATGATGATTATTGCCGGCATTCTCACAAAAGCGCTGCCAGCAGGCGTTTATGACCGTTATGAAGCCGACGGGCGCATCTTGATCGACCAAACTTCTTTCCGCGCCATCGAAAGGCCAGATTACCCCATTTGGCGCTGGTTCACCGCGCCCTTGGAAGTGTTATGGGGCGAAGATAACCTCATCCTCATCACCATCATTTTGTTTATCGTCTTGGTGAGCGGCGCTTTTGCGGTACTCGAAAAAAGCGGCATCATCACCTCAGTGCTGGCGAAAATTGTCAAACGCTTTAGCGCACAACGTTACTTGCTGCTGCTGTTAATCTCCTTGTTTTTTATGCTCTTGGGCGGCTTCTTCGGTATTCTTGAAGAAATCATCCCATTGGTGCCGTTGATGATTGCGTTGTCTTACTCATTGGGGTGGGATGTATTGGTTGGCTTGGGGATGAGCATATTGGCGACGAACATCGGCTTTTCGGCGGCGGTGACCAACCCGTTTACCATCGGCGTGGCGCAGAAGCTCGCCGGGCTGCCGCTTTTTTCTGGTGCGCTTTTTAGAATACCGGTGTTCATCGTTTTCTATGGAGTTCTGGTCTGGTTTCTGGTGACATATGCGCGCCGGATCGACCGCAATCCACAGAGTTCGCTGGTTTACAACGAAGACAAAACACGCCCAACCCAATACAAGCAACTTGACCTGAATGCACACAGCAGCAACCCGAAAATGGGGAGAGCGGCTTTGGTTTTTGGACTGTTTATGCTCCTTATCATCCTGCTATTGGTAGCTGGGCCGTTCTTGCCTCTTATCTCAGAGTATGCTTTACCGTTGGTGGGTGTGTTATTTTTTGTTGGAGGCGTGACGAGCGGGAAGGTTTCAGGCGCTGGCTGGCGGCGCATTGGTGCGGCGCTCAAGGAGGGTATTCTTGGGCTGGCACCGGGCATCCCATTGATTTTGATGGCAGCCAGTACCAAACATATTGTATCTTCCGGTAAGGTGATTGACACCATCCTGCATAGTTCCTCCACCCTGCTGCAAAACACCACCCCGCTTTCCGCAGTTTACGTCATTTTTCTTCTGGCATTGATGGTCGAGTTTTTCGTGGCATCCGCTGGCGCCAAAGCCGTGCTGATGATGCCCATCCTTCTGCCACTGGCTGACCTGGTGGGTGTAACCCGGCAGCTTACAGTCAGCGCTTATTGCTTTGGCGATGGGTTCACCAATCTCGCCTATCCTACCAATGCCGTTCTGCTCATCTGCCTGGGTTTGGCTTCGATCAGTTATGGCAAGTGGATGCGCTTTACGGCGAAACTTTGGTTGGTCATCCTGCCTCTGGTTGCATTGTTCTTGTGGGTCGGCTCCTTAATTGGCTTCGGACCGTTTTAGTAATTAAGTTGTAATCGCTTCCTCCAGCTTTTACCTACCGGAGAGCATTAATTTGCTCCGGGGAAAATGTTTCCGCTTTGCATAAAAAGGGATATAATCAAAGAACAAATGTTCTGTATTTATTGACTGTTGTATAAACAGAGGTTACCTGCACCCTTTACTACCGGAGATTTCCCCTATGACACGCCTGCTTTACCTGCCTGATGACTCGACGCTGATACAGCTCGATGTTGATCTAAACCCTGCTGATTTGGTGACTGCGATCAACGCTGGTTTGCGCCCTTTACCTCTGCTGCGCTCAGCCCCAAACGGGCGCTTATTTGCCTGTCAGATGAATGCAACGGTCATTGTTGCTCCACAGCGTCTGCCTGGGCGTCCAGCTACCAAACTAGCCCATGCTGACCTGACGCAGCGCCAAAAGCAGGTGCTTGAACTGAGCACGCGCGGTTTTAACAGCACAGAAATCGCCGATATGCTCAATCTCTCACGGAGGGCGGTGAATTATCATCTCAGCCAATTGCGCGTGCGGATTCGCGGCGAGCTTCCCGCTATCATGAAATCTAATTTTGAGGAAAATGAACAACTTTTATAAAGACGCCCGCCGCCAGACCTGATACAAACCCAATTTCTCCCCTTTGCCATCAGAGGGATACTCAGCGAGCACTTCGCAATTTGCGTTTTCTGCAAGGCCGCGCAACTCCTCGCTTGTAAACAGGTGAACATAACGCAACCCGGGTGCGGCAGAGTCGCTGCCAGGTTGGAAGCGCCAATCTAATAACGCGTCCCCTTCTTCCACATCTCCTTCAGATAAGCCTGCGAGATGCCAGGGCTGCACACGGGCTATTAATTTTGGGCTATGCTGAAATTGCCAGACGGAATGAATAAAAAGTGCACCTGGCTTGATAAGCCGGACGATTTCATTAATCAGTTGGTTTCGTTGTGCCTGCCCTGGGATGTGGTGCAGCACTGCAAAACAAACCGCGCCATCATATTGAGAGCGCGAAAGAGTTTTTCCCCAGCCTGTATTCAACAAATCTGCCTGGCTGAAGTCAATGGTTAACCCCTCAACTGGCAACAAACCCGCCACGAGTTTGCTTGCTTCTTCGAGCAAGGCTGAGCTGAAGTCAATACCCGTGTATGTTCCTTTCAGCCCCGCTTGTTGCCAAGCCTGCGCCAATGTCCCTCCTCCGCAGCCGATATCCAGCCAGTTACCATCGTGAATCCACTCGCTCAACGCCAGCCTCACCCCGGGCTGTACACGGTGGCGCGTCTGTGCGAAGGCGTGACCGAAACTCTGGTAGAATTCCCTATTGATCGTCAATAATTGTTGAACCACTTCTGGGTGCATAAACTCATTATACCTGCCGATGAAAAGAACTGAACTGATTGAGAGCTGGCGAAACGCTAGACAATATACTCCCGAACAACTGCAACAGGCGAAAATTGTGCTTGAGGATATCCGTGCGGGGATTAGAATCGACCGCGCACTTCGCTTGCACCCCATGCCGGATGGCAAACTCATCGCCAAGCATATTCTGGTGGCAGCCTATCGTGACCTGGTTGCGGAAGGCGAATGGGCTGAAGATGCTGCATTTCTGGCACGCATTCGCATGAAACCCGTACGTACTCTTTCAGGGGTGACGACGGTGACTGTGTTGACCAAAGAAGCTCCCTGCCCGGGCGAATGCATTTTCTGCCCAACCGAAGATCACATGCCAAAAAGCTATTTGGTTGATGAACCCGGCGCTGCACGCGCTTTCCAGAACAAATTTGACCCCTTCAACCAGGTTAACTCGCGTATTCGCGAATACGAGGCTGTGGGTCATCCCAATGACAAAATAGAGCTGCTCGTGCTGGGCGGCAGTTGGAGCTGTTACCCGCGAGCTTACCAGGAATGGTTTATCCGTCGCTGCTTTGACGCCATGAATGCCGACAGTACGCCACCAGGTGAAGAGCCTGTTGAGGTTGCTGAACCGCCTGCCAGTATGCGCTCGCCAGCGGGGTTGGAAAAGCTGCACCGCGCCCATGAACGCAATGAAAATGCACAGCATCGCAATGTTGGGTTGGTGATTGAAACCCGGCCTGATGAAATAGATCGCGACGAGCTGGTGTGGCTGCGTCAACTGGGGGTTACCAAGGTGCAAATGGGCGCGCAAAGCCTGGATGACCGCGTATTAGCGTTAAACCTTCGCGGGCATACCTCCGCCGACACGCTGCACGCAGTTTCTTTGCTGCGGGCGGCAGGTTTTAAGATTGTGCTGCATTGGATGCCCAACTTGCTTGGTGCTACACCAGAATCAGACCGCGCTGACTTTGCCAGATTGTGGACTGACGGTTACGCACCCGATGAAATTAAAATTTACCCTACCCAATTGCTTGAATCCGCAGAACTTTATCATTATTGGCGCAGGGGCGAGTACAAGCCTTATTCGACAGAAGAGCTTATCGCATTAATCGCCGATATCAAACCGCTCATCCCCGAGTACTGTCGCGTCAACCGCGTCATTCGCGACATTCCATCGTTCCATGTGGTGGAGGGAAACCGGCGCACCAGTTTGCGGCAGGATGTACACCGTGAGATGCTGCAGCGTGGAACAACGTGCCGCTGCATCCGTTGCCGCGAGGTAAAAGGGCATTCTGTTGAATCTGGTGAGCTTGAATTTAATAATTTGGTTTACCATCCAGCCAGCGCTGAAGAACATTTTCTGTCTTATGTTACCCCGCAAGACCAATTAGCGGGGTACTTGCGCCTGTCCTTTCCGGCGGCAGACTCTCCTCACCTCAATATTTCTGATCTGGAGAACGCGGCCATCATCCGTGAAGTGCATGTGTACGGGCAGTCCCTCCCGGTTGGCACAGAACGAGATGGCGCGGCGCAGCATAGCGGGCTCGGTACGACGTTGCTGGAGCATGCTGACCGCATCACTCGCGAGCAAGGCATTTCCCGCCTGGCGGTAATCGCCGCGGTGGGTACGCGCGCCTATTACGAGAAACGCGGTTTCCGCCTGAGCGATCTGTACATGGTCAAGGATCTTTAACCAGAATAACAAAGCGTAAATAAATCCCCCGGTACATTGTCCATGTTCCGGGGGTTGATGTTTTTCTCGACTGCCACTTTCTAATTCGCCGCGGCAGTTATTTTGGTTTAAATTTTCGGGCGATGGTTAATTCACCGGCGTGGTGTTGTTCCAAAACCAGTTGAAGGCATAAAAGACGCCGCTTGCAGTTTCGAGGCGGATGGCAATGCGTGTGCTGCCGGCCATCTCCACTGGGATGGTGAAGGTTTGTGTAAACTCACCACCCGTTCCAGATGCATACGATCCAGCATCATAACCGCCCACACCCTTCTTGCCCATGACACCCATGGTGACTTTGAAGGTCTCGTTGGCTGGGAAGTTCTTGCCGGCGATGGTTACCGTCTTATCCCGCTCTACTGCCTGGATGCTGAACGTGGGAATACCGGTATAACCACCCTGACCTTCGCCTCCGCCGCCTGCTGTGCTGGTGGAATTGTTCCAGAACCAGTTATAGGCGAAGAAGCCTTCGGGGCTATCCATGCGGATGGAAATTTGCTTCTTACCTGCCAGTTCAGCCGGGATGCTGAACCTTGCTTTTAGAACACCACCCTCAGCCGAGTTTAATGTCCCCACCACGATGCCGTTAATACCGCGGGTGGAGATCTCTCCCATTCGCACAGTGAAGGTTTGGCCTGCGGGCAGGTTCTTGGTCTCAATGCCAACTGCCAGGTCGCGTTCCACATCCACGATGCTGAAAGTGGGAATAGGTGTTTGCGGGTTGCTGTTATTCACCGGAGCGGCGGTGTTATAAAACCAGTTGTAGGCGTAAAAACCTGTCGGGCTGTCAAGCCTGATGGCAACACTTTCGTCCTTTGCCAGGTCTGCAGGAATGTTGAAAGAAGCGGATATTTTAGTCTGGGTTCCTGTATTGAGGGTTCCCACAATTGTGCCGCCTAAAGCGAACGTACCTCGTTTGCCCATTCGGACCGTAAAAGTTTGCCCGGTTGGGAAGTTTTGACCGCTGATGGTAACCGTTTTACCAGGGTCAACGGCGGTGATGGCGATGGTTGGGTAGGTTGCCGCAGAGACGCTGCTGAAAGTGGAAACGATTAATGCCGTTGCCACAATCAGTGGGATGAGATAGCGGATGGACTTGAGAATAAAGCTCTTTTTCATTTGTTTCTCCTTTCGTTCTTCTAAAACCCGTAAAAAACGGATGATGTGCAGCCTTTAAGCATACTGCACTTTAAGAAAAGACGGTTGGGAATGTTCCCAACCGTCGTGATTCACTATGGGTTGGTCACCCGAGCGGCAACCCAAAGCGCAACGTCATCAGTGGGATCACCGTTGCTGTAAACCTTCAGCATCAGGATAACATCCTTCCCAGCCAGTGCATCAAGGTTCACATCCACCTGCGTGGAATTGGGATAAGTAATATCCCATGTTCCCAAAGATTCAGATTTCGAATCACCGTCAACCATATAGAGCAATTCGTATTTAACTGAGCATTTTTTAGCGTTATTGGCGCAAACCAACAATGCTCTGAAGCGGTCTCCCTCGAGAATCTTAAATTTGGGATATCTCCCCAAGATCATTCCATCGCCGCCCTTGGCCGGAACGGTGAAAAGGGTGCCTTCATCCTCCTGAAAACCACCTGCAAGAATGGGTGCGAAAGAGCGCGTGATTGAACCATTGACGGTATCCACACCGCCGCTTGGGCAGCTAATGTTGCCGGCATTTGTGCGCCAGGCTGCGGAACACATTTCAACGACCATGTCAAACCGGGTGTTGGGATCTTTCGACTTGGGCAGGCTGGCGACTTTGATATTTACCGTCAGCGGTGCGTCGAAGTTTGAACCTGTGCCAAACACAGTACCGTTGTCTGATTTAAACATCCAACTGCCAGTGAAACTGCCTTTGTCAGATGGTGCAGTCATAGGCACAGTGAGATTGACCGTCTCGCCAGGTTTGACCGAGTTGGGGAAAGCCACTGATGCCGGCGCAGATAATTGGTTGCCGCCGAAGAAGAAGATGGTGTATTTGGTGTTCCAAGTACAGGAACCCACGTTTTTAATCTTCCAGGTCTTGTCAATGCGCTGTCCGGCATCGACCGTGATCCAATCAGGGATGGTCACATCCTCGATAAACTTGGCTGCGCTACACGGGATGGGGATTGCGGTAGCGGTAGATGGTTTATACGTGGCTGTTGGAGGAAGGTTTGTAGGTACTGGAGTATTGGTGGATCCAGGGGCAGCGGTGCTGGTGGGTGATGGCGTATCATCCGGACCAGGGGTATTGCTGGGTGGTATTCCAGTCAATTGGGCAACCATAGTTTCAAAGGCTGATTGGGTGAGTTTGGCGGTTATCGTTGCCGCGGCCGCGGTTTCGATATGTTCGAAATCATCAACCTGATTGCCGCGAAACATGTTGGTCAGGTTACAGGCAGTAAGGATAAAAACCACACCTGTCAGGATAATTCCCATCTTTAAGAATGATTTTTTGGGCATGATCAACCTCCTTTTAGGTCTTTATTAAGACGCATGCAAGAAACCAATTGTTCCCACATTCTCGACTCGCGCACTTGTTATAAACCCGCTTGCTTTCTCTTGTTAAAGCGCTAATGGTGTCTCTCACTTCTGGCGCAGAAACAGCGTTTCTGCCCCGTCGAGGGTAAGCGTGAGGGTATCTTCTTCAACTAAATAGGTCAATTTTTGGTCTGGAATGGTGCCCTCGGTGCTGGCGTGTAGAATGATGATGTCAGGATCTTCAAGGACGTAATCCATCGTGATACTGGAATTTTCCCAGCTCATCACCAGTTTTCCTTCTCCGAGTATTTCAATGACCACACCTGAAGAGGGTTCACGCCATTTACCCAGCAGCGGGTCTTTAGCGCTGCAAGCAGCAGTCATGAAAGTCACCAGCATTAATATCAAAGCGAGCTTAAATAATCGAATTACAGAACGTTTCATCCACTTCACCTCTTCTCTAACTCATAGTGTACTCACTCAAACGCCAACATACAAGGTTAACGCTGAATGAATTACAGCCTTAAAAGTGTGACCATTTTCCCATTTGCCACACAGGCGTATAACAGTATACTGATTATTAATGTTATTGTTGGATGTAAACTGACAATCAGGAGGATTGTATGAAAAAAGTTGCCATAGTAACCGACTCTACCTCTTATCTGCCATCAAACTATGTGGAGGAATTTGGAGTAACCGTAGTACCCCTCACACTGCAATGGGATGGCGCGAGTTATCGGGATGGTGTGGATATTTTGCCGGATGAGTTTTATACTCGCCTTTCAGATAGTAAAACCCTCCCGACAACCAGTCAGGCAACGGTCAATGACTTCACCCAGGTGTATAAGAAGCTCATGGATGAAGGCTTTGACATTTTAACCCTGCCGATCAGTTCGGGGATTTCTGGAACATATGACTCTGCCATTCAGGCAAAAGCACAACTTGGAGAAGTTCCCATTGAAATCATTGATACACGCCTGGTTTCGATGGCGCTTAGCTTTCAGGTGCTGGCAGCCGCCCGAGCGGCGAAAGATGGGGCGTCTTTGGAGGAGTGCAAGCAAATTGCACTTAAAGCGTACGACCATATCGGGGTTTACTTTGTGGTAGATACACTGAAGTACCTGCATGCCGGCGGACGTATTGGCGGGGGTAAACGATTTATGGGTACAGCGCTGAACATCAAACCCATTCTCGAAATTCGAGATGGAAAAATTGAAGCGGTAAAAAGTGTGATTTCCATCAACAAAGCTCTTGAAGCGATGGTAGAGATGGTAGAAAAAGACGTAGACCAACGCGAACCGGTACGCGTTTCTGTGTTTCATGCGTTGGCAGCAGAAAAGGCACAGGAATTGTTAAAGACAACTGCCGCCCGCCTGCACGCCGATGAGGCCATTCTCAGTTATGTCAGCCCGGTAATTGGCTGCCATGTCGGCCCGGGAACCTTGAGCATTGCCTATATGGCGGGAATGTAATACAAATTTTCTCGATAAAAAGTCCCGGTAAATCCGGGATTTTCGTTTGGGTATAATGGTTAAGGATGATATTCGAAAAGCAGGAGGGCGAATGCCAAAAGCCATCTTTCAATTTCCGCGCGGGTTTCTCTGGGGCTCTGCCACGGCATCTCACCAGGTAGAGGGCGGAAACACAAACAATAATTGGGCGCAGTGGGAAGAAACACCAGGCAAAATTGTGGATGGCCAGCGCTCGGGGTTGGCCTGCGATTGGTGGGGTGGACGTTGGCGCGAAGACCTGGAGCGGGCGCAGGCAACCGGGCAAAACGCTCATCGCCTGTCATTGGAATGGAGCCGCATCCAACCTGAACCTGACCGCTGGGATGACGAAGCCCTTTCAAAATATGTAGAAATCGTTCGCTGGATGACACACAACAACATGACACCAATGGTCACGCTGCATCACTTCTCTGAACCGCTTTGGCTGGTGGAAAGAGGCGGTTGGGAAAGCGAAGAAACCCCGGCGTTGTTTGCGCGTTTTGTCAGGCATGTGGTTAGCGCATTAAAAGATTATGTAACTTTATGGGTAACCATCAACGAACCCAATGTGTATGTATTTTGCGGCTGGGTGGAAGGGGTGTTTCCCCCCGGCAAGCAGGATATTAAACTTGCGGCAACGGTCATCAAAAACCTGCTGATTGCCCACGCGGCGGCTTATCAGGTTATCCACGAGATTCAGCCCGAAGCGCGGGTGGGGGTGGCCACGAGCTATCGCAGTTTCATCCCAGCGCACGCAGCCTCTCCGTTTGACCGGATTATGGTAAACATCCTCAATCAAATATTCAATAAAGCCTTCAATGATTGTCTGGTGGATGGCAGACTGAACCTGGTGATAAAAAAAATAAAACTGCCAGAAGCGGCGGGCACGCAGGATTTCATCGGGTTGAATTATTACACTCGCGACTTAATCAGTTTTAAACCCTTAAAACCAGGGTCGTTCTTTTATCAAGCTGCCTTCCCGAAAGAAGCCTCAGTCAGCGAGAATAAATTTATTGCCAATGTTCCCGCGGGAATTTGGGATGGGCTCAAGTGGGCGCACAGCTATAACCTACCCATCGTCATTACCGAGAATGGCGTTGAAGACAGCCAAGATACGCTGCGTCCGCGCTACCTTGTGGAACACCTGCATCAGGTATGGCGGGCAGCGAATTATAATTGGCAGGTGAAGGGATATTTCCACTGGTCGCTGGTGGATAACTTTGAGTGGGAGCGTGGTTGGACGCAACGGTTTGGCTTGTGGGGGCTGGATGTGGCTACCCAAGCGCGGTTCCGCCGTGCCAGCGTAGACGTTTATGAACGAATCTGTCGTGAAAATGGCATCTCCAGTGAGATGGTTGCTGAGCTGGTTCCGGCAAGTTTTGATGCATTATTTCCGGCAGAATAATCAAATTAATCAGGAGAAAATTAAATGGCCGATTTGAAGTTTTTGAGCACGGAATGGGTAGAAAAAACAGAAAAAATATTGCGCGAGAAAATTACTCCGCAATCCACCAATAACGCTACACTGTCTATCGCGTTGACTGTGGAAAACCTCCCTGACAAGCAAGAGAAAACTCTGGTTTTTGAAACCGACAAAGGAAACTTGAAGACCTTTAAGCTTGCTGAAGCCGGAGAGATTAAGACAGAATTTGTGTTGAGTGGAGATTATCGCTCCTTTGAAAAATTATTCAAGGGCGAACTTGATCCTAAAGCTGCCATCATGAGCGGAGCCTTAAAATTTAAGGGCAACATGTTAAAAGCATTGGGCATCCTGCCTTCGCTTGAACCATTCCTCGGAGTACTTTCCAAAATCCCCACCAGTTTCTAATGACATAACGCAGCCAAACAGGGCACCCACGTGGATGCCCTGTTCTGTTTTTTATTGTGTGTAAATCATAAAATGTAGGCTGCGCAATGTTTGCGTTGGTAATATTAAACCAATTATCGAGCTCCTGCTTGACCTTTTCTTCCACATCCAGGCGCAGTTTTTTTGCACCTCCCTTCTGGTATAATCCACCCGGTTAATTTCGTCTTGAATTTGAAAAGAAGAAACATACATTTAAGACGAGATGTTTCTGGAAACAATCTTGTACTGGAAAGAGAATCTGAAAATGATTATTCGTGAATACCCCAATTCATATAATCTGCCCAAACGTATTGAAGGGCTTACCCGGCTGGCTCACAATATGTGGTGGGTTTGGAATCCGGATGGACAGCGTGCATTTCAGTTTATCGACCCCATATTGTGGGATCTGGTGGCGCACAATCCGGTGGCGTTTTTACGCCGTGTTGAACGGGAGCGATTGAATGCCGCCGTTGGGCAACCCGCCTATATTGAGCACTACGACAACACACTGGCAAAATTTGATGCCTACCTGACTGACTCTAACACCTGGTTTCACCAAACCTACCCTGACCTGACTAAAAAAACCATCGCATACTTCTCATTTGAGTTCGGCATTCATGAATCATTGCCGGTGTATGCAGGCGGTCTGGGTATCCTTTCAGGAGACCATCTCAAAGAGGCATCCGATTTGGGTCTACCCGTCGTGGGGGTTGGCTTTGTCTACGATAAAGGCTACTTTGTGCAGGAATTGACGGAGGATGGCTGGCAGGAAACGCGGAATTACCTGATCGATTTCGAAATGCTGCCGTTGATCGCATTGTTGGGTGAAGATCGCAAACCGCTCACGATCTCGATTGACCTGCCTGGTAGACCAATCTACGCGCGTATTTGGGAACTCCAGGTAGGCAGAGCGCATCTTTATCTGCTTGATTCCAATGTTGAAGCCAATGCTGCAGCCGACAGGCAGCTCACTGAACGTCTGTACAGCAATGACCTTGAAATCCGTATTTCACAGGAAATGCTGCTCGGAATGGGCGGAGTTAAAGTCTTAAGGCTGTTAGGGTATGAGCCCTCGGTATGGCACATGAATGAAGGGCACTCGGCATTCCTTGCGCTTGAGCGCATCCGTGAGCAGATGAAGGCTGGTAAAGATTTTAAGAGCGCTTGGGATGAGGTCAAGGCAACTAATGTATTTACCACCCATACACCCGTACCCGCAGGCAACGACCAATTTCCGCTTTGGCTGGTGGATAAATACTTCGGCAATTTCAGTCAGGAGATCGGACTGACACACGACCAGTTTATTGATCTGGGACGGCAGGCGCAGCCATGGGGAGAATCCTTTGTGATGCCCGTGCTGGCGCTTAAACTTTCTCAACGCGCTAACGCAGTATCAGAACTGCATGGGATTGTCTCGCGCCGCATGTGGCAGTTCCTTTGGCCCGACAAGCAGGAAGAAGATGTTCCCATTGGCTATGTAACCAATGGTGTACATACCCGTTCGTGGCTCGCGCGGCGCATGGGCGGGCTTTTTTCCACGTACCTTGGCGCTGATTGGCTGGAAAGACTTGATGAACCTGCCTTTTTGAACAATATCAACAACATCCCCGACGATGAGCTTTGGGCGGTGAGGCGCCACCTAAAGAATAAACTGGTCAACTTCACCAATGAGAGAACTCGGCAACAATGGCATAATGGGCAGCTTACTCCCAGTCAGGTAGTTGCGGGCGGGCTCTTTATGGATCCGTATACACTTACGATTGGTTTTGCGCGTCGCTTCGCAACCTACAAACGCGCCAATCTCATCTTCCAGGATTTTGAGCGTATCATCAACCTTATCACTGACTCGCATAAGCCGGTTCAAATTGTGTTCGCCGGTAAAGCGCACCCCGCTGATGAACCAGGTAAACTGCTTATCCAACAGGTTTATCGTGCGGTAAAAGATAGCCGCAGCGCAGGAAGGCTGGTCTTCATTGAGGACTATGATATCAACGTCGCGCGTTATCTTGTGCAGGGTGTGGATGTGTGGATGAATACACCGCGCCGCCCCAATGAAGCCTCAGGAACCTCTGGCATGAAGGCAGCGCTCAATGGGGTGCTGAATTTTTCCGTGCTGGATGGCTGGTGGCGTGAAGGTTACAACGGAAAAAACGGTTGGGCAATCGGGAAGGACATTGAATATACCAACCCTGAAGCCCAAGATACTGCTGACATGCAAAGTTTGTACGAAACGCTGGAAAAACAAATCATTCCGCTGTATTATGATCGAGACAGCAACAAAGTGCCGCGAGAATGGTTGAAGATGGTTCGCGAATGCCTGCGCACCCTCGTGCCTCAATTCAGTTTACGGCGCATGCTTAAAGAATACACCACAGATTACTATCTGCCGGCGATTAGAAAATAACAAACAAATAAGTAGAGAGTAAAAATGGAATATCTTTCTGATCCTCACGCCTGGCTTTTCGCGCTGATGATTTTTGCACTGCGCGTAGTTGATATGTCGCTGGATACCATCCGCGTTCTTTTTGTGGTTCGTGGCAAAAGATTGATCGTTTGGATTCTTGGTTTCTTCCAGGCTCTTGTTTTTGTGGTTGCCATCAGTTCCGTTCTTACGCAGCTTGATAACATCCTCAATGTCATCGGTTACGCTACCGGTTTTGCTACGGGCAACCTGTTAGGGATGATCATTGAACAACGCCTTGCGATTGGTCATATCATGGTTACGATTATCAGTTCCACCCGTGGCGCATACATCGCAGAACGTTTGCGCACAAGCGGATATGCAGTCACAGAAATTCCAGGTCGCGGCAGAGATGGCACCGTCTTTGAATTGCACGCCAGCGTGCTGCGCCGCGACGTTCCCAACGTCGAAACCATTGTTCTCGAAGCTGACCCGCAGGCGTTTATTACCGCTGAAGATGTGCGCCCGGTTCGGCGAGGATTTTGGCGGGCATAACCGAAAATCAGACTTCGAATAAAAAACCTGGGATTGATCACTTGACTATCCCAGGTTTTTGTTTCTGTGGACGAAGTTTACTCCAGAAAATCAAAGGGGTTTACCACCCCATAGGTTTCGTGCCGCAGTTCAAAATGCAGGTGCGGACCGCTGGAATTGCCTGTGGTGCCGAGCGTTCCGATTTGCTGCCCGCGTGCTACATTCTCACCGCAGAAGCTCAAATAATTATCCAGGTGGGCGTAAACAGACTGCCAGCCGTTACCATGGTCAACTACAATCAGGTTTCCGTAACCGCGCGTGTTCCAGTTAGAGTAGACAATCACACCGTCATCTACTGCGTAAACCGGGTTGCCGATGCTTCCACCAATGTCAATGGCGCGGTGGTTGGTTTCGGGGCTGTAATGATATCCGGAGATGTAAGTTTCAGATGTTGGCCACAAGAACGGCGGACCGGAACCGATATATCCGGTTGTCAAAATGCCGCAGGCGCTGCCAGAAATTGAAGATTGCGCGGGCTTTTCGCGGGTGAAAGTCTCAAGCCAGTCGGTAAAAATACCTTCACCGCCAGGAACAAAAAGGAGTGTGCCCGCGACAATGTTCGGCATGGCGAGGTCGCCAAGTGTTGTGCGATTCAAGTTGTTTGCCGGCCAATCTATGATCGAGTCTGGCGTGACATGATAAAAACTGGCCACACCATTCAATCCATCCCCACTGTTCCATTGATAAACTGCGCCGTCCATTACCGGAATGAGAATGTTAACCCCCGGATAGATGTTGTGCGGATCGTCGCCAAGGATATGGCGATTGCTCCAGAGAAGAGTCTGCGGTTTGAGACCAAATTTCTCTGCAATACCAAAAAGGGTGTCGCCTGTAAGAATGGTGTAATCAATCATGGCGGTTCTGGTCTGCGCCCGCCGATCGGTGTGAATCAGTGCCTCGCGTCCGATTCCAAATCCGCTTAGCAAGATGGGATCAGAACGCAGCGCCAAAGGGATAATCGGTTGAGAAACGCTGGTCGAACCTGCGGTGACTGCTTCAGTCGGGGTGTTTTTTTCCTGGTTCTTTAGTACGAATTTGCTCATCACCCAGACGGCTATAAGCACTAACACGACAGACACAACTGCAGTGCCAACTTTCAGGGTGGTTTCGCCCAAACCCAGGTGTAAAACACGTGACCATAATTTTTCTACAGAAGAAGGTTGTTCGGTGGGTTCCACCTCGACAGACGCTTCTGTTCCCTGGGGTTTCTCCAGGGGGAGCTTATCTTCGTTGTTTGTCATAGTTGCCTCGAAAAAAATCATAACATCCAGCCCGATTATGGTCAAGGAAAGGAAAAATCCGAAAAGTCAATGACTACATGTTCAAATGCCGGAGGTTTACAATCACTACATTCATTGAGGCTGAACTTTGCATTTCGCTGCTCAGGGAATGAAGCAGATATTCTGACGGATTATGTGCGGAAATTAAAAAAGCCGGTTTCCCGGCTTTAGTTATTCGATTAATAATTAGCCTTGCTTGATAAAGTCATCCATCGCTGCGAGCAGCGTTTCAATATCCTCCAGGGTGGTTTCTCCCATGGTGGCAACGCGGTAGGTCAGGTCTTTGATCTTGCCGTAACCATTGGCAATGCGCATACCGCGGGTCTGCAGGTATTTGTTTAAGGCGCTGATATCCCAGCCGAGACTATTCTTGATGGTAACCACAGTTTTAGAGCGATAATCAGCTTTTGCCAACGGTTCCATCCCCTGCGCAGAAGCCCAATCCTGCACCCGCTTCGCCATGGCTGAGTGCCTTGCAAAGCGCACCTCAAGCCCTTCAGCCAAAATACGGTCAAGCTGTTTATCAAGTGCGAAGATGAGCGGCATAACCGGGGTCATAGGGGTGGAGTCTTTAATGCGGTGCTTTTCCATCAAGACCAGGTCGAAATACCAGCCACGGTTGGTGACGGTTTCAGCCTTCGCCATTGCACGGTCAGAAGCAGCAGCCAGCGCCAGACCGGGGGGCAGCGCGAGGCATTTCTGTGAGCTGGTAAGCATAAAGTCAACGCCGAGTTTGTCCATCTCAATTTTTACGCCGGAGAGCGAAGAAACCGCGTCCACAAGAATAAGGGTGTCAGGGCTGACTTCTTGCACCGCTTTACACAATTCAGCCAATGGGTTCTCTACGCCCGTAGAAGTTTCGTTGTGTACTATGGTGACTGCTTCGTAATGTTTTTTCTTGAGGGCATCGCGTAATAAGTCAGGGGTTATGGCTTCGCCATAATCCACTTCCAGTTTATCGGCGGTCTTACCGTTGTTGATGGCTACGTCATACCAGCGCTGAGCAAACGCTCCGTTGATGCAGGACAGTACGTCTTTCTGGACAAAATTTCGAATCCCGGCTTCTTGCATGCCCGACCCTGATGAAGCCGCCTGAAAGACCCTGTATTGGGTTGCGAAGAGCAGTTTTGACCTTTCCTCAGTACTGCGAAAGAGGGCTTCAAAATCTTTGCTGCGGTGCGGAAGCATTGGTCGGGTTTGCGCTTCAAGCACCTCGGGCGCGACGTCTACAGGACCTGGAACAAACATATGGGACATGAATTACTCCTTTTTATATTGAAAGAATATGATCCAGAGGCAACCCTCTGACTAAAACCTTTAACGTAAAAAGAAAGACAGTGCCACGAGCACGACGAAAAATGATCCTGCGAGAATTCCAATTCGCTTGAGATCTTGTTTGACGTAGCTGTAGTCGGGGTTAAATTCAGTGGTTGCTGAGCGTACGGATGTGGTTTTAGCCACATTCACGTCGTGAGTGGCAACCTTTGCGGAAGTGTTTGCTGCTCGTTTTTGTGGTTTCTTTGCCATACAATACTCCTATACATCAAATTATATCTATTTTAATAAACCCTGAACGACAATTCGCTTGTTATCCACCAGGTAAGGGTAGCAAGAAATTAAAGTAATCGTGCTTTCGTTGGTTGGCGCCATCACATCCACCCGCGTAGGTTCAACGATTTCTGTATTGGTCACGAGGTATGTAAATGAACCGCCCTGCGTGGAGATGATAATTTCATCGCCGATTTTCAACCTGTCGAGATAGCGAAAGATTTCACCGAAGATATCATTATGCGCTGATATCACGAGATTGCCGCTTTCACCGGGGTAACCAGAACCAAAATGCTGCCCCGCCCCCAACTTTAACTGCTCCCAGTCGTCACCCATCACCACAGGTGCATTAACCCCAATCGCCGGAATTTGGATCTGGCGTGCTTGCTGCGGGCTGGGGGTAGAGAGCGGCAGGCTGACAACCAGTTGCCCTGATTGGCGTAGATGCTCGGGAATCTCGGCCTCGTTGAACTGGCTTTCGGTACCGCCGATCGGAGCGTTATGCCCGCCTGGCAGAATCACCGCTGTAATTAGCGGAGCCGGGGTTGCGGTGGGCGAATCGATGATTGCAGCTACCTGTTGGTTGAGATTTTTCAGCAGGTTTGCGCCATTAAAAATGATAAAGAGCAGCCCAGCAACCGCAACAATTTCAACCAAGAGAAGAAATTTATCCATCCCGCCGCGGCGTTTACGCGTGTTGCGGCGTCGAGGCGTGTATTCTTCTTCGTCAAGGTCTGAGGATAGTGTGTTAAAGTCGATGGCTTGATCTGTCTGAACGATTCGTCCGCTGCGGCGGTATGCCTCAAGCCTTGCTTCGCGTTCAGCACGGCTTTTTTGCATCAAGAGCTGTCGCAATTCAGCCGCTGAAAAATCTTCAACCTCGCGTTGGCGAGCCACAACTTTTCCTCTTCCTCATGAAATCACCGGCTTCATTATAACCGATTTCCTCTTGCCTCCTTTGACCGCATCTGTTTTTGTACCTATCCGTGTTAAAATTAAGGAATTGAAGAGATGAGGTTGAAAGATGACAAAAAACTACCTGATTGACATGGATGGCGTTCTTCTGAAAGGTAAAACACCCCTGCCAGGGGGAATAGAATTTATTGAGCGATTAATTGAATGCCAGGTTAAGTTCCTGATCCTTACCAACAATCCATTGTACACACAGCGAGATCTTGAACATCGGTTGAGTACAATGGGCTTCAATGTGACCGCTGAGCATATTTACACCTCGGCAATTGCCACAGCACATTTTTTGCAAAGCCAGGCGCCAAATGGCAAAGCATTTGTCATTGGCGAAAGCGGGTTAACCCAAGCGCTGCACGACGTGGGATATATCCAGACGGACATGAACCCTGATTATGTTGTGCTGGGAGAAGTGAACAACTATAACTTTGAATTGATCACCCGCGCGGTACGTCTGATTAATGATGGCGCCATGTTCATTGCCACCAATCCCGATTCAACTGGCCCGCTCGAAGCTGGCATTGTACCGGCGACCGGTGCGCTGGCAGCATTGATTGAAAAAGCCACAGGCAAGCCGCCATTCTTTGTAGGCAAACCTAACCCGTTGATGATGCGCAGCGCACTGCGTTACCTTGGTGTACATTCTGAAGACACAATCATGATTGGCGATCGCATGGATACGGATATTGTCGCTGGCGTGATGAGCGGGCTCGAAACCATTCTGGTGTTAAGCGGCGTCTCAACCCGAGAAGATGTGGAGCATTTTCCGTACCGTCCTAACCACATTTTAAACTCGGTGAGTGATATCGTAATCGAGTGTTGATAAAAAACAAGAGAGAGCCTTGTGCACACGCAAGATAATCGTCAAACGCAAAACAAATTCATAATTTCAATCATCCTCACCGGCTTGATTTTGCTTGCTGAAATTATCGGCGGAATCTGGTCGGGCTCATTGGCGTTGCTTTCAGATGCAGCCCATGTGTTTTCAGATATTTTCGCGCTTGCATTAAGCTACTTTGCGCTGCGTCTTGCCGCCAAACCTCCCGATGACAACCATAGTTTTGGCTGGCAAAGGGCTGAGATTATTGCAGCCCTGATCAACGGCTCTACACTGTTGATAATTTCTCTGGGCATTTGGGTTGAAGCGGCAAAGCGCTGGCAGACGCCATTGGAGATTAAGAGTGGTGCAATGATGGTGATTGCGATTGTGGGGCTGGTCGTGAATATCATCGTCGCATTTATACTGGGCGGGCACAATCATGATCATGAACATGCACACGACCAAACGCATGACCACGAAGCAGAACAGCAAACAAAAAATCGAAAGGGGAGAAATTTAAATGTATACAGCGCCTATCTGCATGTATTAGGCGACATTATTTCTTCAGTGGGCGTCATCATTGCCGCAGTCTTAATCCGGCTCACTTCAGCCTATTGGATTGACCCGCTGATTTCAATAATTATCGGAGCAATTATCCTCGTCAGTTCATACCGGTTAATCCGCAAATCGCTGCACATCCTTTTTGAAGGGGTTCCGGAGGGAATTTCACTAATTGAATTGAAAGAGACTTTGTCTTCGATTAAGCAAATAGAAACCATACATGACCTGCATGTTTGGAGTCTCGGCTCCAGCCAGATGGCGATGAGCGCACATGTTGTGCTCACCAAAGATGGTTTCCTTGATCAAGCGCCGATATTGGAGCAAATTAAAACGCTGCTGGCTGAAAAGTGGAGTATTCACCACTCAACGGTTCAGTTTGAAGAAGTCCATTGTGATGACGGTCATGGCGGCTGCAATTAAGCCCTGGTTCAACCAGTGATAAGGTTATAACCCGCGCAGACAAGCTATCATAGCGACGAGGCCATCAAACCAGCCACCAGGCTGATAAAGTTGCGCTCTAAAGATAAACAGGTTCTGATTTGAACCGCCTAGGGATTGAAAAAAATTATGCGCTGGATACGTGAGTTTAAACCCAAACCGGAACACAACCGTTTATACATCATCGCCATGGCAATCACCTTCGGAGGAAATGTCATACTGGCGCTTGGAAAGGGTATCGCAGCCTGGATTTCAGGCTCAGCGGCATTATATTCTGACGCAGCCAACTCAATTTCAGATGTTGTATATTCACTGCTGATGGTATTGGGTTTATGGGCTGCAATGCAACCCCCTGATACCAACCATCCACAGGGGCATTCAAGGTTCGAGCCGTTGGTTGGGTTGATGGTGACTGTGGTGATGTTCATTGCGGGTTTTATGGCAGCGCGTAATGCTTATTTACGCTTTACCAATGACACAATTGAACCTATCGCCATTGGTCTTCCTACCATCATCCTGCTGGTGAGCGCCGCGGCGAAAATGGGCATGTTCATCTCCGTTAAGCGCATTGCCCATAAACTCCTCAGCCCAGCGCTGGGAACTATCGCGAGAGACAATCTTAGTGACGTCCTCACTTCGTTGGCAGCTTTTCTGGGTGTTCTTTTCGCAAATCTCATTCACCCCTTGGCAGACCCAATTGTTGGTTTTATCGTCGCGCTGTGGATTTTTCGCAATGCTTTCGTTTCGGGGAAGGAGAACCTTGGTTTCCTTACCGGGGTAAGTGCCTCAAAAGAGGAAGTTCAACAATTCCTTGAAGCCGCACAGGAAGTGGACGGTGTACTAAAAGTTCACCACATTATTACAGAGTATGTTGGGCCGCGTTTGATTTTGGAATTACATGTCAATGTTGATGGCAACACAACTCTGTATCGGGTGCACGAAATTTCAGACGAAGTCACGAAGCGGCTTGAGCAGTTTTCCATTGTAGACCGCGCTTATGTGCATGTGGAACCGGAAGACTGGAATGATTAGCTTTGAATCATTCATCTTTCTGATTCGATTTTCCATTAATCTCCTACAATAGATTAAGCAAAACAGAACAATAGAATTGAAAGCGCAAGTATGAAAACACAGCCTTCTCAACTTATCGATGAGCCCATCACCGTGATTTTTGATAAGCCACCTGCGCTGGAGAAATCCCCTCCCTGCCCGCAGAGTTTCATTTGGCGCGAACAAAAGTACAGCATTCGAACCATTCTCGATGAATGGGTAGATTACTCTCGCCGTGGCAGAATGGCCAGAAACATGGCGCAAACACACCTGGCCAGTGCGGCGCGCTCAGGCTCTTGGGGGGTGGGGCGCTTTTGTTTCCGTGTGATTACAGAAGAGGGTCAGATCTTTGAAATCTATTACGACCGCGCACCGCGAGATGTAGACAGCCGCAAGGGTGGCTGGTATCTAAAAGGTGAACGACGGGCGATAATTGATGATGACCACTAAGCTTTATCTACAATTAGATCCAATCCCGCGATAAATACTCAATAATTATAAAATTAACATTGACAATATTAATAAATGTTGTATTATTATATCAATAATATTAAGTAAACAATTGATAAACACAATTGAGCCATATTATGATGATAAGGAAGCTGTATGATTAATAAAAAGTTAGATCAATGCCCGGTCTGTGAATCTGATTTAGTGGTGACGCGCTTATATTGTGTGAATTGCGACACCACCATAGAGGGGCACTTTGCGGCTGAGCAAACGCCGTTCGGCGCACTCACCCCTGAACAGATGCAGTTTATTCTCACGTTCATAAAATGTGAGGGACGTCTTAACCGCATGGAAGATGAATTGAACCTTTCTTACCCCACCTTACGCAACCGTCTCACTGAGATCGTGCGCGCCTTGGGTTATGAACCCGGCAAAGAAGAGCCGCCGATTGTGCTTTCTTCGGAAGATCGCCGCGATATTTTAGAACGGCTGGACAGCGGCCAAATTTCTTGGGAAGAAGCCCAGGCGCGCTTACGCGGCGAGAGATTTACTGAACAGTCCATCCGCGCAACAGAAGGAGGGAAATGATGGCGACCACTGAAGAGCGATTGAAAGTGCTCAAGATGGTGCAAGAAGGCAAGATAACAGCCGAGATGGGCGCTGAACTACTCAAAGCTCTGGATACAACCAGCAAAAAAACAGATGCCGATGAGCGAAATTCGGTTGGTTTTCCGGGAAAGAGCAGCGGCAGGTTCTTCCGTGTGCGCGTAACTGATACAGATACAGGGCGGGCTCGCGTCAACATTCGGCTGCCAATTGGCATGGTGAATGCCGGCTTGCGCATGGGGATGCGCTTCTCACCAGAGGTAGACGGGCTAGACGCGTCTCGCATGGCAGAAGCTCTGGCATCCGGTGAGACTGGCAAAATCATTGATGTTTACGATGAAGAAGACGGTGAACACGTCGAGGTCTTTATCGAGTAATTCCTGCAAATCAAAATAAGTAAAAATTCAAAGCCAGTCTGCTACATCAGACCGGGTATGCTTAGTATTGCACGAGGTCAATATGATTAATAATCAAGGTATCACAGATACCAATTGGAAACAGAAGTTCCTCCCAATTTGGATAGCGCAACTCTTCTCACTGCTGGGGAGCGGATTAGTTCAGTTTGCACTGGTCTGGTATATCACTCAAGAAACTGGTTCCGCAGCAATGCTCGCGACTGCCACACTTGTGGCGCTGCTGCCTGAAGTATTGCTGGCGCCTTTTGCCGGCGCCTTTGTTGACCGCTTAAATCGCAGACTGGTGATGATTTTTGCAGATCTTTTTATCGCATTAACAACCCTCGCTTTGGTACTGATATTTGCTATTAACCGCATTGAGATCTGGCATATTTTTGTGGTCCTTTTGTTGCGCTCTGCAGGCGGGGTTTTTCATTGGCCAGCCATGCAGGCTTCAACAGCCCTTATGGTGCCCGACAAGCATCTTGCCCGATTCGCCGGACTCAATCAGGCGGTGAGGGGTGGTCTCAATATTGTTGCCCCTCTGCTTGGCGCGCTGCTCATGACGCTGCTGCAGTTTCATCAGGTTATTGCCGTTGATGTAATAACTGCTCTTATCGCAATCTTGCCGCTCGTGTTTATCAGCGTGCCGCAGCCTGAGCGCAAAGATTCAGAAAAAATATTAACGCCAAGAATGATTCTAAGTGATGTGCAGCAGGGCTTGGTTTACCTGAAAAGTTGGAAAGGAATGTTCTACCTGGCGTTACTTGCTGCGATACTTAACTTCTTTCTGGTTCCGACAGGCACATTAATGCCATTGATGGTGACACAGCATTTTGGTGGAGATGTTTGGCAATTAAGTATCTTGGAATCTGCTATTGGCATTGGCATTGTGGCTGGAGGCTTATTGCTGGGAATCTGGGGAGGGTTTAAGAACCGAATTGTCACGTCAATCGTTGGGGTGATCGGCATCGGTTTGGGGGTGTTTATTTTTGGAATAACACCTGCTAATTGGTTTTGGGTAGGGGTAGCGAGCGTTGCCTTGTTCGGTTTCATGAGCCCGATAACCAATGGGCCAATCAATGCGATCATGCAAAGCAAGATTGCTCCTGAAATGCAGGGGAGGGTGCTCTCACTGATCAGCAGTCTCTGCTCCATGATGATGCCGCTGGCGCTGCTCATTGCTGCGCCGGTTGCCGAATGGTTTGGGCTGAGGGTGTGGTATTGGGCAAGCGGACTGTTGGTCATGGCCATCGGATTGCTTGCTTTCTTTGTGCCTTCGGTGATGATGCTTGATCGTGATGCTCCTCAAAATACACCAATCCCAAGTACAACGGAACTCAGCAAAAATGAAGCCGTGTTGAATTAAAAAACAGACGGCTGTTTAAGCCGTCTGTTTGTGAAGATGGGGACTTAAAGGTTATAGATCTCTGAGTATTTATCACGCAGGTAACGCATGTAAGGTTCGGGTGTGATGCCGCTGCCAGTAACTTTCTTGAGCAAAACCTGCGGTTCGAATTTGGCTCCGTGCTGGTGAATGTTCGTGCGCAGCCATTCCAGCAATTCATCAAATTTCCCCTGGCTGATTTGATCTTCAAGGTTTGGGATTGACTCATTGATCTTTTCCCATAACTGGGCAGACACCAGGTTGCCCAGGGCATAAGTGGGGAAGTAGCCAAACATTCCGCCTGACCAGTGCACATCTTGCAGCACGCCTTCGCGATTATTGGGTGGAACCACGCCGAGGTAGTCTGCCATCTTTTGATTCCACAGCGCAGGCAGGTCAACAACCTGGATGCTGCCTTCCATCAGTGCAATCTCGAGCTCAAGACGCAGCATGATATGCAGGTTATAGGTTGCCTCATCTGCTTCCACGCGGATGAGCGAGGGCTCAACCTTGTTGATGCCGCGATAGTACTGCTCAAGACTGATGCCTTTCAGTTGCTGCGGGAACTTCTGTTGCAGCATGGGGTAGAAGAACTTCCAAAAGGCTTTCGAGCGCCCCACCAGGTTTTCCCACATGCGCGACTGCGATTCGTGTATCGCCATCGAAGCGCCATCTGCCAGTGGTGTGCGACTAAGTGTGCGGGAAATACCCTGCTCGTACATTGCATGCCCAGCCTCGTGCATGGTGCTGAATAATGCGGATGCGGCGCGTTCGGGGTCAAAGCGGGTGGTGATGCGCACATCTCCAACACCGAAACTGGTCGTAAAGGGGTGGACCGATTTATCCTGACGGCCGTGATTCCAGTCAAAGCCAAAACGGGTGATGACGTCAACACCGAAATCCCATTGTCCTTGTTCTTCGTAGGGGACGTGCATGAAGGCATCATCAATCGCAGGTTTGGCGGCAATTTCTTTCAGCAGGGCAACCTGCTGCGGGCGTAGCGCATCAAAGATGTTCTTGACGTCCACCGTTTTCATGCCTGCTTCGAAGTGATCGAGCAGCACATCGTAAACATGGTCATAAGGCTTGAAGAAGGTAACATACTCACGGCGCATTTCCACCAGTTTTTCAAGGCGCGGCCTGAAAATTTCGAAATCATCTTTCTCGCGCGCATTTTCCCAGGCCATTTGGGCAACAGTGGTTTCGCGAGCAAACTCGGCTACCCATTCAATGGGTACTTTGGTGTTCTTCTCGTATTCTCGCGCTATAAGTTTGATTAAGCAGGCATCATCAGCGTCAGGGTCGAGCGTCTGGGCGTATGGTTTTAGTTTTTCCAGCAGTTCGCCTACTTCTGCAGAAGTGAATTTTTGATGCACCAGGCTGGCGAGTGTTTCGGATATATTGCCGCGGTCTTCAGCGCCACCGCGTGGCATGTACACCTGTTGATCCCAACCCAGCACGGCTTCAGCATGGGCGAGGTCGGTCACTTCCGTGATGATCTTTTTAAACTGAGCGAATTCTTTTTCCATATCAGTTCCTAATGGATTCAGGCAACTTTCCAGCGCAACGGCTTTTCGTTGAGCGCGTTAACAACTTCTTCGGCAATATCGTTTGCTGCGCGGAATTGAGCTTCTACGGTTTGCGCGCCGATGTGCGGGGTGTCAATCACGCGCGGGTGAGAGACAAGATCGGATTCTCCTGGGGGTTCGGCAGTGAAAACATCCAATGCTGCGCCTGAAACCTGCCCCGAGTTTAGCGCTTCAAGCAGCGCTGCTTCATCAATGACGCCACCACGGGCAGCACAGACGATATAAACGCCTTTCTTCATTTTGGCAAATGCCTCGGTGTTTAACAGGCTGCGTGAATCAGCGGTGAGCGGCATGTGCATCGTGATCAGGTCGGATTTTTCCAAGAGTTCATCCATGCTGACGGGCTCAGCGCCGCGTTGCTTAATTTCTTCGGCTGTGATTAATGGATCATATGCCAGAATCTTCATCTCAAATGCTTTGGCGCGAGCTGCCACGGCTGATCCGATGCGGCCATAGCCCATCACGCCCAATGTCTTGCCAAACAATTCGTGGCCTTCAAATTCTTTTTTCAGCCATTTACCAGATTTCATTGAAGCGTCAGCCCGCGGAATTTCTCGCACGATGCTCAACAACAAGCTCATGGTTAATTCTGCCACTGCCACGGTTGTTGCCAGCGGTGAGTTGACCACAGTTACATTATGGGTTTTGGCTGCCGCCAGGTCAATATTATCTACACCGACGCCGGCTCTGCCGACCACTTTGAGTTTTTTGCCAGCATCAAACACAGCGGCAGTTACCTTGGTTCGACCGCGCACGATCAGGGCATCATACTCTCCGATAATTGTTAACAGATCATCGGCACTAATCCCGCTCTTGTCATCCACTTCTCCTGAAGCTCCCAAAATCGCTTTGCCGTTTTCCTCCAACCCATCGGTTAACAAAATTTTCCAGACTGACATTAGCAACTCCTTTGATTGTGATGATTTTTGAATTTCTATGATTTGATTGTACCTTAATAGCAATTTAATGATTAACGCCATGATCGTTTGGTGTACGAATGGTAAAATCCTCTCATGCAAAAAATCAAAACAAAAGCGCTCATGCGGGTAAACCCGCGGCTATTGGCTGTTGAAGCGCTGCAGCGTTGCGCCCTCGGCGAGTGTAAAGGCGCTTGCTGCGTTTTCGGCGTTTGGGTCGACCTGGGCGAGATGGAAGATATCATGCAGCACGCAGCCCTGATTTTGCCGCATATGCCAGAAGATGCCCGCAACCCAGGCGAATGGTTTGCACCGGTTGAGTGGAATGACAACCGCAGCCCAAGCGGTAAAGTAATTCATACTGCGGTGGAAAACCGCCCCGACCATTATGGCCAAACCGCCTGCATCTTCTGTTTGTCTGATGGGAAATGCGCGTTGCAAGTTGCTGCAGATGCCAATGGGTTTCATCCCTGGCGCTTTAAGCCTTTTTTCTGTATTCTTCATCCGCTCGATCTGGATGACAAAGGGCGTATCACCCTTGATTCATTGGAGAATATGATGAGCGAAGCCGGAAGCTGCGTCAGACCGGCAGATGCAGCGCAGCCTTTATTGGATACTTTCGAACCCGAGTTGAGGTACCTGATGGGTGAGAACATTTATGCTGCGCTCAAGGAGCTGGCTGAAGAAAACACCCCGCCACCGTCAGCGCTGCGGCTCGATTGACTAACCCCCTCTCTTATTGTCTTTAATCATGAACTCAGGCACTGCTGCTGATGTGTTTACAAATCTGTCTGTGCCCCCTGAAATCGGAACTTTAATCGGGTAGAATTAGTCACTATTAATAATATGAGGAAAAACACTCGATGAAGAAGCTTTTAACACTCTTGACAGGGATCACCATATTATCTTCGCTGCTGCTGGCGAATTTTGACAGCGTTTCAGCTTACGCATCAGAAGCCGATGGCGATGCTGACCGACCCTTGTGTCTGCCCAATTTTTCAGAAAGCGTTGGCGCTGATTGCCTTGAGGCTGGACCAATCGCTAAGCTGCAGGAACTCGCCGCCATGGGGATCACTTATCCTAAAGCGCAGATTTACGCCTCATTAACCCCTTACGAACTGGCAACCACTCCTTTTTCATACGCGCAGTTAGTAGATGACCGCGCGATTCCGCTTTATGCGACGGTTCAAGATATCGAAAATGGCAGCTCCACCGGTCAGCTTCCCAAAACCAGAATCAAGTATGTGGCGCTAAAAGACAGCCTGGAAGTTCACGGACAGAAGTATTACCAAATTGCTTCCACCGAGTGGCTCAGCGCAGAATATGCGAAAAAGATCGCTCCTCCGAACTTTCAGGGTTATATCTTCAAACAAAACCCAACCGTCAATTTTGGCTGGATTATCAATGAATTCATCAGCCGCACCGGCCCAGGATATCAATACCCTGAAACCGGTGTGCAATACTGGCGCATGGACAATATCATCATTTACGATTCAGCCATCACCAACGATATTGAATGGGTGATGATTGGCTATAACGAGTGGGTCGAGCACCGTGTTACCTCGCGGGTCATCCCCAACTACGAACGCCCCGAAGGCGTATCGGTAGACAAGTGGATTGAAATCAATCTTCACGAACAGGTGCTATTGGCGTATGAGGACGGCAACCTGGTTTTTGCCACGCTCATCTCCTCGGGAGTAGACCCGTTTTTCACCCAGCCTGGCGTGTTTCAGGTCTACAAGAAACTCGAATATGACCGCATGAGCGGGTCTTTTGAAGCAGACCGGTCTGACTATTATTATCTCGAAGAAGTCCCCTACATTATGTATTATGACCAGGCGCGCGCCATTCATGGCGCCTACTGGCAGTCGCTGCTTGGCTACCAACGATCGCATGGCTGCGTCAACCTTTCGGTTGCCGATTCACATTGGCTTTATGATTGGGCAAACGACGGTGATTATGTTTACGTTTGGGATCCTTCCGGCAAAACGCCCACAGACCCCAGTTTCTATGGGGCTGGCGGTTTCTAAACACACTAATACTCGTGCAGGTTGACGGATGGAATTAAAATGAATTTCAGCAGCACCAACCTGATGAAACCTCTAGATTAAAGGAAAAACAAAATGAAAACGAAAAAATTGATGACCATTGTCGTCGTGACTGTGCTCGCTATTCTGGTATTGGCTGCTTGTTCGTCAGCGCCGCCAACTGCCGAAAGCACACCGGCTCCTACCCAGACCCCCTATGTGGTCGTGGTGACTGCTACCCCGCAGCCCGTTACCGAAACAGCAGCCCCAACCGAAGAGACGGTAGCCGCTACGAAAGAAATTCCCACAGAGGAAAGCCCTTCTGATGGCGGCGACGGCGATACCGAGGCGCCTAAGTTCTTTCGTGATGAATTTGAAGGCAATTTAGACAACTACAATCTCATGCTTTGGACAGGACGCTTTGGAAAAACGGACGTGTTTATTGAAGATGCAAGGCTTAAGTTCCGGTTGAACGCCATTTACCTTGCCCCATATTTGGTTTACACACCGCACACTTACACCGATGTGCGCCTTGAAGTGTTGACAGAAAACCTGGCGGTTAATGAAAACCACATGACGCTGGTTTGCCGCTATGACGAAGACCGCGGCTGGTATGAATTCAATATTGGCAGCGACGGTCTCTTCAGGATCAACTATTACGATGCCAAGGTTCTAAAGAATTATGTACGGCTTTGGAACGGTGGCTCAAATGATATTAATTTGGGCAGACAATTTAACAAAATCACCGCTGAATGTGTTGGCTCGCAGCTCTCTTTGTATGTCAATGATGTGCTCTTGAAAACCGTTGAGCACAAAGATTTGAGAGAAGGACGTGTGGGGCTTGGCGTTTCATCTTTCAGCTCAACCCCTGTGCAGGTAGATTTCGATTACTTTGATATCAGTCAACCCTGATTCAAACTTCTCCACCAAACGAGAACTCCAGACAGGCGCTTAATCGGCGCCTGTTTTTATTTTCCATACCCAATTGAAAGCGGATTCGCCAAGCAAAGAGCATGACTCGGGTATAATTGGCGCATGAAGTTATCCGTTGCTGAAGTTGAACATATCGCTGAATTAGCTCGCCTGCAACTGACGGATGAAGAAAAAGAACGTTACCGTCAGCAACTTTCAGCTATTCTTGATCACGTCAGGCGCCTACAAGAACTGGATACCAGTGGTATACCGCCGACCGCCAGTGTGCTTTCAGATTTGGGGCTGCTGCGGGAAGATGAGCCGCTGCCGAGCCTGCCGCTTGAGGAAGTGCTTGCCAATGCGCCAGAGGTCAATAAAAAGCAATTCCTCGTTCCACCGGTGCTTGAATGAGCCATACATTAACGCGCCTCTCGGCGAATCAAATGCTTACCGGGTTGCGAGCGGGTGAATTTTCATGTCGCGAGCTGGTTCAAGCGCATCTTGAACAGATTGAAGCGCTCGAACCGCGCATCCACGCCTTCATCACTCTTGAGGCTGAGCGTTCTTTAAAATTGGCTGATGCGGCCGATGAAAAATACATCAACGCACGCCGGAGTACCTCAAACGAACTTCCACCACTGCTCGGGTTACCCATTGCCGTTAAAGACCTGGTAACGGTGAAAGGCATGCGCTGCACATGCGGCTCAGCAATGCTGAAGGATTACACGCCCCCCTTTACGGCAACGGCGGTGCAGCGCCTGGCAGATGC
>WPCH01298443.1_pt1 | contig 36980 bp, 38 predicted proteins | sample 5399881 | NCBI WGS metagenome assembly WPCH01 (sample SAMN12869468, study PRJNA574797) | sludge metagenome | isolation source: wastewater treatment of pH5 | place: China:Beijing | collected 2019-05-20
TGTTTGAAAAAGAATCATACAACCCTGCCGTCAACACGGCAACACAGATCCGAATCCGGTCCTATGGCCGGCAACGGAGTTTGGTTGGTTAACTGCTGGAGCGTTGTCAACTAAAAACTCCACAACAACTTGACACCGTCAAGGATTATCATAAATTTGACGCATATTTTAAGTATATGTTATATTATTGTTGTATAAATATTATTTATAATAAAAAAGAAAGGGTATTAAAGTGGGACAAATGAGCGACATTCTTCACGAACTTAGTGAATTCAAGCCAACGCTCCTCGCAATGAGTAAGCAAGGAGAGATGGTTTCTAAGCTGGCAAATATTCAGCCGGATACAAACTTTAGAGCATATACCCTATATATAGGTTTTGCGTCTCAAATGCAAAACGCAATTCGATTTGTCAACAAATGTACCTTTTTTTTGGTGCTTGATTTGGATAACTTTGTCCTGCCAGTCGAGCATGACAACACTATTGTAACCTTTCCGAAAGGTACAGATACGAACATGCTGTTCAAAGTTACTGAAAACCTGTTAAATCAGCAAGTTTCTCTGCTGGAAGATTCCTATTATCTTTTTACTACTCTTCTTGAGACTTCTGATTTATCTGATATTGCTGATGTAGCCTCTCGGCTGGTGGATAATCCTGTTATTATATTGGATATCACTTTCAAGGTACTGGCATACTCCAATCTTTATCAGGCAAATGACGAGCAATGGAATCAGAATATTGCTCGCGGATACTGCTCTTGCGAATATATCGCAGGCTTTAATAATATTGTGGGTGCTCAGCAGTCAGAGCTTTCCAATAAACCTTTTATTGTCAATTGCCATACGAGTCCTTTGCGCAGGTGCATATCAAATCTCTATCATGGCGGACAGCATATAGGCTTTTTTATCACGATTGAAGCAACATCACAATTTGAGAATCTCAATATGAAATTGGTTTCACACATTAGTGATGCTGTTGCTACGCTTGTATATATGGAAAATATACTTACTCAAAATATTCATAACAAAGCTTATGATAGTGTATTAGTCGACTGTTTGAACCAAACTTTTGGCAGTCGTAATGTTTTTTATGATAGAATGGAGAAAGCGGGATTTAATCTTCACTCCAAATATATTATTATGATTGTAGATATCAGCAAATATAATAATTATGACTATAACAGCGAACATCTTCGACAATATCTGAACAGCATCTTGAAAAATGCGTGGATCATCTGCTATAAAAATGATGTGGTGGTGCTAATTGATGCCCATGGTGCAAAAAAGGAAATTTTTGCTTATTTCCAGGAGAAATCTCCTTATTTTGAACAGAATAAAATTCGTGCAGGATTTAGCGACTACTTTTTAGATCTTTTTGAAATGCATAAGAATTATATGCAGGCGAAGTCTGCATTGGTTATTTCTTCTTATGTTGATCCAGATAAGATTTTTTCTTCCTACAATGACTATAAATTTTATGATTTAATATGCCAGATAAAGGAGCCTGTTAATATTAGCAATTACGTTAATAATGATGTTCTTCTTATCAAGCAATATGATGAGGAATATGGTACAAATTACTATGAAACAGTTCGCATCTATCTAAAATGTGATAGAAGGATGAGTGCAGCAGCAGCAATCTTTGATATACACAAAAACACGATGGCTTATCGTATTGGGAAAGTGAAAGAATTGTTCAACATAAATTTTGATGACCCAATGAAGCGATTTCAGTTTATGTACTCCTTTTTACTCGAAGAAATTATAGATGTAAAGCTGCTCCAATCGTAAACTAATTAATTATTTCTGACTTTTCTAAAATTTTGGGTTAGCAACATTAGCTGTAGTTTTTAATAATTTTGATAAATACAAAGATTTCAACAAAAAATGTGATATATGAGATATAAAATAGAGATACGGGGATTGAAAGAAGCAAACAACTATGAATAATTCAAGTCAATTTTGTACATGAACTAATTTAAAATGTCCATTGCACCCTACGAAGCATGATAATGGGTACACATCGCTTATCGACAAGAATTTAAAAATAGAGGAGTACATAAAAGCTTATTTTTTGTATATGAAAAGAGCAATAGCTTCTTGAACAACGCTAAAAGTGAAAAAGATATTAAGTATGTAGTTGAAGACTCAGTTAGATTGATAAATGCAAATGGTGCACAGAAAATTAAAAAAATTTCGATTGCACCTATACGAGATTTTATTTTTTCTGTTATATTACATCCAAAAGCATCAACTTGGCAAGATACTATGATGAGAACTTTTTGCGATAAATTCTGATTAAACTATTTGGGAAAATCAAATCTTTATAAAATAGATTAATTTTTATTAAACTACTTGATGCCAAGGCCCCACCAGCTTCAATTGGCATCATTATCACCGCCACAAGGCATATAGAGTGTGTTGCGTTCATATCAAGGGCAAAAGAGTAAAAACCTCAGTAAATAAGGGATTTTAAAATTGAAGGAGAGCAGAATTGAATAAATTACTTTCACGAATCTTAACCATTATCATTCCTGTAATCATATTATTTAGTATACTTGCACTTCTTGGCATCAGCATAGCACACAGACAGGTTTTTTCAAGAGCTGACTATAGTGGGTATGATTCAGACAGGCTTTTGACTTACAGTGATATCAATGGGCAGGTGTATCCTAGGGAAACGTTGAAAATCAAATCCGGTGATAATGTACTGGCAGGCTACCTTTACGGGGTAGACAGCCAAAAGGGACTTATCATAGTAAGTCCCGGACACAGGGATCCAAATGATGTTAAACTATATGAGATTATGTATTTTGTTGATAAGGGATGGATGGTACTAGTCTACGATTACACTGGATGCTATGATAGCGAAGGCAGTAGTATGATTGGCTATGTACAGGCTCCAAAGGATTTAGATGGGGTGATTCACTATGTCCAGTCGGAAGCTCGATTTGATAATCTCCCAATTTTACTGTTTGGTCATAGTCTGGGTGCTTATGCAAGTACAGCAGTTTTGCAATATGGGAATGGTATCGCCGGGGTGGTGGCTGCCTCAGGTTTTGATAATCCTAAAGAGCAATGGGAGTATTCTATAAAAAGGTCAACCGGTGTTTTGGGGCCATTGCTAGAGCCCTACGCAGGAATTTTCATGAATATTAAATTCGGTGATCAGGCGCATTTTTCTGCCATCGATGGGATTAACTCGACGGATATACCTGTGCTTGTGATAAGCGGTACTGATGACGAGTTTTATGGCGGAGCAAGTCAAATATATATAAAAAAGGGCATAATCACAAACCCCAACTGCAAATTTATACTGATGGATAAACCTTATCATAACGGCCACTATGACTATTTCCTCACAGATAAGGCCTTAGCGTATCAAGCTCATATGAATAATGATGAAACTAATAAAGTCGATAAGTTTCTTTACTTTGAGCATGATAAAGAAGTTATGGATAGAATAAATGCTTTTTTCGAAAGTAATATCAAGATACTTTAACGCCAAGGGGATAATAGGTGCCACAGTACAGCAACAAGGCCTATCGAGTGCGTATGCCTGTCGCAACATCAAGAACATTCACCATGAGCGTGACGGCGATTTGCTTTAGCGCTCTTCTTATTTGAGAAAATAATCCAACAAGATAGGATAGATGTGAGAGCGTGCTGATGAGATTCGCTTTATCAAATATTTTGACTCAATTTCTATAAAAGAAATAAATTTTGAAGGAGACTATGGTATGATTATCATATCATGGCATGGTTTAAAAGAGGATGAAATTTTGGATTAACCGTTTCAAATTATTTTTATGCCCCGCCGCTGCTATAGGGTATCATAGCAGCGTTGATCAGGCAAGCTTGCTGAAAATAGAGCGATGATAAAAATAATTAAATCTGTTTTGCGGGAGACGACAAGCGGGGATCTTCACTTATAGCAGCAGCTGTGGTTTTATTTCAGCTTTGTTACCAATACGAAAAAAGGATTAGAGGAAATGAACTTAAGTAAAATATTAATAATCGCATTTATTTCCTTTCTGATAGCAATTGGGATAGGCATCCTGTATCTGGGCTTAAGACCTTCTGTCAGGCCATTTATGGATGCAGAAGGTAATGAATTGCCTGAAAGTATCGCAGTTTTGGAAAAATTAAAAATTAATGGAACGAATCAATGGATTTCTATAAGAGGCAGAGATCGGGCTAACCCGGTTCTTCTTTGGCTCCATGGAGGGCCTGGTTCTGCCCAGATGTCCATGTCTCATTATCTTGATGCAGAGTTGGAAGAGGAATATGTGGTTGTGCATTGGGACCAACGGGGTGCAGGCAAGTCAAACTACAGCGGTTTCTCGGAAGAGACAATGACAATCCAACAATTTAAAGATGACACCCTTCTTTTAATTAGTTTTTTACAGGAAAGCCTGGGACAGGAAAAAATCTATCTCTTAGGCCATTCCTGGGGAACGCAGCTAGGCATTGAACTGGTTGATGAGTATCCGGAAAAGTTTCACGCCTATATAGCAGTGAGCCAGGTGGTTGATCATACCAGAGCAGTGGAAATCGCTGGTGATTGGCTGCGGCAGGAGATGAAAGAAGGTGGTGATCAGGGAGGTTTGGAAAAATTAAATAAAATAGATAACCCTGCCTATTATCATAAAGATTATCGAGAATTAGCCCAACTAACTGTTTCTTATGGAGGGAATTATGATAAAAGCTTTCTGGAACTGGCCTTAATTTCTTTTAAGGCCCCGGAATACACTTTTATTGATTATTATAGATTACTGGATGGAATGAGGAGGGGAGGAGCTCCAATTCACCAGGATGGTATCATGACACAATTTAATTATATCGATTCTATTCCTGAGATTGAAGTGCCCATTTATTTCTTAGTTGGAAGTTATGATTATAATACACCGTTACAACTTGTAGAGGAATACTACAATCAGATTGAGGCGCCTGCAAAAAAAATGATTGTGTTTGAAGACTCCGCACATACACCATTTATTTCAGAGACGGAACGGTTTAATGATGAAATAATAAGCATTTTGCATTCTGATCGGTAATTGAATCAGTGATACTTGTGTCAAAAAATATCTTTAATTGGGAGACAGGTTCTGCCTGAACGGGCAGGGAACCACCATAGTCGTCGTTATTCATGACCCTGAGATGAGGGATATGGCCGGACGGATATTGGGCATGCGCCAGGGCTTCCTGCCGTCATTATGAAAAGGAGCAGTAAATGAAAGCAAAGAGGAGGTTCAAAAGAATCTGCACCGGGATTGGCATCTTATTACTGACACTTATCTTTGTTAGCGGCTCCCTGTTTTTTAATGAAATACGAAGCCTGGTTTCCCTCAAACAAGTGGATGATCATCCATTTTATTCAATGACATACTATGGAGATTACGGCTTTGATGATTTTCTGAAAACAGGGGCAAAAAGTGACCGGGATTTAGAAAAATTCGTTATGAAGAGACTGTTAAAAGGGATAGAAATAGATTTAAATATCTCTGCGGCGGGCTGCACCGCCTTTACCGCGACCAACCAATCCGGCGAACGGCTCTATGCCCGAAACTTTGACTTTGATTATGCGCCGTCTTTGCTGCTCTATACGGAACCTGAAAAGGGTTACCGGTCCATTTCAATGGTTAATATTTCATATGCCGGCTACAGCTACGAATACCTGCCCAATCCGCTTACTTTCAGTAGCTTTCTTACGTTGGCCGCGCCATACCTGCCTTTCGACGGGATGAACGAGAACGGTGTCACCATGGCCCTTTTGGCCGTGCCGTTTTCAGATCCGCCGCAAATACCGGAGCAAATTACCCTTAATACCACTACCGTTATCAGGCTGGTATTGGATAAAGCATCAAACGTAGACGAGGCTGTTGAGTTGATTAAAGACTATAATTATTATTTCTCCGGTGATATTGACTGTCATTATCTTATCGCCGATCCCACCGGAAAATCTGTGGTGATCGAATTCATGGAAGGCGAAGTTAAGGTAATCCAAGCAGACAAAGGCTATCAGATCGCCTCAAATTTTATTTTGTATAACGATTTAATGGCCGGTGAAGGATACTGTGAATTTGAACGTTACAATGCGGTTGAAGTGGCTTTGGCGGACAAGGGAGGTATCCTTAGCCAAAAGGATGCCATGGAACTTCTTGAAGAGGTCAGGATGCCGGGCCGGACACAATGGTCTGTCGTATATAATATGTCTGATTTAACAGCTGTTGTTAGCATATGTGAAAAGTACGATACCCTGTATGAGTTTGATCCGGCGGGACTATTCTTGCGGATGAAATAATGACGGGTCAGAAGACCATCACCCTGGAGTCTCGCAAACTTGCTGCTTTTGCCTGAGCTTTTTACACCAGGACCTTTCAAATTCATGATTAGCCACTGCTTAGAGTTAGATCCGGTACGGAATAAAGTGGTCTTGGGATCTACAGGCAGCTTATTTTCAACATCGTGATACCCATAACCCTCGTCGAACAGAATTTCACCATCTTTTACTATGGAGACAACTGCTCCCGAAAATCCTTTTTCCATATTTTCTTATCGTATTTTTTCTCATCTCACCCATCAGGTATCAATCCTTGTTTACTGAAGCTGATTAGTCGTAATGTGCTGGCAGATTACGTCATAGAAAAAGTTTCACAACAACTTGACACCGTCCACTGAGCGCGGAGGCTTGCCAGTTGAAGCATCCACTGATAGAATAATTCCAAAACAAATTATCGGAGAGTATTTTACTTCCGTAAAGGATAAATATTGCATGCTTACCCCTGCTAACATTAAAGATTACGCGCAGGATATGTTTTCCAAGCTCTAACATTGTTGCTTATGAGATGGAAACCACGACGAGAGGATGACCTTATAATGAAAACAGAAAATCAAAATAAGGTGGTGTGGAAAAATTTTCTAAAGGATGTGTTCATCTGTTCTCTGGGAGCATATGGGGGTCCTGAAGCTCACTATGGCGTTTTTACGGATCAAATGGTTGTAAAGAAAAAATACTTAACGGAAGAAGAATTGGTTGAACTTATCGCTTTAACCGGTATCCTGCCCGGCCCAGGCAGCACACAAACAATTGTAGCCATTGGGCATAAAATCGGTGGGCCAACGCTGGCATTTCTCACTATGCTAATATGGGCACTGCCGGTACTTTCCGTTATGACGTTACTATCTTTTTTAAGTCAGTTTTTAGGCAGTATGAACATATCTCAAGATGGACTCCGCTATATTGGTCCTATGGCAGTAGGATTTATTATTGTTGCTTCATATCGTATAGGGCGAAAGGTGGTAACAGATAAAATCACTTTATTGTTGCTATTGTTTGGAGCCATAATTACTTACTTTGTCCGAGAGCCCTGGATTTACCCTCTGGTTTTAATTTCAGGCGGAGCAGTGAGTATCATAATTTCAAAAGAGAAAGATCTCTGGCACAGAGAAAAATTAACCCCTCCCTGGAAATATCTAATTGCTTTTGGTATCTTTGCATTAGGCAGTCTTCTTTTAACTGTCATATGGGATAACAAAATCATTTACTTGTTTGAAAGTTTTTACCGCTATGGTTATCTGGTAATTGGCGGAGGGCAGGTAGTGGTGCCCCTCATGTATAGTGAGTTAGTAGAAGCGAATCAGTATATGACAAATCATGAGTTCCTGACCGGCTTTGGTATTGTACAAGGACTTCCGGGGCCAATGTTTAGCTTTAGCGCTTATGCAGGTGGAATGGCGGCCCGAGGCGGGAGTGTATTAACACAGGTATTAGGTGCTATTGCAGGGGGCATAGGAATATTTTTGCCGGGGCTTCTTCTAATTTACTTTGTATATCCAGTATGGGAAAAATTAAAGAACATTAAAGGAATCAAAATTTCTTTGAAAGGTATTACTGCTGTTGCCGGCGGACTAATTACCGTAGCTGCAATCATTCTGATGCAAAAGAGCGGATTTGCACTCGATAATATTCTGATATTGCTTTTTACAGTCATCCTTTTATTTACAGGAAAAGTTCCGGCGCCATTAATTGTAATAGTTGTATTGGCCGCAGGTCTCATTATGTAAAAGCTACTTGTAAATATTTTAATTATAATATTTTATATCAATTTAGAACGATTAGAATGTTAGTGCACGGGTAGAATCAATATGCGCTTATGCGGGAGCGTCAAACACTCGTTAATACTAACAATACAAAGGAGGAAGATGATGAGAAGTTTTACTACATTGGATTTGCAATATGCGCACAGATTTTATGGGTTCAAAGGCGAAGCCCAATATTTGCACGGGCATACGGGTATTCTGACAATTGAAGTTGAAGATACGGTCAACATGGGAGTAAATATGGTATTTCCCTGTAATGAAATTCAGAAGACCGCGTGGGAGGTCCTGCAAAACTTTGACCACGCTTTGGTTTTAAGGGAAGACGATCCTTTGCTGCCGGCAATTCTCGGCGTCTATGAAGCGCAAGGCATCAAGGACGGCGCGCCGACTAATATGCAAAAAGGTCCGGCTTTCAAAACGGAGCTCGCGACAGCCTATCCGGAATGTCGTCTGGTTGTCACGAAAGAAACAATGACCGTCGAAGGTATGATTAAAGTAGTTTATGAGTTACTGAAAGATAAACTGAACATAGTTAAACTCACCTTTACCAGCGGCGTAAACGGCGCATCGGAAGAATATGAGCCCAAAAACGACATAGATCGCTGCCCATTATGTGGTATTACCTTAGGCGATGACGGCGTCTGCCCGAAATGCGGATACAGGAAATAGTCTGATTTAACACTTGAAGCTTTCCAGTTTGCAAATTGAAACGGAAAAGAACAAGGCGCTCGGTGTTCAATATGCATAGAGCGCCTTGTTCTTTTATCAACAGAGGGTATGGAGAGTGCTGAGGATACAGAGTAAACTGAAAGACTTAACGGATATCGAAAGAAAAATCCAGCTTTCCGAAGGTTATGACCTCAAAGCAATGAGAGAAGCCAAGACTACGGCTGAAAATCATATTTTATATGCATGGATCTTAAAAAAGGGATTTAAAAATGGAAAAAGTTTTAATGGACAGAGAAGAAATAAAAAAGGTAATCCCGCATCGGGAACCTATGCTTATGATTGACGAGGTCTTAGAAATGGAGCCCGGAGTATCGATCAAGGCGGCATTATTTCTGGATCCTGATTTAAGCTATTTCAAAGGGCACTTTCCGGGAGAGCCGGTGATGCCCGGAGTTTTAACCGTGGAAGCTATGGCACAGGCCGCGGATGTTCTGCTGTTGTCGTCAGAAAGATACGCGGGAACGATACCATACTTCATAGGAATAGACAAAGTCAGGTTTAAAAGAAAAATTGAGCCGGGAGATAACATTATAATAGAAGCAAAGATCGCGGAAGCAAATGAAGCGAAGGCTGTGGTAACCTGTGAAGCTGCGGTATACAACAAGGGAGAGATTTCAACTACAGGGCTGGTCTCTTTAGCAATGAGGTAAAAACAAGGAAGAGGATGTTACACGCTTATTGAGCATCAGGGGGATTCAATATGTATCAGATACTTGAAAGTAACGATTATGAAAAGCTAACTCACTTATTTTTTGAGAATGGATTGGAAATCGAACCGGGTATAGGAAGACCGGATAACGTAGTAAAATGCTGGGAGTGCGTTGAAGCAGACAGCCGTAAGCTGATTGGCGGGGCTGCTTTGGAAATTCGGAACGGTGAATTGGTCGTGGCGGATATGGCTGTTAACCCTGATTATCGAAAAGCAAAAATCGGGACAAACCTTATGCGTACTGTAGAAGAAGAAATAGAAAAAATGGGCGGAAAGGAAGCCTGGCTTGTGGCGAAAGTTCCTATGTTTTATATAAAGCTTGGATGGAAAATTGTTGACAGAGAGCAGGCTCCGGACATCTCAAAATGCTTTTCCTGTTTAAAATACGGAAAGGAATGCACACCAAAGGTAATGTATAAATCCTTTGAAGATAGCTGCGCTGACGAAGCTTAGCAATTGCCGGAGATCCCCGGAACGATTTAGCTGACTGTCAGCCGCCGGACTGCAAAATCTGATTTACACAAATACTTGACAGTATCGTGCCGCTAACTGAGTATATGCGTTAAAATCCTTGGCGATATTATTTGCGATGATTTAAGGTGCTTTAAGTTTGGAAGACGAATAGAGATAATAAATATGAAACAAAATCATGACAAAAATAAACTCGCTGATCTGCAAAACCAAATATCAAAATGTCGATTATGCCGGGATGCCTTTGGATTCGAGCCGCATCCCATTATACAGGGAAATGAAAATGCCAAGATCATGCAGATCAGCCAGGCCCCGTCGAAACGTGTGTATGAGACGGGGAGGCCCTTTAACGACGTCAGCGGAAAAAGACTTCGCGGGGAATGGTATCGCATATCGGATGAGGTTTTTTATAATCCGGATTATTTCTATATTGCGTCGATGGCGCATTGTTATCCCGGAAAGGCACCTGGGGGAGGGGACAGCCATCCGCTCAGGATTTGTTCAAAAACCTGGCTTCTTAAGGAAATGGAACTTGTGGATAATGAAATCTACATTTTAATCGGTGGAATTGCGGCGGAATTTTTCTTCCCAGGAGAAAAAATCACATCATTGGCTTTTGAAGACAGACAAATTAATGGGAAACCTGCCTATATACTACCCCATCCGTCGCCTTTAAATATGAAATGGTTCAGAGATTATCCTCAATTTACGGCAGAACGGATTTTCAAGATACAGGAAGAAGTTCATAAAGTCTTAGGCATTTAAAAGCCGTACTTATGGCATATTGTATCGAGTAAGAGATAGTAACAACAAAAGGATCTTAAGCCAACCCCCTTGTCCCTGAGTCGATTGCACCTGATCCACAAGATCTTATGATTTAAAAACTAAAAAGAGGCTGAAACCCAACCTTTTTGCTCTGATTCCAGCCCCTTTTTTCAGTGAGAAGTACTGATACAGAAGCAGGGTCTATTTTCCCGCTGTATTTGCATGCGAAAGCATTTGATGTCTGACCGCCTCCGCGAGTACGGGAGAAACTTGTTCCAAATTCCATAAGACGAGGCACTGCGTATTATGCTGGGCATTCACAAGTCCTGACGCAATATTACTTGCAAGGTTCTTTTTTTCTGTTGCAGAAAAGGATTCGTATCTCTGGGTCGCTTGTGTATAATTGTCCGGATTCGGGATTTCGGCACGCATAATTTCACCGGTGACATATCTGCCGTTTCCGCTGGATACCATAGACGCGGGAGTCCAGCCTGGCTGTTTGTTGACGGGGATATTACGAAAGTCGGGGCCTAATCTGTGACGCTGAGCATCAGAATAAATAAAGGTGCGTCCCTGCAGTACTTTGTCGTCTGAAAATTCCAGACCGGGAAGCAAATTCGCCGGAGCAAAGGCCAATTTGTCTACCTCTTCAGCATAATTTTCCGGATTGCGGTTTAAGACCATCCTCCCAACAGGCAAAAGGGGATATTGTGTTTCATCCCATACTTTGGTATCATCCAAAGGATCAAAGGGAAGGAACTTGGCGTCTTCGGGATTCATCAGCTGCACACACAGCTCGTATTCTACAGCTGTTCCTTTTGCTATTGTGTCATATAGGTCACGTCCAGCAATATCCGGGTCCTGGCAAGCCAGCCGCTGGGCTTCCTGCTGATCAATGTATTCCGCCCCAGCCATGGGGAGCCAATGGTATTTCACATAGCGGCGAACACCCTGCGCGTTTCGCCAGACATAGGTACTCACACTATATCCCTTGATATGGCGAAGACTTTTTACTGTTCCCAAATCCGAGAAAAACCATATCAACATATTCGTTGCTTCGGGATACTGGGCAAAGAGGCTCCAAAGCCCCTCCGGGTCAGGCAGATTATTTACCGGCGAGGGCGAAAGATGACTGATGATATCCGGTACACGAATGGCATCCCGGACAAAGAAGACAGGGAGATGGTTGCAGAGCAAATCAAAAATTCCTTCACCGGTATAAAACCTGGTGCTGAATCCCCGTACATTTCTTAAAGTGTCCGGCGTTCCCTGATTGCTTGAAGCGAGAGAGAAACGCACCGCTACCGGCACCTGTTGATTGGTTGTTTGAAACAGTCCGGCTTTGGTGTATTCTCTCATTGAGCGAGTGGTGTAAAAATACCCGAAAGCGCCGTATCCTTTTGTATGTATGCGCCGCGGCAGAGTGGTGGAGAATACGAAAGTTTCCAAGGTTTCATGCAGAACGGTATCCTGCACAAGGACAGGACCTCGAACACCCACTGTCTGGGAGTGGGACACATCCGGGTGTTCTGTTTCCGCAGGTTTCGCGTTTGAGCGGGATGCCGGGGCAGCCTGCTGGTCTTGCCCGCCTATCGTATACCGGGTATTTTCTTTGTCTGATTGAGACCATCCGTTATTGTTGTGCATTTATGAGCCCTCCAAAAGCGTATTGAAAACACGAGAATAATATGGTACAGTGTATTCATAATTTTTTTAATAATACCATTGTATCTACAGGCTTCGGTTTTCCACAACCTGGAACTTCAGATGTCTCCTCTATGCTGTTTCAGGAAGTACCCCGCATGCGGTACTCTTCCGGTACAGTTGAGGCGTGACGCCGACTACTTTTTTAAATATCCGGCTGAAATAGCTTTGGTCATTAAACCCTACGGCAAGGGACACATCCAACAGAGACAGAGAGGAATTCGCCAGCAAATTCCGGCTGTGAGCGACTCGCATTTCATTTATGTAGGATGAAAAAGACATGCCGGTTTCCTTACGGAAAATGCGGCTGAGGTAAGTTTTATCCGTTTGGATTGCCTCTGCGGTTTCCGATAAAGTGACCGGGGCGGGCAAGCGATTGTGTACATAGTTGATAGCCAGGCGGGTTCGATAGCTGTAATGGACCGGAAGCTGCTCAACGGGATCCGCCGGCAGATTTTTTCGAGCGATCATCTGCAAAAGTTCTACAAGATGTTCGACTACGCGAAAGGGCCGGGAAGGGTATACCGGGCTCTTTTCATCATGGGGAATGTAGGGTCCGAAAGCGATGGCGCCAAGCTCAGGCGTCTGGGGGGCAACATAGCATACCGTGAAATAGATTATGCGCGGGTTGCCCTGAGAATCCTTCTCCGTAGAAGGGCAGCTGCGGGTAATATGCCTGGTTATTGACCTTTCTTTATACAGATCTTCCAACGCATTAAATACAGCTTCACGCCATTCGGGAACACAGCAAAACTTCCGGTTCTCTCCGGAGCATACGACAACACAATTTCCAAAACGGTCAAATGCCCGTGCTACCAATTGTGTGCAGGCGTAAAAGTCCTTAACAATATTATTTAAAAAATCCATTTTACTTTACCTCTTCTGCTATAAACATCCAGGATCAATTTCCGTACATATTTTAATCTCTTTTCTATACCCTCCGTTGACAAGGCGCTTATTATCTTAATCAACAGAGAGTATGGTTTTCATTGAAAAAAATACAAATCAGTACCACAAAAACAAATATGGTGCAAGCATGGATGATAACGGATGTTATACTTTGATGATAGTTAGCTATTGCTAACCGCCTGTTTTATAATAATGGACGCGGGGATATCTGTCAAGTTTCGGAGGGGAAATGAAAAAAAGTGTGTTGATCATTCTTATTATTGCCGCAGGCTTTCTTTCACTGTTTATCGGGGCCAAATCTATTTCGCCTGTTGATATTTTCAATTTGCAGGAGGAAGAGATTCGGGTGCTGCTGATCAGCAGGATTCCACGCCTTCTCAGTATCCTTACAGCAGGTATGAGCCTGTCTGTTGCCGGCGTTATCATGCAGATGGTCTGCGGAAACCGCTTTATATCTCCCACGACGGGATCAACAATAGAGTGGGCTCGTTTGGGGATCCTTTCCGCCGTTCTCATTTTTCCCGGAGCGTCGCCTCTGGTGAAAATGCTGGTGGCCTTTGCCTTTGCTTTTGGGGGTACTTACTTATTTGTACGGCTCATTGAGAAGATCAAACTGAAGGACGCGGCTTTTGTTCCTCTGGTAGGGCTGCTCCTGGGAAGTGTAGTAGGCTCTTTTACAACCTATATCGCCTATCAGCGCGATTTAATACAGAATATTACCTCGTGGATGCAGGGGAGCTTTGCAATGGTCCTGAAAGGCCGGTATGAGCTTCTGTATTTTGGGCTTCCTTTCCTGCTCCTGGCTATTATTTATGCCAATCGTTTCACGCTGGTATCCCTGGGCAAAGACGTCTCCACCAGCCTCGGGGTACGGTATTTTTCTACGGTACAGCTTGGACTCATGATCGTTGCGGTCATCACCTCTATTGTCGTCGTCACTGTAGGGTCGATTCCTTTTGTGGGGATTATCATTCCAAATATAGTGCGGATCTATCGCGGAGATAATTTAGAGAAGAGTATTATTGACATTGCCCTTATAGGCGGATTTTTCCTCTTGCTCTGCGATATTTTATCCAGATTAATCATATATCCCTTCGAGATTCCCATCGGAGTAACGGTGGGCGTGCTTGGCTGCGTTATCTTCCTGGCGCTGCTGAACGGAAGGAGGGCCTATGAAGCCGCGTAATGTCCTGTTGATTCTTGGAATTTTGCTCGTGGCAGTCAGCGCGCTGTTTCTGCTATGGGGTCTCAATGAGCAAAATATGGCCTACAACCTGCCCAGAAGATCAATAAAGCTTGCGGCCATTGCGGTTACAGGTTCGGCGGTAGCTTTTTCCACAGTGTCCTTTCAAACCATTGTGGGGAATAACATTCTGACTCCCAGCATCATCGGGCTTGACAGCCTCTATTTGTTCATCCAGACGCTGGTGGTGTTTACCATGGGCGCAAACCAGCTGGCGATGATGAGCCGCATCCAGGATTTCCTTCTGTCTGTGGGGGTTATGGTGGGTTTCAGTCTGCTGCTGTATCGACTTATGTTCCGGCGTGAGGGAACACGGCTGTTTATGATTATTTTGACCGGCGTAATGCTGGGCAGTTTGTTCTCCAGTCTGGCTACTTTTATGCAGGTAATGATAGACCCCAATGAATTCCTGGTAGTGCAGGCAAGTATGTTTGCCAGCTTTAATAACGTAAATACAGAAATTCTCGGGATTGCATCCACGTTGATGGCAGCCTCGGTGCTCTACGGCTGGGCACAAACCCGGCAGCTGGATGTGCTTTCCCTGGGACGGGATATCTCAATCAACCTGGGGATTTCATATGACCATTCCATACGAAGAACATTGATTCTGGTGGCTATTATGACTGCCATTTCCACTGCACTGGTAGGCCCTATTACTTTTTTAGGTTTATTGGTAGCAAATCTGGCAAAGCAGATCCTTCCTACTTACAGGCACAGGATCATCGTTCCAGGAGCCATTTTGCTGGCGCTGATTGCGCTGATCGGAGGACAGTTCCTGGTGGAGCGCGTATTTTCATTCAATACGCCCATCAGCGTCATTATCAACTTTGTAGGCGGTATCTATTTTCTTTATCTTTTGGTTCGGGAGGGACGCGTGTGATTTTAACGAAACAGGTGGGCAAACGCTACGGCGAAAAATGTGTTTTAGAGGATGTATCCATTGAAATCCCAAAGCATGGAATTACTACAATTATCGGAGCAAACGGAGCGGGGAAGAGCACTCTGCTTTCACGGATCAGCAGGCTGATGCGGGGAGAGGGAGAAGTTTATCTGGAGGGAAAAGCCATTTCGGATTTTAAAACCGGGGAGCTTTCCACAAAACTGGCTGCCTTGAGACAGGCCAATCATATCAACGTTCGTCTTACTGTACGCGAACTCGTGAGCTTCGGCCGGTATCCCTATTCCAAAGCAAAGCTGACGGGGGAAGATAAAGAGATTGTGGAAAGGGCTATTTACAGCATGGCGATGGAGGACTATGGGGATACCTTCATCGACCAATTGTCAGGGGGTGAGCGCCAAAGGGCCTTTATCGCCATGGTCATCGCCCAGGATACCGATTATATCCTTCTGGACGAACCTTTGAACAATCTTGACATGAAGCATTCCGTAAAAATCATGAAGCTGCTTCGAAAGCTGGTGGATGAGCAGGGGAAGACCGCAGTTCTCGTGCTCCACGATATCAATTTCGCATCCAATTATTCCGACTATATAGTCGCTATGAAAAAAGGTCGTCTGCTGAGGCAGGGCCCGGTGGGGGAGGTGATCAATGCGGGAGTTCTTCATCAGGTATACGATATGAATATCGATATCAAAGAGCTGGAAGGCAGCCGGGTATGCCTTTATTTTCAATAGTATATTTTCAGCGCGTTCCGCGATTGAAATAACAATTTTTCTACATGAAAGGAGTCAACAATGAAAGGTAAACTATTTACAATATTATTAGCTCTGATGCTGGTTTTGGGTGCAGTAGGCTGTGCCGGACAGGAGGTCGCGCCGGAGGAGGACAACGGCTCGGATGAAGCGAAAACGGTAACGGTTACCCACGGCCTGGGTGAGACAACCGTAGCGGTAAACCCCGAAAGAGTAGTCGTCATTGACTACGGCGCGTTGGACGTACTGGATTATGTCGGGATTGAGGTGGTTGGCCTCGGTAAGACCGCAAGCCTTCCGGATCATCTGAGTAAATACGCGGATGAAAAATACATAGCCGCAGGTTCCCTCCATGAGCCGGATTTTGAAGCGATCAACGAGCTTCAGCCGGATCTGATTATTATCGGCGCCCGTGCCTCCACCGCCTACGACGAGCTTGTGAAAATCGCTCCCACGGTTCTGTTTACAATGCCTACGGCAAATTATATGGATACCTTCCGGGAGAATCTGAATCTGCTGTCTCAGATCTTCACCGAACAGGCGGATGTATTCGCGGAGCAGACAGAGCTGCTGGATTCCAGAGCAGCAGAGATTTTTGAAAAGGCGAAGAGTGAAGGTTATACCGCATTGACCCTTATGGTAAACGATGGTGAAATGAGTGTATTTGGCAAGAACTCCAGATTTTCAATTGTATATGACGACTTTGGGTTCAGCGTCAGTGATGAAGGCATTGAGGAGTCTACTCACGGTCAAAGCGCTACCTTTGAGTACATCGCGGAGCAGAATCCGGATTATCTCTTTGTAATCGACCGCAGCGCGGCTACAGGGGCCCAGGGGACAACAGGAGCACAGGCTGTTCTGGATAATGAACTGATCGGGGCTACCGACGCGGCACAAAACGGAACCATAGTATATCTGGATTCCACCAACTGGTATGTGGTTTCCGGCGGAATCAGCTCAACTCATGCGATGATAGAAGAGGTGGAAGCCTCCTTGAAATAGACGTAAATAAAATAACTGTAACAGCTTAGGGGCGGCATGATAAAGTGTCGCCCTTTTTGTGTATAAAAGCTATCATGTGTATAAAAGCTATCATTGCAGCGGCTTGCACTTATGATATAATATCCGCAGAGTCAATGATCGCAAGCTAATGATTTTAAAAGGGACGGTCTCTGCATTAAGTTCTGAAGGCAAACAAGGTACCTGTATTCTTGTTTGTTTGAGTTTGGAGTAAAATGTATAGGTTATGGGTAAAGAAGTATCAGAATAAATCAAATAATGGACCAAGGAGGGCGCTGATTTGAACATAGACCTTATCTATAGAAAGCTATCAGAAGGATTAGGTGACGGCCAACTGATAAAAAACGCGTCGATGGCGGATTTCACTTCTTTTCAAGCGGGAGGAAAAGCCGCCATTCTGGTCGTTCCGCAAAACGATGTTCAATTGCAATACGCTATGCGGGTTATTGAAGAGGAAAAGGCCCCGTACTTCATTATGGGCAACGGTACAAATCTGCTGGTGAGAGATGGGGGATATCCCGGTGTTATCGTCAAAATCGGCAGTGCCCTTGCCGGGATACAAACCGATGGAGAAAATCTGGAGGCGGGGGCGGGAGCCTTGCTGAAGGATGTTGCCATAAAGGCTTTGGAAGCAGGGCTTACAGGCTTTGAATTTGCTTCGGGGATTCCGGGAAGCATAGGAGGAGCGGCCTTTATGAACGCGGGAGCCTACGACGGCGAGATGAGCCGGGTTGTGGAGAGCGTGAAGGTCCTGGCGCCGGATGGCAGCGCGGTATATACCCTGGCCGCCGACGAAATGGATTATGGCTACAGAAAGAGCCGATTGATGGAGAACGGCGGAATTATCCTTTCGGTTACTTTGAAATTAACCGCCGGCGACAAAGAAGAAATTGCCTTAAAAATGAAGGATCTTGGAGACAGAAGAAAGGCAAAGCAGCCCTTGGAATATCCCAGCGCGGGCAGCTTTTTTAAACGCCCCCCCGGGAATTATGCGGGAACCCTTATTGATAAAGCGGGCCTGAAGGGTACTTCCGTCGGCGGAGCCATGGTCTCGGAGCGCCATGCGGGTTTTCTCATCAATACGGGAAACGCCACGGCAAGCGACATTGTAGCGTTGATGAAACTGGTGCAGCAGCGTGTGCTGGAATATTCGGGCATCAGTTTAGAGCCGGAAATCCGTATAATCGGAGAATAACGCCCGGACAAATTGGATAGCAACGTCCGGGTAACCGGAGCGTAACGAGATGTTTTCAAAAATAGCGAGGAGTTTCCATCGATGAGCAATTACGAAAAGGATATGAAACGATACCGGATGACCTATGACATCCATACCCATACCACTTTTTCTCATGGAAAAGGATCTATTGAGGACAATGTAAAAGTGGCCCTGACAAAGGGACTGTCCGTCATAGGAATTGCCGATCACGGGCCGGGGCATCTGACCTACGGCGTCAAACGAAAGGACTTTCCGGTGATGCGCAGAGAAATAGAGCGCCTTCAGCCTCTGTATCCGGATATAAAAATCCTTTTGGGAGTAGAAGCGAATATCATCAACCCTTCCGGCAGGCTGGACATATCAGAGGAGGAAGCGCAAACTCTGGATTACGTTCTTGCGGGGTATCACTACGGGATATTCGGCGAGCGGCCTCTCTCCGCGGCTGCGGCCCATCTGGCGAATTTATTTGCCAGCAAATACGGGAAGAACGGAGACTCCGCGCGGAAAAGGATTAACACAGAGCTTGTTATTAAGGCCCTGCATGAAAATAAGATAAAGGTTCTGACCCATCCGGGAGATAAAGGTCCCTTCCATCTTATTCCTATTGCAAAAGCATGTGAGGAAACGGGAACTATGATGGAGATCAGTACCTGGCACGAGGCTCCGGTAACGGAGGAGCTGAAAAAGCTGGCTCTGACAGATGTGAGGTTCATAATCAGCAGCGACGCCCATTCCCCTCAAAGGGTGGGAACCTTCGTTCCCGGACTGAAACGAGCCCTTGAGGCGGGATTGGACCCGGCCCGTATCGATAATTTGGAGGAAATTTAGTATGGAGTTCGTCATTGTTACAGGTTTGTCGGGATCCGGCAAAAGCCAGGCTATGAATTGTATGGAGGATCTGGGTTATTACTGCATCGACAATCTGCCTCCCGTTCTCATCAAAAACTTCATAGAGCTTATAGCCCAGGATAAAATGATGATACAAAAGGCGGCTTTTGGTATCGATATCAGGGGCGGGGAGTTTTTCGACGACCTGAAGAATGGTCTGGAGGACTTGAAAAAAGCGGGGATGAAGTTTAAGGTACTGTTTCTGGAAGCCTCTGACGAGGTGCTGATCCGCAGATATAAGGAGACCCGGAGGGCTCATCCGCTGGCCCCGGACGGAAGTGTGCCGGAAGGGATCGTAAAAGAGCGGCAAAAGCTGACGGACATCAGGGAGGCTGCGGACTACATTTTGGATACTTCCAATATGAAGGTGGCACAGCTTCATGAGGAATTGAGAAACCTGCTGTCCTCTGAAGAGGCGACAGGGTTTACCATCACTATTCAGTCCTTTGGTTATAAGCACGGTATTCCTCTGGACGCGGACATGGTATTTGATTTGAGATTCATTCCGAATCCTTATTACTTGACCAGCCTTCGCCAGCTTACAGGCAACAGCAGGAAGGTTCGGGACTATGTTATGAAAGCGCCCCAGGCTCAGAGATTTGTGGAAAAAGCCTATTCTATGGTTGAGGAGTTGATCCCCTTTTATATAAAGGAAGGGAAATCACAGCTCGTTCTGGCTTTTGGATGTACCGGAGGGCAGCACCGGTCAGTGGCTTTAGCTAACCTGTTTTCCGAGATGTTCCGCCAGGCGGGCAGGCGGGTATTGACCATTCACAGAGATTTATAAAAACTGTAGCCCCTGTCATCCTGAAGGTCGTGAAAGATCTTATATAAGATTCTTCGCTGGCGCTCAGAATGACATCGGGTTGGCGCTCAGAATGACATCGGGTTGGCGCTCAGAATGACATCGGGTTGGCGCCCAGAATGACACCGGGCCGGCATGGAATCCGGCTCCCGCAGGATAAAAATTCTATGGTCGAAATTTCTCCACGTATGCTATATAATCAATATATATAAGTGGTTAGTTTTTATCGTTAAAAAGACAAAGGAGTCGAGCGACATGGAAAAACTCATAATTACCGCATGCATCTGCGGCGCGGAAGTTACGAAGGAGCAAAACCCGGCGGTACCCTATACCGTAGAGGAAATTGTCAGGGAAGCGAAATCCGCTTACGACGCAGGCGCTTCTATCATTCATCTTCACGTGCGTTGGGACGACGGTACTCCCACTCAGGATACGGGAAGATTCCAGGAAGTAATGGACGCCATCAGGGTTGTCTGCCCCGACGTCATTATCCAGCCTTCCACAGGAGGAGCTGTCGGAATGACAGATCTGGAACGCCTGGCTTCAACGGATGTGGTTCCGACTCCTGAAATGGCTACCCTTGACTGTGGAACACTGAACTTCGGCGGCGATGAGATTTTCATCAACACGGATAATACCATTATGAATTTTGCTAAAATCATGCAGGAGAAAGGCATTAAGCCTGAATTGGAAGTCTTCGATAAGGGCATGATAGATATCGCATTAAAAGTAGACCGCAAAGGACTTCTGAATCATCCTCTCCATTTTGATTTCGTCCTTGGCGTGCAGATGAGCGCAACCTTGAGGGATCTGGCTTTCATGGTGGGCAGCATTCCCCCCGGATCCACCTGGACCGCCTGCGGAGTCGGCAGATACGCCTATGACATTGCGGCGGGAGCCATTATTATGGGCGGTCACGTAAGAGTTGGCTTTGAAGACAGCCTGTATCTGTCCAAAGGCATACTTGCCAAGAGCAACGGTGAGATGGTGGATAAGGTAGTCCAGCTGGCTAAATTCTTCGGCAGAGAGATCGCGACGCCTGACGAGGCCAGGAAGATCCTGAGTCTCGGCAAGTAATGAGCGATGTAGGGGCGTAGAGTTCGCCGCCTGCGAATTTCCGGGACCTGCGGCGATCGTCCTGTGTACTGTCGCCCCGGTCCCTTTTTATTGAATCAATATAGAATCAGTATAGGAGAGATCGTATGTCCTTTTCAGCAGACGTTAAAAATGAGATGACCCGTTCGGAGGAAGAAAAGAAGTGCTGTATGCTGGCGGAAATCGCCGGCTTTATCCGCATGTGCGGCTCTGTGAAGTTGTCCGGCGGCGGCAGGCTGGATCTGAAAATCACCACGGAGAACCCCGCTATTGCCAGATTGTTTCTGAAGAGAATCAAGGCATATTTCGGGGTGGGCGCCAACCTCAAAATAGGGCAGAGCAATCTGTTGAAGAAAGGCCACGTTTACGAATTGACCATAGGATCGGAGGATAATGCGGAGCAGATTCTCAGAGAGACGGGGATCCTTCGGGTTCGGGAGGGCTGCAATTACTTTCCCGAGGATATTTCTTCGGACCTTATTAAATCCAGATGCTGCAAAAGAGCATATCTGAGGGGAACCTTTCTCGGATCCGGTACCGTCAGCCATCCGGAAAAGAGCTACCATATGGAGATCGTATGCGGCAGCGAAATTCTTGCCCAGGATTTGAAAAGGTTGGTTAACAGCTTTGGCTTCCGTTCCAAAGTGACGGTCAGAAAGAACAGCTACGTGGTATATCTGAAAGAAAGCGAGCAGATCAGCGATTTTCTGGCACTGCTCGGGGCCAACACCAGCGTTATGGAATTCGAAAACGTAAGGATCGTCAAAGAGCTTCGCAATAAGGCTAACCGAATCGTAAACTGCGAGAACGCCAATTTGGATAAATCCATCGACAGCGCCACGAGACAGATTGAGGCGATTCGGCTCATCGACGGGAAAATGGGGCTTGCTTATTTGCCGGACAAGCTGCGGGAGATCGCGGAGCTGCGTCTGGAAAATCCGGAAAGCTCCCTTGTGGAACTTGGGGAATTGCTGGAACCGCCCCTTAAAAAATCCGGTGTAAGCCATAGATTTCGGAAGCTTGAGGAAATAGCGGCAAAGCTCCGGTAAGGAAAGGAGGGACAAGAATGTCACTTATGGCTGCCTATATCGTTCCACATCCGCCGCTGATCGTTCCCGCGGTGGGGAGGGGAGACGAGAGGAAAATTCAAAGCACTGTTGACGCGTATCATCGCGTCGCCAGGGAAATCGGAGAGTTGGCTCCTGAAACCATTGTTGTGATAACGCCCCATTCCATCATGTATCAGGATTATATCCACGTTTCTCCCGGTGGTAAAGCCCAGGGAGATTTCCAGAACTTCGGCGACGGGAAAACCCGCATTGCGGCGGATTATGACAGAGAGTTGGTCAGCCTTCTTGAGGAGCTGGCGGGGCAAAATGGGTTGGCGGCAGGGACCCTGGGAGAGCGGGAGAAAAAACTGGATCACGGCGTCCTGGTGCCTCTTTACTTCATCGATCAATATCTGAATCACTATCAGGCGGTCCGGATCTCCGTCTCCGGCCTGACGCCCCTTGAGCACTATCGCTTCGGCAAGTGCGTCAAAGAGGCAATTGAGAAGCTGGATCGAAAGACGGTCATAGTGGCCAGCGGAGATCTTTCTCACAGGCTGAAAGAGGAAGGGCCCTACAGCTATGCGGAAGAGGGACCTGCCTTTGATGAGAAGGTAACGAAAGCTATGGCCACGGGGGACTTTCTCGCGTTTATGCAGTTTGAGGAAGGTTTCTGCGAGGCCGCGGGAGAATGCGGGCTGAGGGCTTTTATAATAATGGCGGGAGCTCTGGATGGAACGTCTGTAAAGCCGGAACTGCTGTCCTATGAAGGTCCCTTTGGAGTGGGTTACGCGGTAGCGGCGTTTTACCCGGGAGGACCGGAGGATATCCGGCGCCTGGATGTAATGTATGAAGGACAGGAAAAGGCAAAGAGAGAGCGGATCCGCGCTGAAGAGGATTCCCACGTTAGCCTGGCCCGGCTCTCCCTTGAATCCTATGTGAAGGGAAGAAAATACATTGACCGGCCGCCGGGGCTTCCCAAGGAGCTTACCAGCAACAAGGCCGGTGTGTTCGTTTCTCTGAAAAAGCAGGGACGACTGAGAGGTTGCATAGGGACAATAAGCCCCGTGGAGGAGTCCGTTGCCGACGAGATTATCCGCAACGCGGTCAGCGCCGGTACGGGGGATCCCAGGTTCGATCCGGTGGTCCCTGATGAACTGGAAGAAATCATCTACAGCGTAGATGTTTTGGGAGAGCCGGAGTCCATCCAATCCATGGATGAACTGGATGTGGCGCGTTACGGTGTCATCGTCAGGAGGGGGATAAAAAGCGGCCTGCTCCTTCCCAATCTGGACGGCGTCACGACGCCGCGGCAGCAGGTGGAAATTGCTTTGAAAAAGGCGGGGATCTCCCCTGACGAAGCATATGAGATGGAACGGTTTGAGGTGGTGCGGCACAAATGAAGGAAGGCGTTCTCTGCGCAATCTGTCCCCGAGGTTGTGTCATCGCCGAAGGTCACAGAGGATTCTGCGGCGGCAGAGCCAATCTAAAGGGCGAGATCGTTGCGGAAAATTACGGAAGGATCACATCCATTGCTCTTGACCCCATAGAGAAGAAGCCTCTGCGGCGGTTCCGGCCCGGCAGTTATATTCTGTCCGTGGGAAGCTATGGCTGTAATCTTCGCTGTTCTTTTTGCCAGAATCATGGAATCTCCATGGAGGTAAACCGTCCCCGTTTTATAGAGGTCTCTCCGCGGCAGATTGCGGATAAGGCTCTGGATATGGTTCCCCAGGGCAATGTAGGCGTCGCTTACACTTATAATGAGCCTTTAATTGGCTATGAGTTTGTAAGGGATTGTGCCCGGCTGGCTGCGGAAAAGGGCCTTTCCAATGTGGTGGTGAGCAACGGTTATATCAACGAGAAGCCTCTGCAGGAGCTGTTGCCCTTGATAGACGCTTTCAATATTGATCTCAAAAGCTTTTCTTCCCGGTTTTATAATGCCATCGGCGGAGATCTGGAAGTGGTGAAGAACTCAATCAGACTTGCGGCGGAGCAGAGTCATGTGGAAGTCACTACTTTGGTTATCTCCGGAGAAAATGACAGCGAGGAAGAGATGAAAGAGCTCTCCGGGTGGCTGGCTTCTGTGAATCGGGACATTCCCTTGCACATTTCACGATTTTTTCCCGCTTACAAGATGTCTGACAGGCGGCCCACGCCGGAATCCACAATCCGCCGCCTGGCGGAAATCGCCCGTGAGTCTCTGCAATATGTCTATGCAGGGAATATGTAGCCTTTATGGTTTGATTAATGTTGCAACATCCGTAAAATAAATGAGAATTTACAATTTAATATCCGAAAAACAAGGACATTTGTGTCATTCTGAGCGACAGCGAAGAATCTTACAAAAGATCCTTCACTTCATTCAGGATGACAATCAGGTTCGGGATAATGTGTTTGATACAGCGAGAGAACGGGGATTTACCACCCTGTCCTCTCAATTAAAGGGAACAGGGGGTTACCCCCTGTCGTATGGCGCTTTAAATCAAGACCCTTGTGTCATTCTGAACGCAGTGAAAAATGACAACTTGGTTCAGGATGCCTGCCTGTTTTATGGTATAAAGGGTCTGTAGCAATTTTTGTTTTGCTACAGACCCTCAATTATACCTCTCAATAAAAGCAACGATTAAGCTTTTCTAAGATATTATCAGTGCGTATGCCACTCCGGCAACGCCGATCAGGAACAGAGTCAGGACCACCTTTGCAGGCATTTTGCCATTGTTTGCCGCCGCCCTGCCGAAAACACCGAAGACAAAGGGATGAATCAGGAACGGCATGGCGAATATGAGCGGAATCAGTGCCGAGGCTTCCTGGCTGAACATACCGCCCTGGATGGCTGCGAAAAGTCCAAAGTGAGAAATTGCCGAGGAAGTGGCCATGGCGGATTCATTGATGCCCATGCCGGCCAGGGCAAGCATAAGGAAACTTCCGAAAACCGCAACGATCTGGAATCCGAAGGAAAATTGCATCAACCCTTTAATTTCCGCCGCGTTATCCCCATCGGCTTTTTTCAAGGTTCGAAGGGAAAAGAACGTCAAGCCCAATCCTACCGCGACTAAGGGGGCTACCCAGCCGATGTACAACGCCCCTCTGGAGGCGCTTGCCGCCAGTATGGAGAATACGAAAATATGGCCGAAAAACGGGATGTTGATCATGATGGGAGCCCGTGACGCGGCTTCATCCCCCAGGTCTCCGGCAGTACAGGCTCCCGTTAAACCTGAATGGGATAACGACCCCGCCATACCGGGTCCAAGGTTTCTTACATGATTTGCTTTTGCGACCCAGATAAGAAGCGTCAAGCCTCCGAACATCCAGAAGAGCTGGCCGAAGAAGCCGTATGTCATGACCGCTTTCATTCCTGTAATTTTGAAAGCTTCCGTTAAAAGTGAGCCCCCGACTATAAAGTTTGCCCCAAGGACAACGGGTATTCCCGCAAAGAGAAGAGAACGGAGGGTTGGACCGAGCTTCCAGTTGGAAAAAATTGCGCCCAGACCTGCCGATATCATCATGGCGAAAAATATCTGGGGCAGTGCAATAATGGGCCTTATAAGGCCGGCAATAGACGAGGAACCCACCAGAATCAAAAGAATGACGATGATTTCAAGGACACCCTTGCGTATGTAAACGCGCTTATTCTTGACCTTGGCGCTTGGATCAATCAGGATAACGGCTCCGGCCAGTCCGAGATAAGCAATGACGGGATAAAACTGCTGGAGAGGATCTACGCCGTCTATTCCGTGAATCAGGCGGTTGACTCCTTCAATGCCTAACAATATAAAAAAGGCTCTGATAATGAAGATAAGTTGAGTTTTCTTAGTTCCCAACAGGATTTCCTCATGACACAGAGATACCGTATCATCGACATCAATGGCTTGATGGGTCAGGATTCTTTTGATCTCCTGACCGCCGACAAAAAAGGATGCGATAAGAGCGGTAACTGTAACCTTGCTCATTAAAATTACTACCGGCAGCTCCTGCACTCCGGGAGTAGCCACATTACCTTTCACTAAAGAAAATCCCATTAATAATCCGAAAATAACGATGATCAGAATGGGAGAATAATTCGTTCCCGACACTACTGTACGAGCAATAAGAATGATTGGTAAGATAAGCAAGAAAGTTATAATCAGCTGATCTAACATTTGGATGTGCACGACCTGTTCTAAGACTCTTTCCATCAAATACCTCCTAAGCATAATTAAAATGAATGACTTCTTAATATAGCATGATGTGGATGCATGAATCAACCGTTAAAATCACAATACTAGTACAATTTGCAGAAAATTTAAATAAAAGTGATGTAAAATTTGCGGAATTAACAAAAAATCTTAAAGAACTTTCAAAGAGAAATAAAAACAAAAATAGTGTATAATTATTAAAACGGATAGAAAATGGAGAGGAACAAATAGAGAAATGTTAAATAAGGGCGAAAGATATGAAGTGGAAGTAGTAGATATCGGCAGCGGTGGAGAAGGGATCGGCAGGATAGAAGGAATGGCGGTTTTTGTTCATGGCTCCATTCCCGGAGACAGAATTCTGACGGAAATAACCCAGTTAAAGAAGAGCTTTGCCAAAGGCAATCTGATTCAGATAGTGTCACCTTCCGCGGTCCGGCAGGAGCCTCCCTGTCCCTATGCAGGGGAATGCGGAGGCTGTTCCCTGCAGTCTATGGTCTATGAGGGACAGATCGCCCTGAAAAAGAAGTGGGTCACTGATCGCCTTGAGAGAATCGGGGGCCTGGAAAATCCAAAGGTCATGGATGTCATCGCCATGGAGGAGCCGTGGCGTTACCGCAATAAAGTCCAGTACGCCGTGGGCAGGATAAGCGGCCCCGAAAAGAAGAAGCGAGGCTGCAATATCGGGTTCCACAAGAAAATGAGCCGTGAGATCATAGACTGTGAAAGATGTCTCCTTCAGACCGAGCCGGCGGAGCGTATTGCCCAAGCCGTCAGAGAATACGTAAAAGAGACTAAAATTCCCGTCTATGATGAAAAGACCGGGACGGGAGTACTGCGTCACCTGGTGGTAAAGACCGCTTTTGCAACCGGTGAGATTATGGTGATACTGGTGGCTGCGGAGCGCAGGATTCCTGCTGTAGAACTGCTGATTGATAAGATCCAAAACGCCCTGGACAAGCTTTGGGGTGAGACGGAGCGCTCGGGGCAGGAACAGCTCGACTACTCCTTTGAGAGCCTGATTTTGAATGTAAACAAGGATAAAAAAGGCGCGGTGATGGGCAGGGACAATATCACCCTGGCCGGCAAGCCCACCATTAAAGATCGCCTGATGGATATGGATTTTGAGATATCCCCCCTGTCCTTTTACCAGATCAATCCGATCCAGACGGAAAAACTCTACGAAAAGGTGGGAGAGTATGCCGCTCTGACGGGCAGCGAAACGGTTCTGGACCTCTATTGCGGTGTGGGAACTATCGGCCTCCTGCTGGCCAAAGACGCAGGACGCGTCATCGGCGTCGAATCCATAAAGTCCGCGGTAATTGACGCCAACCGGAACGCCACCATAAACGGAATCGTCAACGCCGAATACATCTGCGGAAAGGCGGAAGAGGAGCTGCCAATACTGGTAGATCAAGGGGTATGCCCCGATCTGATCATCCTCGATCCGCCCAGATCCGGCTGTGACCCCGCCCTTTTGGAGGCTGTTGCTGCGGCCGGCCCGGCTCGCATCGTATACGTCTCCTGCGATCCTGCCACTCTGGCCCGGGATATCAAAATCCTGACGGAGAAGGGATATTCCTTTGTGGAAGCCCAGCCGGTGGATATGTTTCCGCAGACTGGGAGTGTAGAGGTTGTCGTATCTTTATGTCGAAATACTTTTTAGAGACCTTTGATTTTGCGTATTTTTCGAAAGAATGATAACAATATTTTTAAGGAGAAATCAGGTGGCAAATAGAATAATGAATCCATTGGTAGATGAAATTAAAAGCATTCTTGATGCCGCAAGAGGTAATGTGGCAAAAGTTGTGAACAATGAATTATCGTGTCCTATTGGAAAATTGGAGAAATCATTGTTCATTACGGACAGAATGATAGTATTAGGGCAGAGTATGGGGAACAGACTTTAAAACAGTTGTCCAAGGAGCTGACAAAAGAATTTGGAAGAGGATTTTCCAGATCTAACCTGCAAAATATGAGGGCGTTTTATTTAAACTATGACATTCGCCAGTCACTGACTGGCAAATTGAGTTGGACACGTTATTGTGAGCTATTAAGTATTTCAGACAAACACAGTGACCGGGACAGCGACAACACCTCCGTCCCCAGGACTTACAGCCCCGGATATAAACAAGAATGGAGCCTTGAGGGGTGCGGGCATAATCTTGTATAGATCCCGCCCCTAAATTAGAGAAGTATTTTGAGTTTGGGTGAAAGTTGTTTATTTTCAGCCTTTGATCTAAACAAGAATGGAACCATGGGGCGCAATCTTCTATAGATCCCGCCGCCAAATTTGAGAAGAATCAGTGGCTGAGGTTGAGAGTTGTTTATTTTCCGCCTTTGATCTAAACAAGAATGGAACCATGGGGCATAATCTTGTATAGATCCCGCCATTAATTTGGACAATATCATTGTATTTGGAGTTGGGGATTGATCATATATTAAGAAAAATCCACTAAAATCATATTTAAAATGAGATATGCACGATTTCATTTTAAATGACCCGCATTCTTACTTTCACGAGTAAGCCGTGTCCCATCCCCCTGTCACATTGAAATATTACAACTCCTCAATACTATTACTAATGGGAGTCTTGTTTATGGGTATGGGTCTTAATTTGATAGAACGTAAGAGCGTTAAATGATTGAAAATATACCTTGACTGCAAGGAGGTACCAGATATAATTGTTATCATTATTGCAGCAACAAGACAGTGGAGTACGTGGCTAAGCTGAGAAGCAATTCGTATGACTTTGGCCTTCGTAATTTATATACAGGAAGAGAGTGAGATCTTATGGAGTTCAAATACGAAGTAACGGAAGAGGATTATATCAGGTTCAATATATATCATGCTCAAAGTTCAAAATCTCATAGGAAAACATATACTATGCTGAGATATTTGCTCCCCCTTTTGTGCGGAGTGGCAATATTTTTTACGGGGTCGGGCCTGTTCAATCAACCCAGGCCTTACTGGGCGGTCATTGCCATACTATTTATAACAGTATGGACAATCAGATTTCCCAAATCATATGAGAAGTTAATAAAAAAATCCGCAAAAGATATGCTGAAAGATGATGAACAATCATCTATGATATCTCAGAACATAATGGTAATGGGAGGAGACAGCATAAAGGTAATCAGCGAATACTCCACTGAGATAACGTCGAAAGACGGCATCCAGGAAGTAAAAGTCTTCGATGATATGATACTTATTTACTTAAATCAAATTTCTGCGCATATCGTTCCAACAAGATATTTTACGGAGGAAGTCAAGGCGGAGCTTTTGAAGGAATTGGCAGCAGACTAATAGAGCCAGAAACGTATTGAAGGGATGAAACCCGGGAGAAAATCATATGAGTATGTTATCGGTTGTCAGCGGTGCCTCGGCATGGAGAGGCTATGAATATTATCAAGGCAAAAAAGTCCTCTCCTGGAAACAAACAGGTGAACATGAATTCGAGGGCGAGGTTGCCGGTGGCGAGAAAGACCCATACCATGTGACGATTGATACGAAGCATCCTAAAAAGTCCACATGCAATTGTCTCCATGCCGAAGGGAAAAGGATTGTATGTAAGCATAAAATCGCGTTGTTTTTTACCGTCTTTCCAAAAGAGGCAGATAGCTACATAGCTGAAATTGAGAAATATGAGAGAGAAGAGCAGCAGCGGGGACAAGAACATTACGACCAGATCGTCAAATATGTAAAGAGCCTGTCAAAAGAAGAGCTGAGAACTGAATTGATTAATGCATTGGTCGAGGCAGAAGAAAGAAGTCGCTATCGATATTGACGGATTTCTGAATGGGTAGTTGGTCCGTTCCCTTGTTTGGTTCCTGGCCTACACTTCTATAGTTACCGTATTCAGACGTTCAGCAATGAGCGTCTATTTTTTATCCGAATTTGCAGAAAGAAAGAATTAAATGGAATAAAAACCAGGTCTCTAAACTTGTATAGCTTAATTTTGAATGAGTAAAAAACGCCTTGACCGAATCGGTTTATGATGCTATTATATTTATAAACCGATTCGGTTTATTTGATTTCAACAAGGAGGAAGTCACTTGGAACATTTTTTGAATTTACCTGGGGAAAAGCAGAGTTTAATCATTGACGCCGCACTAAAAACATTTGCAATGCATGGATATAAAAAGACATCGATAAGTGATATAGCCGGCGCTGCGGGAATTTCCAAAGCCATGGTATTTCATTACTTTGGTACAAAGAAAGAGTTGTACCTATACCTGGTAAATACATGCGTTAAAAGTATCAGTACCGAAGTCGTCGAAAAGTTTGATGACACCATTACAGATTTATTTGACAGGATTTTATATACATCCAGGCTTAAGCTCTCTTTGCTGGAGAAGCACCCCAACGTTCCTTCCTTTATTCAGAGCGCGTATTTTGAAAACGATGATGAGGTTAAGGAAGAGATAAGAACTATTTTCAGCAAAGACGATGGAAAAACCCTCGGAAAACAAATCACTTTTGAAGGAGCGGATTTATCGAAATTTAAAGAGGATGTTGATCCAAACCTTGTCATGAATATGATCGACTGGATTGGCGAGGGTTACATGAGCAGGATCGCGGGCGCGGAGAACGTCGACTACAAAGAGCAATACAGGGTGTTTGAAGAATGTATGCAGCTCTTTAAAAAGAATTTTTATAAGTGATCGTCAGGGAGCATGGAGAGGAGACGTGTGATTATGTCAAACAATGTGATCGAGATAAAAAACCTTTCGAAATACTATGGAAAACAAAGAGGGATTGACAATGTGAGCTTTTCTGTCGGGGAAGGCGAAATTTTTGGTTTCATTGGGCCAAACGGCGCTGGGAAATCCACTACAATCCGTACGTTACTGGCCTTGATTCATCCAACATCCGGGAGCGCCACTATCTTCGGAAAGGATTGTATTAAGGAGGCGCCTTCCATTGCGCAGGATATAGGATATCTTCCGTCAGAAACTTTTTTTTACGAAGGAATGACGGTAAAGGAATTGCTCGATTATACGGCTAAACTGTATCGGAAAGATTGTTCGAAACGAATTCAAGAGCTTACGGAAAGGCTTAAATTAGATACCAGCAGAAAAATTCGCGATCTTTCCTTTGGAAATAAGAAAAAAGCAGGAATTGTCGCGGGGCTATTGCACTCTCCCAAACTGATTATTTTAGATGAACCGACCAGTGGCTTAGACCCTTTGATGCAAGAGACCTTCTTTGAAATTCTGAAAGAAGAAAATGAAAAGGGAGCTACGGTATTGTTTTCGTCCCACATACTCAGCGAGGTACAGAAAATGTGTGATCGCATCGCTATCCTTAAAGAAGGAAAGGTTATCAGCCTTCAAAGCATTCATGAATTGCGTTCCAGCACATATAAAAGAGTCCGGTTAAGAACCCGGGAACCGGTTTTTGAACAAGCGTTTACCCTGGAAGGGATATCGGAATTCAAACAGCAGGAAGAAGAAATCAGCTTTATGTATAAAGGAACGATTAATAACTTAATCAATAGTTTTTCAACCTTGAATATAACGGATGTTTTTATAGAAGAACCTTCTCTGGAGGAAATCTTTATGCACTACTATCAGTAAAGGAGGGAAATAATTGAACATTTTTCGTTTTGAAATGAAACAATACAGGGGCTCTATTCTGATCTGGTCTATGGGATTAGCAGCGACAATCATACTATTGCTGCCAATGTTCGTGTCCTTTACTGGAGACCCTTCTACTGTAGAGTCGTTGGGAGACAATGCTTTGTTGAACACTATGGGAATCAGCATTGATGTGTTCTTTACCACCACAGGCATTTTTTCTTATTTGAACAGCATCATTCTTGTGGCCGGGGCCATTCAGGCATGCAATCTGGGGCTCTCTATCATCACCAAAGAGCATATGCAGAATACTGCCGATTTTCTCATAACAAAGCCCTATTCAAGGACAAATATATTTTTTTCAAAGCTATTTGCCTCTCTTTGCACAATTGCCATAACCGGACTATGCTATTTTATAGCCTCTTTAGGGATGTTAAGCGTAACGTCTGAACAGGGGTTTTCATTCATGCATTTCCTCCAAATTTATCTGACCTTCCCCTTGATACAGTTGTTCTTCTTACTGCTTGGCATAGCCATAAGCGTTGTAGTGTCAAGAGTCAGCGCCACCCTGCCTTTATCTTTGGGGATTGCTTTTGGATTTTATGTAATAGGATTGTTTTCTAATGTTGTACAGAGTACTGTTGCCAGGCTGTTTTCCCCATTTAGATATTTTGACATTAATCTCGCACTGGCGTCAGAAAATTACGAAGTTGGTTATCTTGCTTTATTCTCTGTTTTATTGATATTGTTTTTCGCTGCCAGCTATCTGATTTATATCAAAAAAGATATGAAAATGGTCCTGTGAGGAGGTGATAGAATGCAAGCTATGGTAAGAAAAGAATTGAAAGAAAACCGAAGAAGCTTATTCATCTGGGCAGGGGCAATGCTTGGCATGATAGCAATTGGCGCGGCGGAATACGCTATCGTTATGGAGGCGGGATATGAAATAATGGAATTGTTTGAGTCCTTGCCCCGGGTCCTGGCCATCGTTTTCGGAGCCGAAACCATCCCCGTTCATACGCCTATAGGGTACTACGTTATGATGTACCTGTGGTATTGTATCATCGCTTTTACACACGCGGCTGTGTCGGGGGCGACGATTATCAGTAAAGAAGAGCGGAACAGAACAGCCGAGTTCACTTTTACAAAGCCTTTTACCCGTAAAGATATTATTACTGGTAAAATCATCGCCGCGGTCATTAATGTAGCCCTCCTTACATTAATAACTTTGATAGGAAACCTGGCACTGTTACTTCCGCAAACCGAAGGGGAAAGCATTCTCAGTGAAATGGCCATGACGTTACTGTCCATGTTCTTTATTCAAATGCTCTTTTTATTTATGGGTCTTCTGTTTTCTGCGGTGGCTTCAAGTTATAAAAAGGCACTTTCCGCTTCCGCGTTATTCGTTGCTCTTTCCTATTTTTTAAGGGTAATTATAGAGTCTATTGGAACGATTGGTTATTTGAGTATTTTAACCCCCTTCATGTATTTTAGCGGCCCGGCTCTCGTTGAAAATGGGATCAGTTTGTTCTATCTCCTGCTCACTATAGTGATAACAGTAACAGCGGGATACTTAACCTACTCTAAGTATAAAAGCCGGGATTTGCATAATTAGTGATAGGGCCGCAGGCAGGAAGATCTGGCTGTCATGAGCATTGAAACTTATGAAGCGCTTAATGGCAAACTGGAACTCTACCGGTTGTTTGACGAAGAGCGGGCGGCAGTCAAAGCCGGGAAAAAACGCCCGCTTCAGGATGTCATGGAGGATATAAAGAAAGGCATTTCCAATGGTGAAATATAGGGTGGATGTATCTGAGGCGGCTAACGTAGCGCTGGAAATTTAATATCGCTCATCCAAGAACCCGATCATTTTACAAAAAGGCCCGCAACAAAAACTGTTACGGGCCTTTTAAATTTCCGCCACAGATTCACATGAAAAACAGCCTGTGAGGTATAATCATACAAATGGGGTGACACAGGGGCGGGGTTTGTTACGGAAAAAATGGTAACGGACTCGTTCCCGCCCCATCAAAAATATTTTTTTAGGCTGAAACTATTCACCAGCCTGAAACGAATATACAAGTGAAAGGCCGATGGGGGAGGAGGTGTGGTTTTGAATGAGGAAGGGCGACTGATACGCAGGGTGCGGAAAACAGGGGACAGAGCAGCCGCGGATACTCTGATACGGAAATATTACGATGAAATATACAGATATGTCTATAAGCAGACCTCGGACAAGCACACCGCTATGGATCTTTCCCAGAATATTTTTATATCCATGCTTCAATCCATTTCCGGCTATGATGGCAGGCAGGCGGGTTTCCGGACATGGCTGTACAGGATCGCCACGAACAAGACCATCGACTATTTTCGAAGCCGCACGACAGAGCGAAAACATATTCTTAATATCGATGATATAGACATTCCCGACGAAGGGGAGCTTATGCGCCAAATCGAGGCAAAAGATTTGCTGTCGCGGGTGCAGGACTATGTCAACTCCCTGGATATCGATTTACAGCAGATTTTCAGACTGAAGTTCTTTGGAGAATACACCTTTATCCAGATCGCGTCGCTCCTGAATCTGCCGGAATCCACGGTGAAGTCAAAGTATTACCGGCTGTTACAAACCCTCAGAAAGGAGTTTAAGGATGAATATAATGGAACCGTCCCGGGCGGAAAGAGATAAAGCAATTGAAGAAATTCTATTAAAGGGGCTGTCAAAGCCGCAAAGCCTCTGGCAGGGACTCCTTGAGATGTACCGCGTCCTTGGGCTTCGATACATTTTCTGTGATACGGCTTACGCGACGATCATGTCCATGGTTGTGACGGTTGGGTTTATCATACTGTACCCCCTGTTGCCGGAACAGTATACATATGCCACTCTGTTCGCCGTGGCTCCGGTATTTTTCATCCTTGTGGTGATATTCACCGAAACAATAGAAAAGGTCAGCGGATTGTATGAGTTGAAAATGACCTGCAAATACACGGTGCAGCAGATCACCGCCTTTCGCGTTCTGTGCTTTTCACTGATTGGGGCTCTGTTCTGCGCCTTTACAAACCTGTATTTCAGCTGGAGGTTGGCTGAAGAGGACCTTTTCCGGGCATTTGCTCTCTCCTTCTGCGCCATGTTCCTCTGCGCTTTTCTCACCATGTTCATCCTGCAGCGTTCCAATTGGAAATGGAATCACTTTTTCGTTATGCTGCTTTGGATAATCCTCAACCTGTTGCCGGCGCAAATCTGGGGAGAAAAGTGGGAAGCATTTTTGGCCCAAATCCCCGTTGCCCTGACCATCCTCGTGGCGGCAGCGGCGTGTACGTTATTTTTAATGGAAACCAAGAAACTGATGAATATTCGAAAAAGAGAGGTTGCATATTATGCTGGCAGTTAATCAGGTCACAAAAAACTACGGAAAATTTACCGCCCTTGAAGATATAACCCTTGAATTTACGGGGGGCGTCTATGGCTTGCTGGCGCCAAACGGCGCGGGGAAGACCACCTTGATCAAAATGCTCACAACCCTGCTTTTCCCCACAAAAGGTGAAATCCTGTGGGAGGGCAGCGAAATTACGAAGCTGGACGGCAAGTATCGCGATATTATCGGATATCTGCCCCAGGAATTCGGCTATTATAAAAACCAGTCTCCCCGCCAGTTTCTGAGCTATCTGGCTGCCTTAAAAGGCATCGACAGCGCAGCCGCAGGCCGGAAAGTGCCGAAGCTTTTGGAGATTGTTTCGCTCACCGACGTAATGGATAAAAAGATGCGCAAGTTTTCCGGCGGTATGATTCAGCGGGTGGGGATAGCCCAGGCCATGCTGAACGATCCGCAAATATTGATCCTTGACGAGCCCACAGCCGGCCTGGACCCAAAGGAGAGGGTGCGCTTCCGCAATCTGATTTCCGCCTTGTCCAAAGACCGGATCGTCATACTGTCAACTCATATCGTATCCGACATAGAGACCATCGCCAACCAGGTTATTATGTTCAAGGATCATAATCTGCTTTGCAACGATTCGCCTGCCAATATCTGCAACACGTTGAACGGCAAGATCTATGAAACCTGGGAAATTGAGGCGGTCACTCAGCCCCACCTTCCGCTGACCCAGAGACAGGAGGAGGGGCGCACTCTCGTAAGGTTTGCCTGCGATGAAGAATATACGGGTGCGGCCCGCCCGGTTACACCGAATCTGGAGGATGTATTTTTATATGCCTATCGGGATGAGGTGCTGTGATGCTTCTTTACTGGTACGAGCTCAAAAAACTGCTTTCCTCAGCGGCGGTATGGGTTTTTATAGCCCTTTGCCTGCTCTTTAACGGATTCCTGGTAATCTCTGATTATAACGACGGGTATGCGGATTTTGTCAGCGGTGCAGCCGGTGATACTGGCTACATATTGGATGACTCTTTTTATGAAGTTCTTGAGCAGCTTAAAGATGACGGCGAGCAGGCAGAGTTTTTGGATTATCTTAAGTCAGAGACCAGGGACGCGGAGGATGTCTTCGACGGTTACGAGACGAAAGGGATCGCCGAAAGTTATATTGCGGCATCAGGGGCGGAAGGTCCTTTTGCCCAGGCTATGCGGGATAAATACGCGGAGCTGCAAAAGGTGGTGGATGAAAAGGCCGAAGCCGATGAAAGTCTGTCGCTGTACTTCGCCGGAGCCACCTACCACCGGCATCAGCAGCTTTTTAAGGGGTTAGCCGGCTGGCTGCTGGTAGAGGGAGCTCTCATCGGGGCGCTTCTGGTTTTTCTTTCGGTGGGATATGAGAACAACCACAGGACGGAAGATCTTGTGTATTCCGCAAAGAAGGGGCGGGGGCTCCTTCGCACAAAGATGGCGGCGTCCCTATCGGCTGGCCTCGGCATATATGTGATTT